>Ga0194136_1001158_pt1 | contig 13204 bp, 10 predicted proteins | sample TARM_MetaG_T3A_1_FD_134023 | JGI IMG/M metagenome (GOLD analysis project Ga0194136, IMG submission 134023) | Freshwater microbial communities from Pennsylvania, USA, analyzing microbe dynamics in response to fracking - TARM_MetaG_T3A_14 (version 2) | ecosystem: Environmental > Aquatic >...
GATCAGGTGAACACCCCATGCTCGAGACGGCCGATCAGGTCCAGCACCTGCTGAGGGTCCCTCTCCATGACATCGATGGGGCGCATTCCGCCAAGCCCCACAGCCTCTTGGTGCAGCCAGTGGCCTGCTGCTACGCGGTTGCCTTCAAACAGCTCGATAGCCGCCCGCTGAACATCATCGGCACTGCATCCTTTCCGTTCGACCATAACAGCCTCCACTGATAGAAGGAAAACCTTCATTTAATGATCTCTTGTAAACCTCTTGCACAATATGCTGAGTCTCTTTAAATTTTTCTTGCTGAGGGGTATAATTACCCTGCAATAACCCACACTGGTGGGGGCATGAAAAAGAGGAGATTTATGTCCGAATTTTTTCACACCCCATCTCTGGCCCAAACTGAGAAGCGTTTGGCTCGTGGCTGATGGGGAATTGTAGAAGAGAAATGCAACAGTGGATCTACGTCACACCTCCTGTTATGGCAGCTGTGTAATAACATTTCTGCCATACATAAATATTGACGGTGAAACTCAGCTAGACTAAGTTGCCACGAGGAAACGCTCTGCCGCCATTCCCATGGTGATATCATAAACCACCAGAATTTAGTCGCTCTCTTCGCTATCCTAGCATCCCCAACACATGCTCACGCTGCTGCTTCACGGCATCATCCAGAATATCCAGCAGCTTCTCGTAGTCCTCGGGCATCTGCTCATCTAGCCTGGTGGCTTTGAAGCGGTCAATGACACCCTGAAGCTCATCGATCACTTGCCGATGCTCGTCAGAGGTTATAACCACCCCGTTTGCAGCTGGTAGGCTCGCGCATAGAGGCTCTTGGCACGCTCGATGGCGGTCGCCTCGGCATCGTCTATGGTCAGGATCGGGCTTTGAAAGTGCTGCTCTCCCTGGCTAGCGGCCTCCAGCTGATCAGAGTAGCGCTTGAGCAGGTGCTCCAGGTTCATGCGAATCATGGTCATCTCTAGCGTGAACTCGTTCTGGAGAATGGTCAGCCGACGGCGTTCATCCTCATCATAGCAAGTCTTGATTCGCTCGTTGAGGATGGTGTCGATCAGGTTTCGTGTGGCTCGCAGCTTGGGGAGCACATCGCGGATCAGCTCGCGGGCATCGATCTGGTTCATGGCGACCTGTCTCGGCGTGGCCTTACGCTTGGCTCAGCATGGCTAGCGTCTGCGCCCGCTGCTGGGTCACAGCATCATCCAGAATATCCAGCAGCTTGTCATAGTCCCCCGGCATCTGCTCATCCATGCCGGTGGCCTTGAAGCGATCGATGGTGTGCTGGGTATCGTCGATAACACCCTGAAGCTCATCAATCACTTGCTGGTGCTCGTCAGAGGTCATGCCCGCCTCGCTTACCGGCTGGTTACTTACCGGCTGGTTAAATGAGTGTCTGCCCCCGAAATTCCTAACCGGTAGCCTTTCTAGAGAATAGCCGGACCAATGTCATACTCATCACAATTCTCAACTATTGAGACAAGCTGGTTTAAATAGCTCTCAACTTCCACATAGGTAGAATTTTTCACAACTGGGGGCCAAACCACCTCTCCAAGATCGACATAAAGAGCCTTTGTCATAGCAAGAAGATCATTGTAATTTTTCGAAAATTCATCACTGATGACAGCAGTCTTCTTCGCCCCGGGAAGCTTACCAAGAACCTGAGCTGAAGCCTTAAGCTGAGCAACTAGATCATAAATATCTGGCATCTCACACCTCACACAAATTAATTTTAAAAACGGGGACCCTTAGGCCCCCGTCGTTACTTACCACTTCAAACTTTCGGCCAAGCTTCAGATCAGCCCAGCAGAGACAGCACGTTCTGCGGGATCTGGTTGGCCTGAGCCAGTACGGAAGTGCCGGCCTGCTGCAGGATCTGCGCGCGGGTCATGTTGGCCACTTCAGTCGCATAGTCGGCATCTTCAATACGCGAACGAGCAGCAGACAGGTTAGTCTCGTTGGTCTGCAGGTTGGTGATGGCATCCTCGAAGCGGTTCTGAATAGCACCGAGGTTGGAGCGCAGTTCATCCACTTGGGCAAGGGCGTTGTCCAGAGTTGCGAGCGGGTCATCAGTTTTGCCAGCGGTGCTCAGCTCTTTACCCAGGGTTACAACGCCATCAGAATCAATTCGCGCCTCATAATACACGGTATTGTTCGGGTCAGATGTATCAGCGATAACATAACCCGGCGCACCATCTTCGGTGCTCTGATAGTCGTAAATTTCTTGGTCAGCCGTCAGCGCAGCAGTATCAAGAGTGACATTCTTTTTAACAGAAGTAACCTCGTTATCCGAGTTCACATCCGCTTCTTGCTGCTGATTACCGACCACACTAGAATCCCAGGTCACGTTACCTGTAGCATCATCAATGGTCGCGTCCCAGTATGTGCCGTCAGTAGCCTTGACAACATATCCAGTACCATCTTCAAGCTGATAAACGCCCTCGGCAGTCTTAGGAGTGGTATTTCCATCTGCTTGAATGTCAAGAGTTACACGGTCTCCTACTCGCGCCTGCGTAGCAGCAGTACCATCAATTTTGTTAACATCGATTCCATCAGCCACACGGAAGTCTTTCAGATCAAGCGTTTCAGAATTGATCTTGCGGAGATCAATGGAGATGGATTGTCCATCCTCGGAACCAACCTGAATCTTGATGTCCGTCTTGGAGCCATCGAGAACCTTGGTGCCGTTAAAGTCGGTCTCACGAGAAATTCGATCAATCTCGCTCAGGCGCTGATCAATTTCATCCTGAATAGAGTCAAGATCCGACTGGGAGTTAGTACCGTTGGCCGCCTGGACGGACAGCTCACGAACCCGCTGCAGGTTATCGTTGATCTGGTTCAGCGAACCTTCGGCGGTCTGAGCGATGGAGATACCGTCGTTGGCGTTACGCTGCGCCTGAGCCAGACCAGTGATCTGGGAGGTCATGCGGTTGGCGATGGCCTGACCGGCCGCATCATCCTTGGCGCTGTTGATGCGCAGGCCGGAGGACAACCTCTCCATGCTAGTCTGAAGCGCATTTTGGCTCTTGCTCAGATTGGACTGGCCAATCATGGAGGTGATGTTGGTGTTGATCACTGACATGGTGCGATCTCCTACTGTGTCGTTTACAGGGGCTCGGTGCAGCGTGCCTCGCTTGCCAGCCGTAGCGCCCGTGATGACGGCGCCGAATCGCGCCGTTGTGTAGGTTTATCGGCACTCATGAGCAGGACTTTAGGGTGATCCTCACATGACGGCATTTTCTTGCCTATCGGGAGGTGAGGGCTTACCCTAGTAGGTGTCGTTTACAGGATCCGAGCCGCAGCCCCGACCGTCATGGAAGACGGCGGGGCTGCGGCTTTTCTGTGGGTAGCATCTGGATGTCAGGACGTTAGAGCAGCGCCGAGAGGCTATCGCGAGGCGGCGGCAACGCTTGCGAATGAGGGCCGCCCATCAACGGCTCTTCTGCCCGCTGCCAGGCTGCCCGAAAACGAGCGGGGATCGCGCCCAGCAAGGCCGTGCTTTGGCGCAGCCCGGCTTGCGGCGGCGCTCCCGAGGGCCGGGGAAAGCGTGGCTCCAGCAGCGTCACCAGCACCTGATCATCCGGGTGGCGGATCGCCCGCCCCAGGCCCTGTCGCAGCTTATGCAGGGTGCGCACGGTGCTCTTGCGGTGGAGCATGCCCTTGGCGATGGCCGAGGCCTGATCCCCCCCCATGCCATGGCGCTGAAGCAGCTGCTCGACCAGGCGATGCTCCACGGCACTGCGCGCCGGGCGGGGGTTGCGCAGCACCACCAGGTGCGACCAAAACGCGGTGTCCCCCTGGCGGTCCGGGGAGAGCCCTTCCCAGCCCGCGGGCGTCAGCAGAATGCTCTCTGCCTCCAGCCTGGCCACCAGTTCACTAAGCCCTTGCCCGGCACGGTGGGCCACCAGCCGATGCCGCTGCGCCTCCGGCCAGGCGGCGCTGAGCGCCTCCACATCGGCATAGCTGGCACACAGCACCAGGGTACGCCCCGGTTGGTCGTGCAGGTAGGGCAGCACTCGCTTCACGTAGTCGGCAGACAGCCGATAGCCGCCACCCGAGGGCAGCTGGGCGATGGGATGCGGCAACCCCAGGGGCAGGCGAAAACGTAGCTCTCCGAACTGCTTGGCCTGGAAGCTAGCCTGGAGCCCGCTGCGCTTGCTGGTCACCGGCAGCTGCAGCCGGCTGCGCATATAGCGAAACTGCGGTGTCTCACCGGGGGCGTGGTCGAGATCCGAGAGGGTTGCCGAGGTCAGCAGGGTGGCGCGGCCCGCGGCGCCATTGCGCAGGCTGGAGGCCGCGCTGGGCGAGTGCGCCACGATGCCCGGCAGTCCACGTACCGGGGAGTAGTCCAGCACCAGATGGCGACTCGCTTCACGCAGGCGCGTGGCGATGGTTTCGGCGCTGCGCCGCAAGTGCAGCCACTCCCGCCATAGCACCGGGTCATGTGCCGATTCGCGTGGACGCCGCTTGAGCAGGCTCTCGATGGCTGCCTGCAGCTTCTCGCTTTCGTCAGCGGTCACGCCATGCGCCGTGCCCGCCCGGGCGGGGTCGGTGAGCGTCTCCTGCAGCGCCTCCCACTCCACCGCTGCCGGCTGCTTGAGCTGCCTTAGCAGGCGAGCCGCCGACTGTAGCGATATCCGCTGGCTGAGCAGCTCCTCGGCAAGCTCCGGGTAGTGCTCTGCTTCATCGATGAGCAACGCATAGGGCGAGACCACCTGGGTGACGCTCCCCTGGGTCATCAGGTCCATCACCAGCAGGGCATGGTTGATCACCAGGATGTCGCTCTCCACCGCCGCGTCGAGCTGCGCCTCCAGCGCCTCCGGCAGCGGGTCGTCTCGCCGCAGGGCGAGCTCCGAAAGCTGCCAGCCCTCCGGCAGCCAGGCGGGGTCCAGATCCAGCAGACAGCCATCGCTTTCCAGGGCCCACCGGGCCAACCGCCGCTGCGGCTCCGGCAGATGACGGTCGCTGGCCGCCGCCTCCAGGCTGATGGCCCCCAGCTGCAGGGCCAGGCGCTCCGGGCTGAGGTAGTTTTCACGCCCCATGCGCAGCTGGAAGGTCAGGTCAGGCAAGCCCTGGCGAGTCAGGTAATCGCGCACGATCGCCAGGTTGTCCGGCTGCAGCAGCTGCCGCTGCAGGATACGAGAGTGCGTCGAGATCACCGCCCGGCGAGCGGCCTGCTTCCCACCCATGTACTTACCCTTGGCCACCCAATCGGCCAACACCAGCTGATAGGCCAGCGACTTGCCAATGCCGGTATCGCCCTCGATGAAGTGCACCTTCCCCTGTGCCTTCACGCCATCGATCAGCACTCGGGCATAGGCCACCTGGACCGGGTTGTGTCGAAACCCGGGGCGCTGCGGCAGAACGTGGGTCAGGTAGTCCAGGACGGGATGCATGCGGGGATAAGGAAAACCGGCTCAAAGGGTCGCCACCTTAGCACAACGCCCCGGCGTTGCCGGGGCGTTGGATTCCCGCAGGGGCGGGAGGCTTAGACGCTCCATGCCGTTCTGCAGCGCGTTGCGCACACCTCCGCGAGGGCGGAGCCCCGCCATGATAGCGAATTTGGCCGCGGCCTCGCCATGACGGACAGGGAAAATCATGATGCAACAAAAATGTCAACGACCTATTGGCTTTTTTGTTTTTTGGGGGTACAATAAAAACCTAATAAGGAGAACCCTATGGCCCCATACTGCGAGATTGAATATGACCTAAAAAAGCGAAACATGACCTTGGAAAACAGAGGGTTAGATTTCAAAGATGCGCCACGCGTCTTCGTTGGCCGCACACTGTCCCAAGTTGATGGTCGCAACGACTATGGCGAAGAGCGAATCATCACGTTCGGTAAGCTTGATAATCGGTACGTGGTACTCGTGTGGACTTGGCGTGATGAAAAGCGCCGAATTATATCGATGAGGTACGCCAATGAACGAGAACGGCGAGAAATCAGCAAACACCTGGATTGACCCGGATGATGCGCCTGAGCTCGACGCTGAGTGGGCAAAAAATGCCTACCTTTACGAAGGCGACAAAATGCTCCGGCGTGGGCGCGGGCGGCCACCACTTCCTGACTCAGCCAAAAAGGTGCCGATAAAGGTGCGATATGATCAGGACATCATCGAAGCGTTCCGTGCGACTGGCCCCGGCTGGCAGACCCGCATGAATCAAGCGCTCCGCCAGTTCCTGACAGAGCATAGCGCCCAGGAGCTGAAAGACCGGTGAACGTATTCCTGAACCTGCTACCTCGTTAACCTCGCCAGAAAAAAGGCGAGGTTTTTTGGATCATAAAGCAACTGTTTTACAGAAGATTTCCGCAACACTCAGCCTGGGCGTGGCTTTTATCGCTGCAGTGTCAGCAGCCCCATGCCATAGGCGCGCAGGCGCGATAGCCCTCCCAGCCATGCCTGGACCGCCTGCTGGGCATCCTGCACCGTCACCCGAGCCCTGACCTGGACGGCCTCGTGCCAGACAGGCAAATCGTGGCGCTGCTGCCAGCGTCCGATCGGCAAACAGCGAATCGTGTCCGGCGAGGCCTGCATCCCCTGGCGGGCCAGCCGCTCGCTGAGCAGTGTCTCCCAGCGCTCACGCGGCGCCGGCACGTGCCGGCGCCGCGTGAGCGCTGGGAGACACTGCTCAGCGAGCGGCTGGCCCGCCAGGGGATGCAGGCCTCGCCGGACACGATTCGCTGTTTGCCGATCGGACGCTGGCAGCAGCGCCACGATTTGCCTGTCTGGCACGAGGCCGTCCAGGTCAGGGCTCGGGTGACGGTGCAGGATGCCCAGCAGGCGGTCCAGGCATGGCTGGGAGGGCTATCGCGCCTGCGCGCCTATGGCATGGGGCTGCTGACACTGCAGCGATAAAAGCCACGCCCAGGCTGAGTGTTGCGGAAATCTTCTGTAAAACAGTTGCTTTATGATCCAAAAAACCTCGCCTTTTTTCTGGCGAGGTTAACGAGGTAGCAGGTTCAGGAATACGTTCACCGGTCTTTCAGCTCCTGGGCGCTATGCTCTGTCAGGAACTGGCGGAGCGCTTGATTCATGCGGGTCTGCCAGCCGGGGCCAGTCGCACGGAACGCTTCGATGATGTCCTGATCATATCGCACCTTTATCGGCACCTTTTTGGCTGAGTCAGGAAGTGGTGGCCGCCCGCGCCCACGCCGGAGCATTTTGTCGCCTTCGTAAAGGTAGGCATTTTTTGCCCACTCAGCGTCGAGCTCAGGCGCATCATCCGGGTCAATCCAGGTGTTTGCTGATTTCTCGCCGTTCTCGTTCATTGGCGTACCTCATCGATATAATTCGGCGCTTTTCATCACGCCAAGTCCACACGAGTACCACGTACCGATTATCAAGCTTACCGAACGTGATGATTCGCTCTTCGCCATAGTCGTTGCGACCATCAACTTGGGACAGTGTGCGGCCAACGAAGACGCGTGGCGCATCTTTGAAATCTAACCCTCTGTTTTCCAAGGTCATGTTTCGCTTTTTTAGGTCATATTCAATCTCGCAGTATGGGGCCATAGGGTTCTCCTTATTAGGTTTTTATTGTACCCCCAAAAAACAAAAAAGCCAATAGGTCGTTGACATTTTTGTTGCATCATGATTTTCCCTGTCCGTCATGGCGAGGCCGCGGCCAAATTCGCTATCATGGCGGGGCTCCGCCCTCGCGGAGGTGTGCGCAACGCGCTGCAGAACGGCATGGAGCGTCTAAGCCTCCCGCCCCTGCGGGAATCCAACGCCCCGGCAACGCCGGGGCGTTGTGCTAAGGTGGCGACCCTTTGAGCCGGTTTTCCTTATCCCCGCATGCATCCCGTCCTGGACTACCTGACCCACGTTCTGCCGCAGCGCCCCGGGTTTCGACACAACCCGGTCCAGGTGGCCTATGCCCGAGTGCTGATCGATGGCGTGAAGGCACAGGGGAAGGTGCACTTCATCGAGGGCGATACCGGCATTGGCAAGTCGCTGGCCTATCAGCTGGTGTTGGCCGATTGGGTGGCCAAGGGTAAGTACATGGGTGGGAAGCAGGCCGCTCGCCGGGCGGTGATCTCGACGCACTCTCGTATCCTGCAGCGGCAGCTGCTGCAGCCGGACAACCTGGCGATCGTGCGCGATTACCTGACTCGCCAGGGCTTGCCTGACCTGACCTTCCAGCTGCGCATGGGGCGTGAAAACTACCTCAGCCCGGAGCGCCTGGCCCTGCAGCTGGGGGCCATCAGCCTGGAGGCGGCGGCCAGCGACCGTCATCTGCCGGAGCCGCAGCGGCGGTTGGCCCGGTGGGCCCTGGAAAGCGATGGCTGTCTGCTGGATCTGGACCCCGCCTGGCTGCCGGAGGGCTGGCAGCTTTCGGAGCTCGCCCTGCGGCGAGACGACCCGCTGCCGGAGGCGCTGGAGGCGCAGCTCGACGCGGCGGTGGAGAGCGACATCCTGGTGATCAACCATGCCCTGCTGGTGATGGACCTGATGACCCAGGGGAGCGTCACCCAGGTGGTCTCGCCCTATGCGTTGCTCATCGATGAAGCAGAGCACTACCCGGAGCTTGCCGAGGAGCTGCTCAGCCAGCGGATATCGCTACAGTCGGCGGCTCGCCTGCTAAGGCAGCTCAAGCAGCCGGCAGCGGTGGAGTGGGAGGCGCTGCAGGAGACGCTCACCGACCCCGCCCGGGCGGGCACGGCGCATGGCGTGACCGCTGACGAAAGCGAGAAGCTGCAGGCAGCCATCGAGAGCCTGCTCAAGCGGCGTCCACGCGAATCGGCACATGACCCGGTGCTATGGCGGGAGTGGCTGCACTTGCGGCGCAGCGCCGAAACCATCGCCACGCGCCTGCGTGAAGCGAGTCGCCATCTGGTGCTGGACTACTCCCCGGTACGTGGACTGCCGGGCATCGTGGCGCACTCGCCCAGCGCGGCCTCCAGCCTGCGCAATGGCGCCGCGGGCCGCGCCACCCTGCTGACCTCGGCAACCCTCTCGGATCTCGACCACGCCCCCGGTGAGACACCGCAGTTTCGCTATATGCGCAGCCGGCTGCAGCTGCCGGTGACCAGCAAGCGCAGCGGGCTCCAGGCTAGCTTCCAGGCCAAGCAGTTCGGAGAGCTACGTTTTCGCCTGCCCCTGGGGTTGCCGCATCCCATCGCCCAGCTGCCCTCGGGTGGCGGCTATCGGCTGTCTGCCGACTACGTGAAGCGAGTGCTGCCCTACCTGCACGACCAACCGGGGCGTACCCTGGTGCTGTGTGCCAGCTATGCCGATGTGGAGGCGCTCAGCGCCGCCTGGCCGGAGGCGCAGCGGCATCGGCTGGTGGCCCACCGTGCCGGGCAAGGGCTTAGTGAACTGGTGGCCAGGCTGGAGGCAGAGAGCATTCTGCTGACGCCCGCGGGCTGGGAAGGGCTCTCCCCGGACCGCCAGGGGGACACCGCGTTTTGGTCGCACCTGGTGGTGCTGCGCAACCCCCGCCCGGCGCGCAGTGCCGTGGAGCATCGCCTGGTCGAGCAGCTGCTTCAGCGCCATGGCATGGGGGGGGATCAGGCCTCGGCCATCGCCAAGGGCATGCTCCACCGCAAGAGCACCGTGCGCACCCTGCATAAGCTGCGACAGGGCCTGGGGCGGGCGATCCGCCACCCGGATGATCAGGTGCTGGTGACGCTGCTGGAGCCACGCTTTCCCCGGCCCTCGGGAGCGCCGCCGCAAGCCGGGCTGCGCCAAAGCACGGCCTTGCTGGGCGCGATCCCCGCTCGTTTTCGGGCAGCCTGGCAGCGGGCAGAAGAGCCGTTGATGGGCGGCCCTCATTCGCAAGCGTTGCCGCCGCCTCGCGATAGCCTCTCGGCGCTGCTCTAACGTCCTGACATCCAGATGCTACCCACAGAAAAGCCGCAGCCCCGCCGTCTTCCATGACGGTCGGGGCTGCGGCTCGGATCCTGTAAACGACACCTACTAGGGTAAGCCCTCACCTCCCGATAGGCAAGAAAATGCCGTCATGTGAGGATCACCCTAAAGTCCTGCTCATGAGTGCCGATAAACCTACACAACGGCGCGATTCGGCGCCGTCATCACGGGCGCTACGGCTGGCAAGCGAGGCACGCTGCACCGAGCCCCTGTAAACGACACAGTAGGAGATCGCACCATGTCAGTGATCAACACCAACATCACCTCCATGATTGGCCAGTCCAATCTGAGCAAGAGCCAAAATGCGCTTCAGACTAGCATGGAGAGGTTGTCCTCCGGCCTGCGCATCAACAGCGCCAAGGATGATGCGGCCGGTCAGGCCATCGCCAACCGCATGACCTCCCAGATCACTGGTCTGGCTCAGGCGCAGCGTAACGCCAACGACGGTATCTCCATCGCTCAGACCGCCGAAGGTTCGCTGAACCAGATCAACGATAACCTGCAGCGGGTTCGTGAGCTGTCCGTCCAGGCGGCCAACGGTACTAACTCCCAGTCGGATCTTGACTCTATTCAGGATGAAATTGATCAGCGCCTGAGCGAGATTGATCGAATTTCTCGTGAGACCGACTTTAACGGCACCAAGGTTCTCGATGGCTCCAAGACGGACATCAAGATTCAGGTTGGTTCCGAGGATGGACAATCCATCTCCATTGATCTCCGCAAGATCAATTCTGAAACGCTTGATCTGAAAGACTTCCGTGTGGCTGATGGAATCGATGTTAACAAAATTGATGGTACTGCTGCTACGCAGGCGCGAGTAGGAGACCGTGTAACTCTTGACATTCAAGCAGATGGAAATACCACTCCTAAGACTGCCGAGGGCGTTTATCAGCTTGAAGATGGTACTGGATATGTTGTCAAGGCTACTGACGGCACATACTGGGACGCGACCATTGATGATGCTACAGGTAACGTGACCTGGGATTCTAGTGTGGTCGGTAATCAGCAGCAAGAAGCGGATGTGAACTCGGATAACGAGGTTACTTCTGTTAAAAAGAATGTCACTCTTGATACTGCTGCGCTGACGGCTGACCAAGAAATTTACGACTATCAGAGCACCGAAGATGGTGCGCCGGGTTATGTTATCGCTGATACATCTGACCCGAACAATACCGTGTATTATGAGGCGCGAATTGATTCTGATGGCGTTGTAACCCTGGGTAAAGAGCTGAGCACCGCTGGCAAAACTGATGACCCGCTCGCAACTCTGGACAACGCCCTTGCCCAAGTGGATGAACTGCGCTCCAACCTCGGTGCTATTCAGAACCGCTTCGAGGATGCCATCACCAACCTGCAGACCAACGAGACTAACCTGTCTGCTGCTCGTTCGCGTATTGAAGATGCCGACTATGCGACTGAAGTGGCCAACATGACCCGCGCGCAGATCCTGCAGCAGGCCGGCACTTCCGTACTGGCTCAGGCCAACCAGATCCCGCAGAACGTGCTGTCTCTGCTGGGCTGATCTGAAGCTTGGCCGAAAGTTTGAAGTGGTAAGTAACGACGGGGGCCTAAGGGTCCCCGTTTTTAAAATTAATTTGTGTGAGGTGTGAGATGCCAGATATTTATGATCTAGTTGCTCAGCTTAAGGCTTCAGCTCAGGTTCTTGGTAAGCTTCCCGGGGCGAAGAAGACTGCTGTCATCAGTGATGAATTTTCGAAAAATTACAATGATCTTCTTGCTATGACAAAGGCTCTTTATGTCGATCTTGGAGAGGTGGTTTGGCCCCCAGTTGTGAAAAATTCTACCTATGTGGAAGTTGAGAGCTATTTAAACCAGCTTGTCTCAATAGTTGAGAATTGTGATGAGTATGACATTGGTCCGGCTATTCTCTAGAAAGGCTACCGGTTAGGAATTTCGGGGGCAGACACTCATTTAACCAGCCGGTAAGTAACCAGCCGGTAAGCGAGGCGGGCATGACCTCTGACGAGCACCAGCAAGTGATTGATGAGCTTCAGGGTGTTATCGACGATACCCAGCACACCATCGATCGCTTCAAGGCCACCGGCATGGATGAGCAGATGCCGGGGGACTATGACAAGCTGCTGGATATTCTGGATGATGCTGTGACCCAGCAGCGGGCGCAGACGCTAGCCATGCTGAGCCAAGCGTAAGGCCACGCCGAGACAGGTCGCCATGAACCAGATCGATGCCCGCGAGCTGATCCGCGATGTGCTCCCCAAGCTGCGAGCCACACGAAACCTGATCGACACCATCCTCAACGAGCGAATCAAGACTTGCTATGATGAGGATGAACGCCGTCGGCTGACCATTCTCCAGAACGAGTTCACGCTAGAGATGACCATGATTCGCATGAACCTGGAGCACCTGCTCAAGCGCTACTCTGATCAGCTGGAGGCCGCTAGCCAGGGAGAGCAGCACTTTCAAAGCCCGATCCTGACCATAGACGATGCCGAGGCGACCGCCATCGAGCGTGCCAAGAGCCTCTATGCGCGAGCCTACCAGCTGCAAACGGGGTGGTTATAACCTCTGACGAGCATCGGCAAGTGATCGATGAGCTTCAGGGTGTCATTGACCGCTTCAAAGCCACCAGGCTAGATGAGCAGATGCCCGAGGACTACGAGAAGCTGCTGGATATTCTGGATGATGCCGTGAAGCAGCAGCGTGAGCATGTGTTGGGGATGCTAGGATAGCGAAGAGAGCGACTAAATTCTGGTGGTTTATGATATCACCATGGGAATGGCGGCAGAGCGTTTCCTCGTGGCAACTTAGTCTAGCTGAGTTTCACCGTCAATATTTATGTATGGCAGAAATGTTATTACACAGCTGCCATAACAGGAGGTGTGACGTAGATCCACTGTTGCATTTCTCTTCTACAATTCCCCATCAGCCACGAGCCAAACGCTTCTCAGTTTGGGCCAGAGATGGGGTGTGAAAAAATTCGGACATAAATCTCCTCTTTTTCATGCCCCCACCAGTGTGGGTTATTGCAGGGTAATTATACCCCTCAGCAAGAAAAATTTAAAGAGACTCAGCATATTGTGCAAGAGGTTTACAAGAGATCATTAAATGAAGGTTTTCCTTCTATCAGTGGAGGCTGTTATGGTCGAACGGAAAGGATGCAGTGCCGATGATGTTCAGCGGGCGGCTATCGAGCTGTTTGAAGGCAACCGCGTAGCAGCAGGCCACTGGCTGCACCAAGAGGCTGTGGGGCTTGGCGGAATGCGCCCCATCGATGTCATGGAGAGGGACCCTCAGCAGGTGCTGGACCTGATCGGCCGTCTCGAGCATGGGGTGTTCACCTGATC
>Ga0194136_1001160_pt1 | contig 13169 bp, 16 predicted proteins | sample TARM_MetaG_T3A_1_FD_134023 | JGI IMG/M metagenome (GOLD analysis project Ga0194136, IMG submission 134023) | Freshwater microbial communities from Pennsylvania, USA, analyzing microbe dynamics in response to fracking - TARM_MetaG_T3A_14 (version 2) | ecosystem: Environmental > Aquatic >...
GGTTATGTGACGGCACTCTACCCTGAGTTAAGTGCACTTAACTTTCAGTCGAGAACAAAACATTGTAAGAAAGTAAATGCTAAAAAATGTAAATTGCTTTGGAAGTACGATAAGATTTATTGGCTGGAATGTGTATAAAAAGTATATTTGTACACAGTTGTATATAATTTTAAAAGGAGGCCCCCATGAAATTTCTTTGGACAACCATCAAAGTGACAAACCTTGAGGAATCCCTACAGTTTTATAGACAAGTGTTAGATTTACATCCCTATGAACGATTTAAAGCCGGGCCTCACATGGAAATCGCCTTTTTAAGAACAGAGGAAACGGCTATTGAGCTCATCCAAGATCAGCGATCAGAAGTATCTCCTTCCTGTTCATCCATTTCCTTAGGGTTTCAGGTACCTTCCTTAGACGAAATCTCTCATCACCTAAAGGAACTGAGCATTCCCATCCTAGGGGGACCTATTCAGCCCAATGAAACCATGCGGTTCATCTATATCAAAGATCCCAATGGCGTGAAAATCCAGCTGGTGGAACTTCAAAATTAAGTCCACAAAAGCTGGATGCCCAAAAAGGAACTTTAGCCATCTCATGGATGGCTAAAGTTCCTTTTTTAAGCTCTTTTTACTACCCTCTTTGCAAGGGTTTCTTGTTGATGGTAAAGGTGACTACCACTTCTCCCATGGTTTCACTAAGCACCGTGACTTGTCCAGACGCTCCCTCTCCCTTGGTTCGGACATAGAAGGCACCTTGGCCTCCACGCAGAGGGAATCTTTTGGGCCCTATAATCTCCAACGGACCTTCCACCATCACTTCTAGGAGTTCATTGCTATAGCTTAGCTGGTCTCCATGCTCATTGACCACTTGCAAGGATACCATGGCCACATCATAGGTTTCCTCCACCTGAAGAGCTCTGTGGGACGGCGTTACCCGTAAATGATGCTCTTTAGAGGGCCCCCGTTTCACCGTGAGGACCTCTTTGCCTCCTAGGAGGCCTTTGAAGGTATAGACCCATTGGTCTTGACCCCAACCAGAATAATACTTACCAAAGAGATTCATGGCATCACTAAGCTGAAGTTTATACTTCCAAAGAATCCACCCCATGGATGCTTTTAGCATCATCGGCAACTGTGTCCCATGGACCGCTGCGGCTTTTAAAATCTCCTTGACCTTTTCAGCATCCTTGGGTGAAAATCCTTCCTCCACTTCTAGGCGGTCTCCAATGAAATCTTCCATGGCTATGGGTACGGTGAAGACACCTTTGTCCTTCTTTCGCTCATAGCGTTTGATGAATTGATCATTTTTATAAACCTCCACGGCATCACAATTGGTGAAGGCATATACGGTGCCAAGATCTCCCCCAGGGTGTTCTCCGATGTTCATGGAAGAAGATACCATAAGCACAGGATCAGCCCTTTGCTGAGCTGCATAAACATAGGCTGCCAGCTTCTTTTGGCGAAACCCATCCAACACCCCATGATAACAAATGCGGTCTCCACTGCCAAAGTCTCCATGGGTTTGGTAGTCGTTCATGCACCAGCCAATGACCCCTGAGAGTGCTTCATGGTCCTCCATGGCTTCCAAAACCTTGCTATGACGCAGGGCATGGTCTAACCGATGCTTCTCAGGATCAAAGCTTTTGGTGGGAAACATATGACCATTAAATTCCGTCACCAGATAGGGTGCTTTTCTAGGCAATACATCCTTGGGATGCCGAAGCCCTTGATTATGCCCTTGATGAACAAAATCATTGTAGGTATACACATCTTCTAAGAGTTCACTCTTGGCAAAGTTTCTTACGCCGCCGGTGGGTCTAGAAGGATCATACAGACGAGCAATCTTATTCATTTCCGCATAAAAGGTATGATCGTCTTGGGACTCATTGATCCGCACGCCCCAAATAATCACCGAAGGATGATTACGGTCTCTTTTGATCATTCTTTTTAAGTTATACTTACTGATCTCTTTAAACTGCTCATCACCAATGTGCTGCCACCCTGGGATTTCTTCAAAGACCAGTAGCCCTAGTTCATCACAAGCTTCTAAAAACTCTTTAGCTTGGGGGTAATGGGACGTACGCACCAGGTTCACACCCAAGTCTTCCTTCAGGATTTTCGCATCCCATCGCTGCATGGATTTGGGCATGGCATAGCCCACATAGGGATAACTTTGGTGTCGATTCAGTCCTCGTATTTTGGTCTTCACCCCATTCAGATAGAAGCCATCATCCTTAAATAGCGCTTCTCGAAAACCAATTTTCTCATATTGAACATCCAGAAGCGTCCCTTCTTGATTCATCAGCATGGTTTTCAAAGTGTATCGTTTGGGATGGGTTAGTCCCCATAAGTCCACATCCTTCACCAGGAAGGTATTTTTCACCCTTTGTTGGTCGATTCTTCTCACCCCTGTGAAAATGGGCTTTTCCATGGAAGGGTCTTCTTCTTCATCAAAGAGCTTATAGACTAGAGACCCTTGATAAGCCCCTTGGACTGCCGTTTCAATGAGGAGCTTCTTCTCCTTTTCTAATACCGAAGCCCCATAGGCAAAGACCTCTTCTATGCATTCCCTGGGCTTCATCTCCAGATGAACCCCACGATATATGCCGCCAAAGCTCAAGTAGTCCACCACCCCGCCAAAGGGTGGGATGAAAGGCAGCTCCCGAGAGTCCACCAGCACCACAATGGTATTGAGCTGTCCTAGCCGAACTTCTCCTGAAATATCCTTGGAAAAAGGCACATAGGGACTTTCACTATGGAAGCTTAGGACACCATTGATATACACCACCGCACTGTTGGCTACCCCTTCAAAAGTAAGAATCATTCTCTTTTTCTCCTGGTCCTCTTGGAAAAAAACCTCCTTCTCATAGACACTTTGAAACTGATACATCTCCTCATTAAAATAGTGGTAGGGGAGCATTTGAACCGTATGGGGTACATCCACCATCTCCACGTGCTTTCCTTCCACTTCCCCTGAAAAATAACCTTCTATGCTTACGTCTCTATAGAACATCCACCCTTCATTGAGGTGTATTTTTTCACGCATGATGATCTCCTTTCTAAGTGCCACTAGGATCCTGCCAAGAGGCAGGCTACATTATGTGATTATTCCGTCTTTTCTATATCTTAACTTGAAAGCCCCTCTTTTACAAGGTATCAAAAGAAGGCAAAAAAGTAGAAGCTTTTCCTCTGTTCAAAAGCTTCTACTTCTAGATCCTATGCTTTTCCTGAGACCGTTACGGTGATGTTTCCTTCTTCATCAATGCCATGGTAATCCACCAAGGAAACGTAAGACGTAGGCATCTTCTTTGGTACCTCTTTGGTATCCACCAACACACCGATGCCTATGAGCTCTGAATCAAATTCTTGTAGTAGATCCGAGATGCCATGAACGGTGCCTCCTGCCCGAAGAAAGTCATCAATGAACAAACATTTAGACGAGGACTTCAACGTTCTTTTGGCAAGGCCCATATTCCCCAGCCTACCTGTGGTGCCAGACACATAATTGATGGTGACGCTGGTGCCTTCTGTGACTTTGGCATTTTTCCTTGCCACAATGAGGGGCACCCCCAAATATCTGGCCACTTCATAGGCCAAAGGAATGCCTTTGGTTTCTACGGTGATGATGTAGTCTGCCTTGGCCTTGGCAAACTTAGAAGCCAAAATAATCCCTGCTTTATGGACGATGGTGGGGTCTAGCATAATGTCTGTGATGTACAGAAAATTTCCTGGTACAATTCTAGACCGATCTCTTAAGGTTTCACAGATTTTTTCTGCAAAGGCCTCTTCTTCTGCTGTGCCCATTCTTGCCAAGTAACGTACGCCACCAGTGGCCCCTGCGATGGTTTCTACCCTACCCATGTCCATGGCCTCCAGCACTTCTCGAATCACCAGGATATCTTCACTGATGGTGGATTTTGCTGCATTGAGCATTTCCGAAAAATAATTCAGGCTCATAATTTTATGGGGATTCTCAATGAGAATCTTTGTGATGGCACTGATGCGACTGTTTCTCGAGTACTTCTGCATGAAGGAACCTCCTATTTTCTCTATTTCATTATATTTTACATGACTATCGAATGTTTTTCAATATACCCAACACGAATATTCGTATTTTATGGAATTCTTTTCTCAGAAGAAGGAAGCTGAAAAAATTCCACTTCCCCCCTTTTTTCTTTTGTTGTACTATATGGAGAGAAAGAAGGTGCATTGTATGTTGTTTGATCTGAAAGAATACGAACATAAAAAAGTCCATTTTATTGGTATAGGCGGCGTCAGCATGAGTGGCCTGGCTGCCATTTTATTAAACCATAACATTCGGGTCACAGGTTCTGATCAGCGCCCCTCCAAAAATACCGAGAAATTGCAAAAAAGAGGCGCAGAGATTTATTATGGCCACAAGAAAGAGAACATCACAGACCAAGATCTGGTCATTTATACCGCAGCCATTCGTGAGGACAATGAGGAGCTCCAAAGAGCTCATACCCTGGGCATTCAAACCTTTGACCGAGCAACCTTTTTAGGGCACCTCATGAAGAACTTCACAAACTCCATCGCCGTCACGGGTACCCACGGGAAAACCAGCACCACCTCCATGCTATCAGCCATTGCTTTGGCCGATGAGAAGGATCCCACCATTTTAGTGGGGGCAAACCTCCCATTGATTGATGGAAATTACCGCATTGGCGACAGTGATTTTTTCATCACCGAAGCCTGCGAATATAAGGCTTCTTTCATGAAGTTCCCTGGAAAAGTGGCGTTGATTCTTAATGTAGAAGCGGACCATTTGGATTACTATCGAGATTTGCAACATATTTTGGACACCTTTAAAGCCTACCTTGGCGTGATGCCCAAAGATGGCACCGTGGTGGCAAACCTGGACGATGAAAACATGGCCTACATCCTGGAGGATGCCACAGTGAAGGTGGAGACCTTTGGCCTTAAGAAAGGAGATCTCCAAGGAAAAAACATCACCTATGATGCCTTTGGCTGCGCCTCCTTTGACGTGGTGTATCATGGCAAGCTTTTAACCAAGATCTCTTTAAAAGTCCCTGGAGAATTCAACATCTATAATGCCTTGGGCGCCATCCTAGCCTCCATGGCTTCTGGCATCTCCCTAGAGGGAATCCAAAAAGGGCTGAACAGTTATCAAGGGGTGGACAAAAGATTCCAACATTTGTACACAAAAAAAGGCATTATGGTCTTGGATGACTACGCCCACCATCCAGGAGAGATCAAAAGTGCCATGGAGACAGTGCTCAGAATGAAGCACAAAAAAATCCATGTGGTGTTCCAGTCCCATACCTACACCAGGACCAAAGCACTATTTGATGAATTTCTTCCTTGCTTTGATGAGGCAGATACCTTGCTCCTGCTGCCCATTTACGCCGCAAGAGAACCGGATACAGGCCTTGTGAGCGCAGAGGAGCTGGGGGCAGCCATTAAAAACAGAGGCACCGTAAATACCGTAAACTTCTTAACTTTTGAAGACGCAGCCGCCCATCTCTACCACCTGGTGGAAGAAGGGGATCTTGTCCTCACCATGGGTGCAGGAGAATCGGTCCAGGTGGCAGAGCTTCTGGAGTCCCTTTTAGACCAATAATTCACAAGAAAAACAGGCGTCCTAGGGTTTTCACCCTGGGACTTTTCTTGATATCCATTGAGCCTTAGGAATCCTAGGTGGCAAGAAGCACCTCTTGTCAGCCCCGGGCTTTTGGGGTATACTAAGGAAAGCAAAGAATCCAATAACTATATGCAGAGATGGGAAGAGTATAAAAAGAACCTCCTCACAGCGAGCCAATGATGGTGGAAGATTGGCAGTAAGACTTTTTAGAAAAACGACCCGGAGCATCCCTTTGGAAGTAGTAGTACAGGGGGACGGACCTACCGTTACAGGATCAAGTGATAGAGAATCTTCTTCTCTATAAATTGGGTGGTACCGCGAGATCCTCGTCCCATGTGGGTGACGACGGTCTTTTTTTATACAAAAAAAACACCAGCGGAGGGCTGAAGAAAAAGCCTCCCTGAGTACAAAGGAGAGAAACAGTTATGGTCAGCGTTAAAGAACTATACAAACATGCCAAAGACTACGAAGGTCAATCCGTAACCCTTCACGGATGGATTCGCACTTCAAGAGTCTCTAAAGCCTTCGGGTTTATCGAACTCAATGATGGTGGATTTTTCAAAAATGCCCAGATCGTTTTTGATGAAACCTTAGAAAACTTTGTAGAAGTGTCCAAGTATCACATTGCTACAGCGCTTAAGGTAACGGGAAAGGTGGTCTATACCCCTGATGCCAAGCAGCCTTTTGAAATCAAGGCAGAAGAGATTCTTCTAGAAGGCGCTTCTTCCGCTGATTTTCCTTTGCAAAAGAAACGCCATACCTTTGAATATTTGAGAACCATTGCCCACCTTAGACCAAGAGGAAACACTTACTCTGCGGTGTTTAGAGTGCGAAGCCTGGCGGCTTATGCTTTGCATAAGTTCTTCCAAGAAAGAGGCTTTGTGTATGTGCATACGCCCATCATCACCGGTAGCGATGCTGAAGGTGCTGGAGAAATGTTCAGAGTTACTACCTTAGACCCTAAAACGCCGCCACTCACAGAGGGTGGTGAAGTGGATTACAAGGAAGACTTCTTCGGCAAAATGGCCAACTTGACCGTTTCCGGCCAGCTCAATGCAGAGGCCTATGCCATGGCTTTTAAGGATGTCTATACCTTTGGCCCCACCTTTAGAGCAGAAAACTCCAATACCGCTCGTCATGCTGCGGAGTTTTGGATGATCGAGCCTGAAATTGCCTTTGCAGATTTACAAGATGACATGCAGCTGGCGGAAGATATGCTAAAGTTTGTCATTCAATACGTTCTAGAAGAGGCTCCCGAGGAGATGAACTTCTTTAACCAGTTCATCGACAAGACCCTTCTTGAGCGTTTGAACTTCCTCTTAACCTCAGACTTTAAGCGGGTCACCTACACGGAAGCCGTGGACCTTTTGGAAAAGAGTGGTAAGAAATTTGAGTATCCCGTGAAATGGGGTAGTGACCTGCAGACAGAGCACGAACGATATCTCACAGAAGAGATCTACAAGATGCCTGTATTTGTCACGGACTATCCAAAAGAAATCAAAGCCTTCTATATGCGTCAAAACGATGATGGCAAAACCGTTGCCGCTATGGACTGTCTAGTTCCAGGCGTTGGTGAAATCATCGGTGGCTCCCAAAGAGAAGAGCGCTTAGAGGTCCTCTTAGAAAAGATTAAGGCCATGGGTCTAGAGGAAAAGGACTACTGGTGGTATTTAGAGCTTCGTAAGTTTGGCGGCACAAAGCATGCTGGCTTTGGTTTAGGATTTGAGCGTCTCATCATGTACATCACGGGCATGACCAACATTAGAGACGTCATTCCCTTCCCTAGAACCACAGGTCATGCAGAGTTTTAATCCATCTTTAAACCTTAGACCATAGCCCATCGAATGAGAAAGCCGAATCCTCCCTTGGGGAAGATTCGGCTTTTTTTCATGGGGTGATTCATTTTATTGAGGGGGATTTTTATGTGAAGATCTCCATGCATGCTATGGTGTATACCCTGCAAACTGGGTGCTCACATGGACCTTTAAAAGATCCATGATGCCTTCATCCTCTCCCACATAGAGTACAATCATGTTGCCTTTCTTGTAGAAATGAGGATAGGACGTCCAACTTACTTCTGCGCTTTTTTTGCCATTGGTGTAACTTGTACCCCCAGGGCTCACATAAGACGCATCTTTTTCCATCTCTTCTTCACTGTCATAGAGATATACAGAAAGATGTTCTTGACCATTTAGGGTGACCCATTTTCGCTGTCCTTGCAGAATACTCTCATCACCATCCTCATCGACTATTTGGTATCCTTCTTCTTGTAAGATGGACCTTAGTTCTTCATAATGCACCAAGGAGACCTGTTTATAACAACCAACAAAGATCCCCATGAGCATTAATAATAGGAACAGAGCAACTATTTTTTTCATCACATTCCCCTCCATGTCCCTAGAAAAATAGTAGAGAGATACCCCCCACTAAATCTCTTTTCCACTACTTTTTCACTTCAAAGATTCGGCGAATATAATATTCTTCATCCCGAGGCTCTTCCTGTCCAAAGGCATTCTCCGTGGTGCCGCTAAAAGCCAGGGTCAGGCGATAGGTTCCCTCTTCTGTTATGGGCCTTATATAATGGATCGTTTCTTCACCGGGTTCTAGAAAAAGAATGATGGCCGGGGCTTCGGCCATGGGTTCCATCCATACAAAACCATCTTCTGTTTTTTTCTCTAGAAGCATATTTCCTCCATACCAAATGGTCTCTTGGTAGTTGTTGTATAGTACATAGCTGGTGGGGTTCACTTCATCTAGGGCTATGCTCACTTCTTCCAAGGCATTTATTTTCTCCTCTGGAAAGTTAAAGCCTTCTCCATACCAAAGTAAAGGCACCGGAAAAGCTTCTTCCTCGTTCTTGGAAAATCCTTCCTCTACCTTGGGTAGCTCCAAGAGGTTGCCTGCACTGGTCATCACTTCACCATCCTGATCCTCATGTCCAAGGCCTTGATCCTCTAAACCCCCAGCACATCCCACCGTCAAGAGTATCCCCATGATGAGACCCCACAACCATAACTTTTTCATTTTCTTCCTCCTCGTATGCTATATATTTCATCCTATCCTACTCTTTGATTTTCTTATCTTTACTATAGAGGCTTTACCACAAAAATAAGTAACAAAAAAAACAAATTTTCAAAATATATCCTCTCGGTACATGAATGCTACTCATCCATTGGATTTAGGACTTTTAAATTTTCCGTTAAGTTATCTTAATTTTCGATCTATTAGTGGTAAAATGTAAGTATTAAAGGATCAAAGGGGGATTTGAAGTTATGTTTCAGAAAATACTACTGGTAAAAGAGCAGCTTCCCTACGACCATCAATTGCTTAAGTATGTCCAATCCTTGAAATTTTTAGGTGCCAAAGACTTGACTTTAGCCAAGCATTTCACCACGCAGCCTGAGCGCCCTCACAGCACCTATAGTAAACGCCAAGTCTTTGAAGACATCGAAGCCTTGAAGGCCGATGGCTTCCAGGTGGAAACCATGGAATTACACGGACTCCCTTCCGCCCAGATGAAAAAGATTTTGGACTATATGGAACCTTTTGAGTCTCTTATTATGGTGGGTGCCCAAGTTTCCTCTTTAGGAAAAAGAATCTTTGATTCAGAGTTTGCCTATGAACTCATTCAAATGCCCAGTAAACCCATCCTCATCGTTCGTATTGATGAAAAAGAAGACGATACCTTCGAGTCCATTCCCAAGAATGGGCTTCATGAAAAAAGCCATGTACTGTTTCCCACAGATTTCTCAGAAAACGCTTATCATGCCTTCACCTACTTAGAGAAAATGGTAGAACAAGGCTTAAAAAGAGTGACGCTCATGCACATTCAAGACATTGCTAAAATCAGCCCCTATTTGGACTATCGTATTCTAGAGTTTAACCAAATTGATAGAGATCGCCTCAATGCTTTACGGGAGCGCTTAGAAGCAAAAGGAGATGTGCAGGTGGATGTTCTTCTAGAGATTGGTCGACCTTTTAGAGAAATCATGAAAACCATCGAAGAGGCCAATGTGGATCTTCTAGTTTTAGGTCGCCAAGGAAAAGGCATTTTAAGAGACATCTTCATCGGAAGTAATAGTAACAACTTGGCTCGTCGTGCCAACTGCTCTGTACTGCTCATTCCCCGTGAAAAAGAGAAAAAATAGAATCCTTAAGATTGGTCGTTCAATATCTAAAATTTACTGCAGAAATGTTTCGCAAGGCGAAACATTTCTGTTTATGTAGAAGATAAATCCTTCGCTATGCTATGATCAAGCATCTCTCCTCGGATATAATCTAAAAGCTGTAGCTCCATCAAATCCTTCGCTATGCTATGATCAGACTTGTGTATTCCTGTAAGGTTCGCAAGTTGTAGCTCCATCAAATCCTTCGCTATTCTATGATTGGTCCTGTTGCCTGTCTAGTGCATTGATAGTTGTAACTCCATCAAATCCTTCGCTATGCTATGATGAGCAGTATAATAGCGACCCAGCAACGATGGTTGTAGCTCCATCAAATCCTTCGCTATGCTATGATATACGCCTGGAGTGATGTGGCATTCATGGCGTTGTAGCTCCATCAAATCCTTCGCTATGCTATGATTGCCGGCTTTTGTAAAATCGAAAGCGAAGGGTTGTAGCTCCATCAAATCCTTCGCTATGCTATGATTGGAGTGGCTGAACAAGCACGAGGGCAAGAGTTGTAGCTCCATCAAATCCTTCGCTATGCTATGATTATTACAGCCTATTGGCACCGGCTGCTACAGTTGTAGCTCCATCAAATCCTTCGCTATGCTATGATGAACACAAAGGACGTTGTAGCTCCATCAAATCCTTCGCTATGCTATGATCAACGAATTGTGGATGTGCTGAATGAGGTTGTTGTAGCTCCATCAAATCCTTCGCTATGCTATGATGACCTACCCAAAGTAGAGGAACCCTTCCCAGTTGTAGCTCCATCAAATCCTTCGCTATGCTATGATAATGCAGAACCTCCAGCTTCAGCTTCAATCGTTGTAGCTCCATCAAATCCTTCGCTATGCTATGATCACTGTGAGTAAAGACGATGTATTAAAAGAGTTGTAGCTCCATCAAATCCTTCGCTATGCTATGATATCACCATCAAGGGCGATCTTGGACTCGGCGTTGTAGCTCCATCAAATCCTTCGCTATGCTATGATGGATTAGTTATTGGAGATTATGTGTTTTCAGTTGTAGCTCCATCAAATCCTTCGCTATGCTATGATAATCAGATTACAGGCCATATGTCAGAAGCCGTTGTAGCTCCATCAAATCCTTCGCTATGCTATGATTATGTAACAGGTTGGATGGCGTTTCTTAACGTTGTAGCTCCATCAAATCCTTCGCTATGCTATGATTTCTATAATAGACCAAGTAAAATGAAGTCCGTTGTAGCTCCATCAAATCCTTCGCTATGCTATGATCAAATCTTAGATCTAACACGAGAAATATTAGTTGTAGCTCCATCAAATCCTTCGCTATGCTATGATTACGGCAGTTGTTTTACCAGAACCTTGCTCGTTGTAGCTCCATCAAATCCTTCGCTATGCTATGATATAATATCATGGTTAGAAGATATCGAAGTCGTTGTAGCTCCATCAAATCCTTCGCTATGCTATGATTACGGCAGTTGTTTTACCAGAACCTTGCTCGTTGTAGCTCCATCAAATCCTTCGCTATGCTATGATAGCCCTTCCAGAATCCCACCAATAAAACTAGTTGTAGCTCCATCAAATCCTTCGCTATGCTATGATAGATGTCATGACAATAAAGGAATTAATTAAGTTGTAGCTCCATCAAATCCTTCGCTATGCTATGATACATACATACCAGTAGAAGAATAAATATTAGTTGTAGCTCCATCAAATCCTTCGCTATGCTATGATCATGGCGATAGCAATCTCACTGGGAATAGCGTTGTAGCTCCATCAAATCCTTCGCTATGCTATGATCCTTCTGCGTACATTTCGTGAATGCACGAGGTTGTAGCTCCATCAAATCCTTCGCTATGCTATGATTTTTCTGACATGATCAACGGACCAAAGGAAGTTGTAGCTCCATCAAATCCTTCGCTATGCTATGATATCTAATAGAAGGATATTTTAATATAGATTGTTGTAGCTCCATCAAATCCTTCGCTATGCTATGATGACGGATCCTCAATAGGGAACGTCGCAGCTGTTGTAGCTCCATCAAATCCTTCGCTATGCTATGATCCAACGCAACTTGACCCCCTGACATTCCATGTTGTAGCTCCATCAAATCCTTCGCTATGCTATGATCCGGGGAAAGTTGCAGCTGTGTAAAGATGTGTTGTAGCTCCATCAAATCCTTCGCTATGCTATGATCTGACCTTTAACAGAGTGGTTGAATCAAGTGTTGTAGCTCCATCAAATCCTTCGCTATGCTATGATTCGAAATGATAGTCAGCCACAAGCGAGCTGGTTGTAGCTCCATCAAATCCTTCGCTATGCTATGATACGTACTTACAAGGATCCTGTAGACGATTGGTTGTAGCTCCATCAAATCCTTCGCTATGCTATGATTTAACGACACAAGAGAGGATAAAGAATCTGGTTGTAGCTCCATCAAATCCTTCGCTATGCTATGATCAGTTGTTTTTCCGGACCCTTGCTCACCACGTTGTAGCTCCATCAAATCCTTCGCTATGCTATGATTTTGCTACTCTTCCAAAAACTTGGGCAGTTGTTGTAGCTCCATCAAATCCTTCGCTATGCTATGATATGGACAGGTCATGCAGCTATCGCTTGTTGGTTGTAGCTCCATCAAATCCTTCGCTATGCTATGATATGCCACAGGTGGAGTACGTTAAGGAGCAAGTTGTAGCTCCATCAAATCCTTCGCTATGCTATGATGAAGTAAAAGAATTAAAGGCAAGGCAAGATGTTGTAGCTCCATCAAATCCTTCGCTATGCTATGATAGTAACCGTGAATGGGATCATGTGCATTCTGTTGTAGCTCCATCAAATCCTTCGCTATGCTATGATTGCTCTTTAGCACGCCTAATGGTGCCATTTGTTGTAGCTCCATCAAATCCTTCGCTATGCTATGATTTTCTTCGATGTTGTTGGATGTGCCCATCTGTTGTAGCTCCATCAAATCCTTCGCTATGCTATGATCGGACGGGAACACTTATGGTTGACAATCCGGTTGTAGCTCCATCAAATCCTTCGCTATGCTATGATTCATGGATGGTAGGATCGTGCAAAAGGTTAGTTGTAGCTCCATCAAATCCTTCGCTATGCTATGATGAAATGGTTTGGGAGTGTATAGACAAGCAAGTTGTAGCTCCATCAAATCCTTCGCTATGCTATGATAATGAAGCTGCACATCACTGAATACAGGAGGTTGTAGCTCCATCAAATCCTTCGCTATGCTATGATGAATGGGAATCAGAAACCTCACAAAACAAGGTTGTAGCTCCATCAAATCCTTCGCTATGCTATGATGGATGCACAGACAGTGAATTGTAATAATCCGTTGTAGCTCCATCAAATCCTTCGCTATGCTATGATATTTCTACCA
>Ga0194136_1001165_pt1 | contig 13146 bp, 15 predicted proteins | sample TARM_MetaG_T3A_1_FD_134023 | JGI IMG/M metagenome (GOLD analysis project Ga0194136, IMG submission 134023) | Freshwater microbial communities from Pennsylvania, USA, analyzing microbe dynamics in response to fracking - TARM_MetaG_T3A_14 (version 2) | ecosystem: Environmental > Aquatic >...
AGATGAAGTATGCATGGCTGCCGCTGAGTGCGTATCTTTCGTTTGATAACCTCTGTGATGAGGTACACCGGCTACTCGATGGCTATGGCACTGAATGCGCGATTAATTTTGAATAGGCACTTAACACTTTTCTTTTCATCTATAGTAAAAGGATAAAGTTTGTGACAAACGCGCCGATAGATTGAAAAAGAGGCTCATCACCAGACGGTAAACGGCCTCAATGCCTTTACTCGGTTACGTTGCCTAGCCCCCCGGCGGGCTTATTTAATAGAGGAACGTTGTACATGAGCCCACTATCCATTGACTCAGCCACACCAGCAATAACAGCCGCTTTATCGCAGGAACGCTCTACGCGCCCCGCTATCGATCCCCTACCTCCAGTCACCCCAAGCGGCGATGAAGTAGCAGCAGATGGCAATAAGGCCACAAAAGAAGCGCTTGTTGAACCGATACAGCGCATTAACGATGTCATGCGTCCCCGCGGGTTGGAATTTGATATTAGCGAACAATCGGCTCGCATCATTACAAGGGTCATTGATCGAGAAACGGGTGACGTCATACGTCAAATACCAGCAGAAGAAGTGCTGCTACTGGCCGAGCGGCTAGAAGAACTGCAAGGAAAACTGATCTCTCTTAAAGCATAGAAACCAAGCGAACGCTGCGGGCGCCTTGACAAGCGATAACGTACCAGCCTAAGCGTTCGCCTTCCCACTACCCACCCAGCTAGCCGCATAACTACTTTACGCCCCCTATACCTGCATATTCATCACATCACGATAGGCAGTTACTAGGCGGTTGCGCACCTGCATGCCCATTTGAAAGGCCACACTGGCTTTTTGCATATCTACCATCACATCGTTTAACTCGATGTTTGGCTCGCCTGCCTGAAACGCCATCGCCTTGGTATTAGCCGCTTGCTGCAACCGATTAATTCGCTGTATAGAGGACTGCAGCTCACTTCCAAAGCCACCTTGACCAACAGCAGTTGCCACATGCTCCCCTTTAATAGGCTGAGCTGCTTGTGCCGCTAACCCCTGCATCTGTTGCAGCGCAGACTGTATAGAAGGTGAACTCATACGCAGGCCTCATTTTTGCGGAAAATCAATTAGTACAAAAAGCCTACCATTGGTAGGAGAAGCGTCATACGTACAAATGAGTATAAAAAGCCAAGCTTTTCGTTCATTTATGGTCGACACACCCCCGGATAATGGCGTCCATCACAATTCCGCTCCATTTTTTTAGCGGATAACCGCGATTGACGGATATAGCCTATGCCTTCTTTGGTGATGCGCCTGGGCCGACACCCGTTTTGCCTGCCCTTCTGGAGGGACGCATGAGCGAAACTGGTGCTACGGCAGGCCGTCAAAACAGCACGACACCAAACGCCTCTCGCAGTGGAGCGGCGGAAAACGAATCCAGCAACCCCTCTGCCTTGGCGCGCACCATGAAACAGCTGCGCGGCAATCCATTAGTGGTTGTATTGATTGCGGCAGCGGCCTCTATCGCCGTTGTGGCTGCTTTATTTATGTGGGCTAGCAGCCCCGAGTACCGTGTGCTTTACAGCAACCTGAGCGAAGCGGATGGTGGACGAATTATTTCGGAGCTTGATAGCCGCGGCGTACCCTATCAGTTTAGCCAGGGGGGCCAGGCACTGCTGGTGCCCGGCGAGCAGGTGCATACCCTCAGGCTCCAGTTAGCCGAGCAAGGCTTGCCCCGCGGCGGCAACCTTGGCTTAGAGCTTATGGAAACCCAAGCTTTTGGGATTAGCCAATTTGCTGAGCAGGTGAACTTTCAGCGTGGCCTGGAAGGCGAGCTTTCACGCTCTATCGAATCACTAGGCCCCGTCGAAAGTGTGCGCGTGCATCTATCGATGGCAAAGCCGTCCGTCTTTATCCGTGACCGCGAACCTGCCAAGGCCTCTGTGGTGTTGAATCTCTTGCCAGGTCGCGTCCTTGGCGAGGGGCAAGTTAGCGCCATTGTGCACATGGTATCCAGCAGTGTGCCTGAGCTTGCTGCTGAAGATGTGACGGTGGTTGATCAGAACGGACGCCTACTCACTGCCAATAGCGCCCTGGGTAACGACCTGGATGGTACGCAGTTAGCGTACATCAGCGAAGTGGAGCGCTCCTATCAGCAGCGTATTGAGAACATTCTTTCGCCCATTGTTGGCAGCAACAATGTTCGCGCCCAAGTAGCGGCACAGATCGATTTTTCACGCCGTGAGCAAACCACCGAGCGTTACAGCCCAAACCAGGCGCCTAACGAATCAGCAGTCCGCAGCCGTCAGCTTAGCCTCTCTTACGATGGCGAAGATCCATTGGCCACCGGCATTCCTGGGGCGTTAAGCAATACTCCTCCTGGGGTAGCCCCCTCCCCCATCAACCAGCCAGACCCGGAAGAGGGTGATGTTGCGGACGATGCAGGTACCGAACCAGGCGCTTTGCGCAACCTGCGCCAAGAAGATGTCGTTAATTACGAAGTAGATCGTAGTATTGAGCATATTCAGCACCGCCTTGGCCAGATACAACGCCTCTCAGCGGCTGTTGTTGTTAACTTTCGCGACGTCACTAATGAAGAAGGTGAGGTTGAACAAGTCGCGCTCAGCGATGAAGAGATCGCCCAAATTGAGCGTTTGGTGCAACAAGCAATGGGGTTTTCGGATCTGCGCGGCGATCAAGTGGAAGTGGTTAACACCCCCTTCGCTGGCGATGATGATACCCGCGTCGAACCGGTCTGGTGGCAACATCCGGACAACCTAGCGATAGCTGCCAATTTGGGGCGCTACTTACTAGTTGCGCTAGCCGCATTGCTACTCTACCTGCTGATTTTGCGCCCATTAATCAAGCGCTACACCCACCCGCCCGTGATGGCCGCTGCAGCGCCTGGAAGCACGTTGAGCACCAGTGTTGGTAGCGACGAAGATGACCAGGAAAGCGAGGGTGAAGGCGAGGGCGATGATGAGGACACCTATAGCAACAAGCCCAAGCGCCGTCGCAAAACGTCGCTTTACGAACACAATCTTAACGACCTGCGAGAAATGGCCCAAGAAGACCCCCGTATGGTCGCGATGATTATTCGCAGCTGGATGAACGCTAATGACTAGCATTGCTGAAATGGGTGGCGCGCGTAAAAGCGCCATTCTTCTGCTGGCCCTGGACGAAGACAGCGCCGCTGAGGTTTTTACGTTCCTTAGCGCCAGCGAAGTGCAAGAGATCAGTATGGAAATGGCACGGCTTCAGCAAGTCTCCCATGATGATATGAAAGCCGTGCTAGAAGCCTTCCATCAAGAAACCGAAGAGTTCGTGGCGCTTAACCTCAACTCTAGTGAGCATATTCGTTCAGTACTGACTAAGGCGCTGGGCAGTGAACGAGCTACTAGCCTAATTGAGGATATTCTCGAAACCACGGGCGAGAACTCAGGTATTGATGCACTCAACCTGATGGAAGCCTCCATGGTGTCGGAGCTGATTCGCGACGAGCATCCGCAGATCATCGCCACCATCCTAGTTCACCTGGATCGCCATCAGGCCGCTGATATTCTCGAGCTCTTCGAAGAGAAACTGCGTAACGACGTGGTGCTTCGGATCGCCACCTTTAGCGGCGTGCAACCCGCCGCGCTTCAGGAGCTTACCGAAGTGCTTACCAGCATGTTGGATGGCCAAAACCTCAAGCGCAGCAAAATGGGCGGCGTAAGAACCGCAGCAGAGATCCTCAACCTGATGAACTCTTCTCAAGAAGAGGTGGCCATCGAAACCGTCCGCTCGCACAGCGAAGACCTTGCCCAGAAGATCATCGACGAGATGTTCCTATTCGAGAACCTACTCGACCTGGACAACCGCGCGATTCAGATGGTACTTCAGGAAGTGGAGACCAACTCGCTGGTGGTGGCGCTCAAAGGCGCTCAAGATGCCCTGGTGGACAAATTCCTACGCAACATGTCGCAGCGCGCCGCCGACTTGGTTCGCGAAGACATGGAGGCTCGCGGCCCTATCCGCATCTCGCAAGTGGAAACCGAGCAGAAAGCGATTCTACAAATTGTGCGGCGCTTAGCGGATTCCGGAGAGATCGTCCTGGCGGGCGGAGACGACGAGTATGTCTAATACTCATTCGCCTGAATTTGATCGCCACGGCGAGTGGCGACGCTGGCAAATGGATGAGCTGGTAACGCCTGCTAGTGATAAATCTCAACAAAATGCCTCAGGCCCCACGGCTCACCAACGCAAAGTGGAAGCTGCCCAACGCGCCGCCGCAGAAGCAAGGGCACGTGAGGAAAAACAGCGGCAAGAGGTTTATGAGCAACTTCGCCAAGCAGCCGAAGAAGAAGGCTATCAAGCGGGCCTGAAACGCGGGCACGAAGAGGGCCTTACTAAAGGCCTGAGTGAGGGACGCGACCAAGCAGCCGAAGAGCTTAAAGAGCAAATTCGTCAAACGGTCGCACCGCTAGGATCATTGGCAAAGCAGTTTTCAGATGCCCTTGAGCGTCTTGATGACACAATCGCCCATGATCTTGCTGAACTTGCCCTGGCAACAGGCAAACAGCTAGCAGGAGACGCGCTAACTGAGCATCCTGAGCATATTTTGTCCATCGTTCGCGAGCTGCTGCATACCGAGCCACCGTTAGTCGGCAAACAGCGTTTATGGCTTAACCCAAACGACCACGCCTTGGTTGAAGAGCATCTTGGTGGCGAGCTAGAGGCTGCTGGCTGGGTACTGCAACCCGACGATCAGTTGGCCCGTGGCGGCTGCCGCGTTACCAGTGCCCAAGGCGAACTGGACGCGACGTTTGAGAGCCGCTGGCAAAATATTAATGCACAACTGCGCAAACAACATAGCAACAACGCGACGCCGTCCGAGTAACGCGATGAATCACTCCACTTGCCCTCACCAACACCGCTGGCGTAAGGCACTGCAGCGCACCAGCCAGCGTGTGAGCCGACTCCCCCACTACCGAACCAGTGGGCGGGTTGTGCGTGCGACAGGCATGGTGATTGAGGTGGTTGGCTTACGAGTGGCGGTAGGTAGCGCTTGTCACATTGAGCTACCAGGAGCAGATGGCCGGCTAAACGATAGCCACAAGCATGCAGAAGCTGAAGTCGTCGGCTTTTCCGGTGAAAAGCTGTTCTTAATGCCGCTAGAAGAAATCTCTGGCCTGATGCCAGGAGCACGGGTTACCCCTCTTGTTGATGGCAATGGCCACAGTGCCCGGCGCTTCCCAATAGGCGACGAGCTTTTAGGCCGCGTACTGGATGGTAATGGTAACCCGCTAGATGATCGTGAGGGTGTTGAGGGTGCCCAGCGCACCACCTTGCAATCCAGGCCACTTAACCCGCTGTCCCGGGCGCCCATTGATGCTCAAATCGATGTCGGCATTCGTGCTATTAATGCCCTACTAAGCGTTGGCCGAGGCCAACGCATGGGCCTATTTGCCGGCTCAGGCGTCGGTAAGTCAGTACTGTTAGGCATGATGGCACGCTATACCCAGGCCGATGTGATCGTCGTTGGCTTGATTGGTGAGCGTGGCCGTGAAGTACAGGATTTTATTGACAATATCTTGGGGCCAGAAGGGCGCCGACGCGCTGTTGTTGTCGCCGCCCCTGCGGACACCTCGCCGCTGCAACGCTTGCAAGGGGCCGCTTACGCCACACGTATCGCCGAAGGGTTTCGGGACTCTGGCCGCAACGTGCTGCTGATAATGGACTCCCTAACACGCTATGCCATGGCACAGCGGGAGATCGCGTTAGCTATTGGCGAACCCCCTGCCACTAAAGGGTATCCGCCCTCCGTCTTTGCCAAGCTACCCGGCTTGGTAGAGCGGGCGGGCAATGCTGAGCGAGGCGGTGGCTCCATTACCGCGTTCTACACCGTGCTAACAGAAGGCGATGACCAGCAGGACCCGATCGCTGACTCCGCCAGGGCCATTTTGGATGGTCATATCGTCCTGTCGCGGACACTGGCAGAAGCCGGGCACTATCCTGCTATTGATATAGAAGCCTCTATCAGCCGTGCAATGACCGCCATCGTGACGCAGGAGCAGCAGCAAAAAGCGCGTACCTTTAAACAGATTTTTTCACGCTATCAGCGTAACCGCGACCTGATCAGCGTAGGGGCCTACAGCCCAGGCCATGATCCGCGGCTGGATGAAGCGGTGAATCGCTTCCCAGCCTTAGAGCGGTTTCTTCAACAGAACATTGACGAGTGTGCAACGCTTGAGGAGTCCTACCAGGCCCTGCACACGGTAGTGGGAGGCTAAATGAGTCATAACCAGCTTGATATGCTGACGGACCTAGCCCGTGATGCTCGTGACCAAGCAGGAAAGCTACTGGCCCAAGAGCGTCAAAACCAACAGCAAACGGAAGCCCAGCTGCAGTCACTCAACCGCTACCGAGTAGAGTATGCGGAGCGTTTGCAGCACGCCATGCGTGACGGCATTGACCCCGCTACCATGTATAATTATCAGCAGTTCTTAGCCTCGCTGGATGCCGCCCTTGTACGTGCTAGGCAAGCGCTGACTGCACAGCAAAAACGCGTACAACAGAGCCAGCAGCATTGGCAACAAGAGCAGCGCAAGCTCTCTTCTTACGATACACTGGCCTCACGTAGGCTATTAGAAGAGCATCGCCGCCAAGCGCGTTACGAGCAAAAAGCAGCCGATGACTTTGTCACTAGTCGTGTAGCTCGCCAACAGTCTGATAAACCACTTTAGCGCCGGGTCAGGAAGCCTATCCATGAATATTCAACTGTTACTTTCTGCGAACCCCAGCCAGGGCAGTGGCGCATCAGCCTCACACGCGACGGAGGCTCAAGGCTTTCCCACTGGGCTATTCCGCCAAGCCATGCTGCAGGCGACAGACCCCCAACGCCCAATGGGCGCACTTTCTAACGCTCCATCCACCGATGGAGAACAGGCGCTGCGTGATTTTACCTCGCTCCTAGAATCGCTGGGTATTGAGCTAGATGAAAGTGCACTTGCCGATCTATTTGGACAGTTGCAATTGGCTACTCAGGCTATGCAGCAAAAATTAAGCAGTCAAAGTCTTGGAGCACTTAATAATCAACAAGTAACTGCTGAGACAACGATCCAAACGCCATATGGCTTAGACAAACACTTAGAATCACTTGGAATTGATTCCAATCAAGAGGCGTTGGCGCAGCTACAGATAGCTGCTCAAACGATGAATGGCTTAGTCAAGCAACTTGAGTCACTTGATATTAAGCTCAATCAAGAGGAGATTGCAGAGCTTTTTGCTCAGCTACAAACGGCTGAACAAGGCACCCCAGAACCGCTAATAGCATTAGCTGCGGCGGCGGCTACCGACAACACGTTGGACATGCCATCACCTGCTCTACAGGAAATTTCCAGTCGGCTGACATTAGTCGCTGCCTTTACTGATGACGCAGGCCTACCGTCCCCCACTACTACCCAAACAACGTCTGTCGCCGCTATCGCCGAACAGTTAGCGATTGGCAAAAAAGACGCGATAGCTCTCATCAATGCTTACCAACAGCTATCGGGTAGCACAGGGTCTAATGGGCCTGCTCAGCGCCCTGAAACGCTCAGCCAGCAAATAGCAGTGCTTTCATTGGGTAATGCTGCTAATACAGATACGAGCACTCAGCAGACAGCCTCAAATACGCTTGCTGCATCAACCATGCAAGCAATGGCCACCAGTGTGCACGTCAGCAGTGAAGCCATGGCTAGCGCTCTGGCGGTTAGCGGTGCCGCTGGAGAAGCAGCAGCGCGCATTAGCGGCGGTAACGAGCTAGCATTTAACCTGCCTAACGCTAACGCCACACCACAGCCTATTGCTGCAGCAACGGGAGCCTCACTGCCCTCCTCTATCGGCACCCCTGTCTCTCACCCCGCCTGGCCGTCACAGCTAGGTCAACAGCTCGTTCAGCTTATCCAGCGAGGGGGGGAGCAGCATGTTCAAATGAAACTACATCCTGCTGAGCTTGGGCCACTTTCTATCTCGTTAAAAATGACAGAACACGGCGCACAAGCTCAATTTTTATCCGCTCACGCTCAGGTTCGACAAGTGATTGAACAAGCGATTCCTCAACTGCGTGAAGCACTGGCGGAACAAGGAATTTCACTAAGTGACACATCAGTGGGTGAGCAAGGCTTTTCTAATCAACAGGAAGCGTTTGCTCAGCAAAGCACAGGCTCAAGCGCTGGTGGTGAAAGCGGGGTCACTAGCGTTGAGGGTGAAACCGGGACGCCTGTACCTGTGGGTTCCTCCATCGCACTCGATGGGCGTGTGGACCTTTATGCTTAAAACATAGCCACGCTATAAGTATGGTTTAATTGTGAGTACCGTGTTAACTAGCTAAACCAAAAGATAGGCTCTCCAAGAGAGCCTGTTCGTTTCTTCATTATCACCCGCGTTAGGCATAATGCTTGGCTAGCGTCATGTGCGAACATCATGGGAACAACGATGGCAGAATCAAGCGGCGGATCTAAAAAACTGCTCTGGGTAATGATCATTCTCGTACTGCTTTCCTCTGCAGGGGCAGCAGCGGCTATTTATCTAGTGCTGGATCAGCGCAACAGCAGCGACAGTGGCGAGGCTCAACAGCAAACGGTCGAGCTTACCCCCCCTGTGTTTACACGCATTGAGCCACTCACTGTTAATTTAGCTGATGACCGCTATGGTTCACGCCTGCTCTATACGGGTATTACACTGCGAGTGGGTAACGAACAGAGTAAAACAATTATCGAAGAGCATATGCCGCAAGTGCGCAGCCGCTTACTAATTCTATTATCGGGCAAAAAAGCCAACGAACTCACCTCGACAGAGGGGAAAGAGGAACTGGCACAGGCAATTATTAGTCGTTTGAACGTGCCCCTCACCGAAAATCAGCCCCCCCTAGATCTAAGGGAAGTGCTGTTTACCGAATTTATTGTGCAATAACCTCGGGAACTGGAGCCGTTCATGTCACAGGACGATCTACTGTCCCAGGAAGAAATTGACGCCTTACTAAAGGGTGTCAGTGGAGACGAAGAGCCCTCTCCGGCGTCGTCCAAGTCTCAGGACGAAACAAAAATTCGACCGTATGACCCGTCGACTCAACATCGGGTCATACGCGAACGTCTGCATGCGCTTGATTTTATTAATGAGCGTTTTGCTCGTTATTTCCGCAACGGGCTATTTAACCTAATTCGTCGCAGCTCAGACATCACTGTCGAGTCCGTGCGCTATCAAAGCTTTAGCGACTTCTCACGTAACGTTCCGGTGCCGACCAACCTCAACATCGTGTCGATGAAGCCGATGCGGGGCTCTGCATTGGTGGTATTTCCACCAAATCTCGTGTTTATGGTAGTAGACAACCTGTTCGGTGGAGACGGGCGATTCGTTACGAAATCAGATGGGCGCGAATTTACCAATACCGAACAACGTATTATCCAGCGCCTGCTCAATCTTGCGATTGATGCCTATCAAGAAGCTTGGAAGGTAGTATACCCGATAGATGTCCACTTTCTGCGCTCCGAAGTCCAGTCTAAATTCGCCAATATTACTAATTCACCTAATGAGATTGTGGTCAATACCAAGTTCAATATTGAGGTAGGCAACCTATCCAGTAGCTTTCAGATTTGCATGCCCTACGCAATGATTGAGCCGCTGCGCGATCTATTGGTTAACCCGATCAACGATAGCAATCATGACAGTGATAGCTCTTGGTCGCGTCGCATGGCCAGCGAGCTGCGCCAATCTGAAGTTGAGTTGGTCGCTGACTTTGCGCAGATTCCGAGTCGAATTGCTCACGTCATGGGGCTAAAAAAGGGGGATGTTTTGCCGATGGACATTCCCAGCACGATCACCGCCAGCGTTGACGGCGTCCCTGTGATGGAGTGTGAATACGGCAGTCAACGCCAGCAGCGCGCCCTGCGTGTTGTGCGTATGATCGACCATGCTGCTATGAATAACGTATCGTCCAAGGACTTTATTAAAGGTTCAACGCGACAGAAAGCCAAGGAACCCAAAGCATGACTGACCCTAATAAACCCGATCAAAAAGTCTCTGATGACGATTGGGCGGAAGCCATGTCTGAGCAAGAAGAGCCGTCGTCTAGTGCTGATGCCGCAAGCGATGATGATGACCCCTGGGCAGCTGCCATGGCAGAGCAGGAGGCTGCAGAGCAGGCCGATACGGAAGATGAGCCTGAATCAGAGGCACCTCAAGCCAAGCCAGCCAGCGACGATGTATTTCGCCCGCTGAGCGCAGAAAAAAGTGCGACTCCCTCCCGTGATCTTGAGATGATCATGGATATTCCGGTTAAGCTTACCGTTGAGTTAGGGCGCACCAAACTGACGATTAAGCAGCTATTAGAGCTCGCTCAAGGATCTGTCATTGAGCTGGAGGGGTTAGCGGGTGAGCCAATGGATATCCTGATCAATGGCTACCTAATTGCTCAGGGGGAAGTAGTAGTTATCGAAGATAAATACGGTATCCGTATTACTGAGATCATTACACCCTCCGAGCGCATTCATAAACTAAACCGATGAGTGTTGCGACCTCTAGTGCGCAAGCCCCCCTTGAGGCATTAAGTGGCGGTGATGCATTAATCGGCATGGCGGCATTAGGCAAAACAGCCGCCGCACTAGCGTTGGTGATTGCCATTATTTTGCTGTGTACATCGCTGCTCAAACGCTGGCAGCATCATCGCTATGACCATGGTGCACGTTTACGCATCGTAGGTACCACCGCAGTAGGCAATCGCGAGCGAATTGTGGTTGTCGAAATTGAAGACACATGGCTCGTTCTCGGCGTTAGTGGTGGCCGTATTAGTAAACTACACGAACGTCCAGCGCCTACTGATCGTGGATCCACTCCCCCCAGTCCGCCGACCCGCTTCTCACAGCGTTTAGCTAACGCTATAGCTAATAGTCGCGGCAAGGGCGACAGTACTTCCTCAGACTCTCAGCATACCTCATGAAATACGCTCAGCATTTTGCCTGGCTCTATTCGCGTCACTGGTGGCTGATGAGTATTCTCATCATCGGCTGCCTCGTGGCTTTTCCTAGCCACGCCCAGCAACTACCGGGGTTAGTCTCGCAACCAACGGAAGGTGGTGGTCAGCAGTGGTCTCTCTCTCTACAAACACTGCTGTTCTTAAGCTCGTTGGCGTTCTTGCCAGCAATGCTGCTGATGATGACCAGCTTTACCCGCATCATCATTGTACTCAGCCTGCTAAGGACAGCGATGGGTACTCAGGCTACGCCGCCTAACCAGGTACTGCTGGGGATCGCGCTCTTTTTAACGTTTTTTATTATGTCGCCTGTACTTAACCAGGTATATGACACCGCCTGGGTGCCGTTGACGGATGAGGTGATCAATTTTGAAGAGTTCCTGCTTCGCGCGCAGCTACCTTTCCGAGAGTTTATGCTGGCTCAAACACGGGAGCCAGACCTGGCCCTATTTGTTCGTTTAGCCGATGTGGGCCCCTTGCAAGGGCCAGAAGAACTACCAATGCGCGTCTTGCTACCTGCCTTTGTCACCAGCGAGCTCAAGACGGCCTTTCAAATTGGCTTTACCATCTTTATCCCTTTTTTGATCATTGACCTTGTAGTGGCCAGTATGCTAATGGCGTTGGGGATGATGATGGTTCCACCGATCACTATTTCGCTGCCATTTAAGCTCATGCTTTTTGTATTGGTTGACGGCTGGCAGCTCATTATTGGTTCGTTGGCAGAGAGCTTTTATATGATTTAACGTCGCGGGGCGACGAGGAGCGTAATCATGACACCCGAGATGGTGATGAGCGTCGCTTATGAGGGTATGCGCGTGACACTTTTTCTAGCTGGTCCTATGCTGTTAGCAGCACTATTTACAGGTCTGATTATTAGCCTGTTCCAGGCCGCTACCCAAATAAACGAGATGACGCTGACATTTATCCCGAAAATCTTAGCGGTGCTTGCCGTTCTGGTACTAGCGGGCCCCTGGCTCATGGGCTTAATTACCGACTTCACGACGCGGCTATTTACCAACATACCCGCAATGGTGATGTAGCCTGTGGTTGAAGTAACATTTACCCAGCTTCAGGGGTGGCTGGTGGCCTTTTTTTGGCCCTTTGTGCGTATTGCGGCCTTTATGACAGCGACGCCTTTATGGGGCCACTCCAGCATTCCCAATCAAGCTAAAGTAGCGCTTGCCGCAGTGGTCGCCGTCGTCATTGCTCCCGTTCTCCCACCGATGCCCAGTGTACCGCTCATGTCTTGGGCAGGTCTGGGCATCATCATTGAGCAAATGCTGATCGGTATTGCGATTGGGCTGGTGATGCACATTATGTTTGCCGTTGTCCAAGCGGCCGGTGACTTTATCGGCCTTCAGATGGGGCTTGCCTTTGCGAGCTTCTTTGACATGTCTAGTGGCACCAACATTGCGGTGCTATCACGCATTCTCTATATGGTCACCCTGCTCATGTTTCTCGCCTTTAATGGCCACCTAATGGTGTTAGAAACACTAGTGATGAGCTTTGAAACACTTCCAATTGGAATTGGCAGCCTTAATCCTAATGCGTTTGAACTACTGGCACGCTACGCAGGTACTATCTTTGCTTCCGGTATGCTGCTCGCTTTGCCTCTGGTAGCCTCGTTGCTCATTATTAATCTGGCGCTAGGCATCCTAAACCGTTCAGCACCGCAGCTAACCGTGTTTAATATTGGCTTTCCTACCTCGCTCACCGTTGGCATAGTGTTGCTCATGGTGCTAATGAGCGATATCGGCAGCTTTCTTCAGCAGCTGTTTAGCCAGGGAATTAGCTTTACGCAAAGCCTGATTGAGACCATGGCGCCCTTAAATTAATGCCCCGGCACATGGCCAGGGCATAGCAAAAGAGTGACTGTTCGCTAATACATTACATAAAGTCAAATAGCGACATCCCCTTAATATCCACAAACGCTTTTTGAGAAGCCTGCAGACCAACCTGACGCAAGCTATATTCTGAAATAGCATCAGCGTAGTCCAGATCCACCAAGTCAGAAAGCGTCTGCTCATAATTGAGCATCCGGTTACTACCTACAGCATCCACCACGTCTAGCTCGTTTAGTTTTGCCCCAGCCGAAGCGCGCACTGTTAGAACATTATCAAGGGCATTATCTAGATCTCGCATAGATGTGTTTAGCGTATTGCGCAATTCTGCTTTTTC
>Ga0194136_1001167_pt1 | contig 13133 bp, 15 predicted proteins | sample TARM_MetaG_T3A_1_FD_134023 | JGI IMG/M metagenome (GOLD analysis project Ga0194136, IMG submission 134023) | Freshwater microbial communities from Pennsylvania, USA, analyzing microbe dynamics in response to fracking - TARM_MetaG_T3A_14 (version 2) | ecosystem: Environmental > Aquatic >...
ATCAGCTGAAAAGCGCTATAATATATTTTATGGAGAATTACTCAAGTCCGGCTGAAGAGGACGCACTCGAAATGCGTTAGGTGTCGAAAGGCGCGCGGGGGTTCGAATCCCCCATTCTCCTTAGAGCAATTTCAGTTGATTCAAACGGATTGAAAAAACCGCTATCCATCAGGGTCTAGCGGCAGTTTTGAAGATATTCAATTCGATGCAACTACAAGTAAATAGACGTGCACATAGACGTGGAATGAACGTGGCGTGGGCAGCGGTGGAACTACTCTCGATGGGGAGTAGTTTTTTTGTGTTCCCAGCCGAGGTCGAACCCGTCCTCTTTTGCCATTTCCTCAAGAATTGCTACAAGTTGATACAGTTGGTACTGTTTAGTTGTCCCTGGCAGTATCTTTAATATCCGGTTAAGATGCCCTTCAATTTCAGCAAGATATATTTTATATCCTTCTGCTGCATCACTGGAGTCAACTAATACCAAACCGTTCATCACCATCTCAAAATCGCTCAACTCCGTCGTTAATGTTATCGTATCCTCGTAGTGTTTGTAGTGGTAAATTTTCATAATTATCTCTTCCCTTCAAATTTGGTTTGTAATTTTTAATTACGCCTATCATAGGCATCCGGGAAGAGTATTATCACTTGATCGTGTCTGAGCTCGTTCTAGTAATTCTGACAACAAAAAAACCGCCCTCGAATTAAGAGAACGGCTTGGGCTATACATCCTTCAAGTTCTTCAGGAACAAGCAAAAATTATTTTGTGATTCATAATTATCGAGTTCTTTAAAACCGTTACGAGAATAGAAACCTTTAATTTTCGGATGGTCCTCACACTCCAGAAAAAGGATCCTTCCGCCAATTATAATGTATGCCTCACGGATTTTTTGATAAGCCAAAGCAAGTAGCTCGTCGCCTGTTATTCCTTTAGCTTTGACCGCTTCCTCAGAATAGTTTTTGCCGAGCTGTCCAAGCAAAATTCCCTTTATTTCATAATTAGCCATCTCAGTTTTATAGCCTAATCCCATTAACTTTTTCTTAAGTGAATTGCTCATACTGCTAAACTGCTTTTTAGGCACAACCAGTGATTTATTTGAAATGGAGAAGTAACCAGCTAAATAAGGTTTGCTTTGGTACGATGCCATAACTAAGTAGGTTCGTGATAAAGCGAGATTTTCAAACTGAATCGCTTTAGTATGGAGGAATTGTTCTACATCGCTAGAACCTTTCAGCAAGGAATTACACGTAAAAGAAGAGAGGAGCTTATTTATCTCCTCTCCACTACTTATTGTTAACAAATTACTCAGGGGTATTACTGTTAATGCCATCTGTTACCTACTTCCCGATAAACGATGACATCATTTTTTGAATGCGATCTTTATCAGTCAAGGTTTCTACTTTTTGATTAATTTGATGATCTACACGTCTTGAATTTGCCAGTGCGTCAGTTAATTTGATGCTTGTCTTCTTATTAATTTTGAAATCGGTAGTGAAGCTTTTTGTAGACATACATTCCACCTTCTTTTGTCCGAGTTTAGGAACATTCCATCTGGCTATAATATATCACAAATATCACTTTTTGTGTCATATAACGCAAAAAAGTTCCTAAAAAGCACTTTTTTACGTTATATCACATCGTTGATTCATTTGCTAGTGTCTGAGCTCGTTCTAGTCATTCTGAGCAAAAAAATAGGCTGATTTGCCTTGGGGGGCCCAAATCAACCTTTACTTATTGTATATCAACAGATTTGAAACCGCTATCTTTATTTTAGGGTTGCACAAAAATATGCTACCCTTTTTAAGGCCGCCGAAAGTGCCCGATATACCTTCTCAATTTTGAGCTGGTTCTGGCAAGAAAGATTGGCCGGATTGTCGACCGATCTATAAGCCTGCGACATTTTCCGCAACCCCTGGGACATCTCGTTAAAATTAACGACATCTCCCCAAAATTGGGGCATGTTTTGCGTTGTTAGGTCCGTTTTAGGGCCTCATAGGACCACCCAATGTAGAATTCTCGCTGCGCAATTTTGCGCCGCGAGATCTGAACCAATCCATTTCTGGCTTCGTTAGTTCTGGCCAAAAAGATGACGTCGTTTAAAACGACGGCAGGGGTAGCATAAAATTGTGCAGGCCCGATCACTGCATGGCTCCCTATTTTCAGGGACTCATAGATATCCGGGCGAACGTTTCGTTCTGTCAGTTGCATCCAAAATTGACTTTAGCCCAATCCAATTTTGGACAGGGCTGAAAAGTCAGCTCTCATCTGGATGCTGTCGTACATTTTTTTGCGATAGCTTAGGCCTGTCCAATTTTGGACACCCCAACGCAATTCTGCTTTCGGCTTTCAACGTTCTCAAATCTGAGAAGGTTGCTGGATGCTGTCGCGCTTTGCCAATCCATTAGATTGGTCGATTTTTCGGCCTATCTTTAGATCAATCCAATTTTGGACACATCTTCCTTTGTCTGCCGAATTTCCGGCCACCCTGTACGGTAGGCTCAGTTTTGAGCGTATCTCTATACCCATTTTGGGAACAGGAACATAGTTTTTTCCTGGTCGAAGCTGCTGCACTGATTCGGTGCATGAGGTCGCCCCGAATCGAGGCACCCTTTCAGTGACAGACATTTTTGTCCGCAACCAGCTCAATTTTGAGCCGGTTCACTTTCTTCCAAAACTGGAATAAAGATCAGTCGCTTTTCGCGACCGAATTTTTCAGGAAGAGTATCCCAATCTGGCTTGTCCTCCTAGCCGGCATAATTCTGTGCTACCCCTGCGGAATTTTCCGCAGACCCGTTTAAGTCTCCCCAATTTTGTGGAGACCCCAATAAAAAACCGCTATAGTTTTAACCGATAGTGGTTTTCTGTTAACCATCTGAATGATTCGGCATAAGAATGGCTATTTGTACCACCGATTACACAATCGCTTAGAACGTAAATTTGGGCCGTTTTATAGCGTGACCTTTCGCTATTGTTCTGACCAATAGCGGATGGGTTTGAACCATTAGCCTATCCGGCTGCCGTCGTTTAAAACGACGTCGTCTTTTCGCTGTCAATTTGATTGACTTCGAAACTCGGTGCTTCAAAATCACCCACTCTTCGTTATCCGTCTGAAGGATAAGGGATATATATATTTCTCGGTCCGTTTGCCGGGCTCACTTTATTTCGTGGCCGGTTTGAATGACTTCGTCCGAAAATTCAGCTATTGTTCCGATCAATAGCGGCATAATGTTTCGTTAGGTCCTCTGTTGCCGTAGTGATTTGCGAGATTATACCTTTTTAAGGCCTTGTTTTATCCGCAAATAATCTCTTTAAGGTGTTAGAAATGTTAGGATGCTCCTCAATGCGAACTTAAGCGAACTATTATCTGAACCCTGCTGAACTATTTTGTAAACTTAGGTAAACTTTTTATACTTGGTTTTGCAAAGACAACCCTTGTATTTTCCAAAGTCTGAAATACCATCATTCGCCATCATGGAAAACTTGACATTTCTCAACATCATCACCCTTATACTGCTTGTATTGAAAAGCTTTTTCCTTGCAATGGTGGCGCGTTTCGTTGTAGCGTTACCTATTTTGTGTGCACCCTTTTTCGCGCTGTCTCAGCTCCATCCGTCACGCTGCTTCCATGACTTCACGGTATTGATGGACACGCCATATTTCTCAGTTATGTCCTTGTACTTCATCCCTGCTAGGTAATCACGTTGCGCCTTTTCTCTTTTGTCTACCAATCAAATTTTATTAATAAAAAAAGACCTCTATCGAGGCCTAAATTTACTTTGTTTTATTTAGATTTTTTACAGTATTCAATAGATTATCGATATGCATTATTACTTGTGCAAGAGTATTTAAGCTTACAACTTGCAATGACTCGTAGTTTTTCGGCAAACGGTAATTCCATAATTCTACATGAAAAGTGTCAACTCCAGGAGGCCCTATTAGAAATACTTCAATATCCGCCTCTTCATCAGTTGGTACCTTTAGGAATATTTCTTCATCGCCTTCTGATTTAACTGTATAACTCGCTTTGAGTATTTCAACCAAATCGGCCCACTGCAGTTTTGAAATCTTTTTATCTTTGGATTGAGCTTTATTAAATGCTTTTTTTGTCATTTTCCACTCCCCCTTTTCCTTTATGATACCAAAAATCCCACACGATCGCGATTTTCAAATTCCCTACGTTCACTTTCGATGACATCCTTATCCCTGTCAACTACTTTCGCGGCTTGTTCTGTATATTCAAAGTCAAAAGCGCGTTTAAACAGAGCGTTTTCCACTACCCTATCGACGACTTCCTTTCCCCTTTTTAAGGCAGCCGAAATGGCCGAACACTTTTCTTTCCAAACTTTTAAAGTTGAATAGGCAATGCCCATGTTATGTGCAATTTGCTCATCTGAAAGGCAATTCTTTACTCATGCAATCATGGGTAAAATATTATCTGCCTCTAACCACTCTGCAAACTTCCCTCTCGCAATTTTCATTTCCACCAACTCATTCTTTTATAGCGATCACATACCCGAAGCTTCTCCACCCCTTACATATTTCACAGTACCGTTTTCCATCACCGACTTAATTTTGAGTAAAAAAAAGGCCTCGCGGGAGGCCTCAAAATGTCTATTGCTTAACTAATCGTAAAATAGGAGTTGTTTTTTCCGAAGATTTTATATCAAAGATAGATTTACTTATTATTTTTTCAAGTTCATCTTTGGGTAAACGAAATGAATTATTCAATTCATTAGGATATACAACGTTATTTTCAACAATCATCTTATAAACAGTATTCATTAAACTTGGTTTTTCAACTGGAATTAAATCATCATAAGGTTCTTTCGTTCGCCATTTATTCCATGAAATTTTTTTATTCAAATAGAGGCTTTGATCATCGCTTATCAGGCCTAAGGAATGTGTCTTAAACACCATAGCTTGAATGGATACCTTCCAATACTTTTTCAAATCTTTATAATATTCTAATGAAGTAGACAATAAAGACTCTTCAAAGGCTCCCGAAGGCAACAGGAAGTGTGAAGCAAAGGAATTCGCTTGTCTTTCTATAATGTTTTTTAGTTCTTTTGACGAATAATCATGGACACTCTCTACACTGTTGTGTAATAGAATATGCCCGATTTCATGAGCAACATTAAACCTTCTTCGAACAGACGACTCATTATTATCTGTTAAGATTATAAATGGTCGATCAATTATCCATCTTGAAACTGCATCCAAAGCACCATCAGACATATTAGCCTCTGCAATAACAATACCGTTCTTCTCGGCTGTAGAAATTAAATTTTTTATAGGAGAAACCGAATCAATTCCCCAAATACTTCTAAGTTCAAAAGCTTTTTGAATGATATCTTCCTCTGTAATATCGTGAATATCTTTTTCTATAAGCACCGGTAAATTAGTTGCTGGAAAATTAACATACGTAGCTAATTTTTTGTATACTTCAAAAGTATATTTTAATTTTTCTTTTTGCATATCTCGCGCCTTTTTAGTTGCAGCGGTTTGACTCCTAAAGAAAGTCGCTCCAGAATGTAACTCAGGCATCTCAGCAACAAAAAAGCTTCTTGGAAAACCTAAAACATTTATTATTCTCAACAAATTTTCAGCCTTTGGAGTTGTTTTCCCAGACTCATAATTAGAAATCATTTGCCTTGAAATCTCACTTTTTTCAGACAACTCTTTCATCGTCATACCTCTCGAAATCCTCGCTGAGGTTAATTGGTGAGGATTAAATAGCTCCTTCCTTTCCTCCATTGTCAACACCTCTCATAATAATCTTTTCTGCCTCTGATGTGAATGTTAACTGTAGGTCATTGCTAACTTCTTCCTGATTTTTCAATAGTACAGGTGCATTAGTAATATTCACTTGATCAATCCATCCTAACACCCCAACATTAGGCAATCCCAATGTGACAAATTCTAATTTATAATTTAGTCCGCCATAAGTTAACAATAAAAATGGAGGATTACTTTCGTCATATTGTGCATTAATGTCTGATGGCTCTTCAAATAGATTATATTGTTTATTTAATAAGCCACCCTTGCTTCGATAAATAGCCTTCTTTGGTACATCGCCCGATTTGAAAACCTTTGCCGGCGTAATAATTGCGCCTTTGGTTTCTATCATTAAATAAGTATGACCATTACGGTACTTACTTGATGATTCATCTGCAATTTCATGTGGAATACTTGAGCTTTGAAGAACTTGTTTGAGTGCTACATCAACCAAGCCATGCCGTAAATGTCCCAACGTCTTTTTCATGTCTTTATGCTTCAAAATCTTTTCTCTTTCAACTAAATCATCCAAGAACCGATAAGCCTCTTTAACACTCAAAGACAAAACACCAGCTAATCCAGGATCACAATTTGATCTCAAGTGATTTGATAAAATTTCCAATAATAACCCTCCTGACTTAATCTTATACATGCTATGTTAATAGTTTGCCTTTTTTTTAAAAAAATGTCAACACTTTTGATGATTTCAGTCTGAAATAAAAAACAGAAAATAACTGAATATATAAGTTGAGTTATTGTTTGTGCCAATAAAATCAGAAGGAATTACCCGTAGGAAAATTATTTAATGCTTTCAAAACGCTATTCTATAAAAACTATAATTTCTTAACACTAGATTTTAGCACTCTTCGGCCGTTAAAAAATGGCATCAAAAATTTTCCGGAAAAACGGTGCAAGGGCTCGATTCCGTGACTGCGCAATAGTTATAGGCCTCTTCCCCGTCACGAACCAGCGCATGAGTGGATCAATCGTAAAGGAGTGGTACCTTGTGAAATCATCGTGTTCGCGCCCTGGTCAGAAATAACCCCTGCCGTCGCGATTCACGACCCTACCCTTTTTAGGGCCTGTAAAATCGGCAAATGATTCCTTTTTAGGGTATCTTGAATGTCTTGATAGTTCTTGATTCTGGCCAAAAGACGACGTCGTTTTAAACGACTGCAGGGGTGGCATAAAACCGTGCAAGCCTGATCACTGCTTGGCTCCTTATTTCAGGGACTCATAGAAGTCTAGCGAACGTATCGTTCTGTCATCTTGTATCCATTTTTGGCTTTAGGACAATCTAATTTTGACCCGTGCTGAAAAAACAGCTCTCCTATGGATGCTGTCGCATCTCAGCGCAATTTTGCGTTAAGCTATTATTAAATGCACGGAAAAGTCCGCCGATTGCTGGATGCAGTCGCGCTTCGCGATTCCATTAGATAGGCCGACTTTTTGGCCAATCTTTAGATCTCCCCAATTTTTGGGGTATCTCATTAGTTCAGCCGGATTTTCGGCCGTATTAAGATCTCATTATTTTTAACGGTATCAACTTCAACGGCCTGGGGTAGCGATTCGCTAGGTCGCGGAAGGATCTGCCCAATTTTGGATACATCTTCCTAAGGCTGCCGAATTCTCGGCCACCTCGTAAGGTAGGCTCAATTTTGTGCAGACCTATTCTCATGTTGTGAACTCAGCCGGATTTTCGGTTGAGCGCGTTGTTGTCTGGTCCTGTTGTTCGTCCGGACCATCGAACGTTTTTAGATGTGGGAAATATTTCCCGCATGTTTTGTTATCGTTTGGCAACCGGCTGACTTTTCAGCCAGTTCCCTTTCTTCTAAATCCAGAATATATATCTGCCCAATTCTGAACACGTCTTATTGGGTCGGCTCAATTTTGAGCATACCTCTTTCCCCATTTTTGGGAACTTGTTTTTTTTAATTACGGAATAAAGCTTCGACGGAACATGTCGGAAAAATTCCCGGGATCTCCTCAATTTTGAGGAGATCCCGATATAAAAACCACTATAGTTTCAAACGATAATAGTTTTCTGTTAATCATCTGAATGCTTTGGCACTAGAATGGCAATTTATACAACCGATTATTAGAATCGCTTAGAATGTAAATTTGAGCCGTTTTATAGCATGGCCTTTCGCTATAGCTCAAACCCACAGCGGATGGGTTTAGCCCACTAGCCTATCCAGCTACCGTCATTTAAAATGACGTCGTCTTTTCGCTGTCAATTTGATTGATTTCAAAACAAGTGGGTCTGAGCCACCTGTTTTTCGTTATCCGTCTGAAGGATAAGGGATATAACTCGCGGCCCGTTTGCCGGACAAAAAAAAACAAATACATCTAGCGTATCTGTTTCGCTGTCACTTTGATTGATAGCGGCCGAAAATTTTGCTCTTGTTACGGACAATAGCGGCATAACGTTTCGTTAGGTCAGCCGGCTACCGTCATTTAAAATGACAAAAATTTTTAATGTTAACAAACGTTAACATCATAGCCGTTGTGCTGCTCTTTTTTTAAGGGGGTTCGCTTTGTCCGTATGTACCTTTTTTTGAATATTATCATGCTGTTACACATTTATATTTATGAAGCCACCTTTCGCAACTTCTTGCAAAGCTAAGCGTATAGGCTATGTTTTCGGGGTCAGTCTGATCGGCTAGGGACAACAAAAAAGGGGTCGGTATTTAGCCGACACCCTCGCCATCTTATTGTTGGATTCCTGTGTTGCATTTAAAATGGCTGATACGGCTTGTTCCAATGATATGGATTCGTCGCAAAAATTGAATCAAGAAAGATTATATTCTGTTCTGCTTTTTCTACGTTTAAACCGGCGCCTATGCACACCACGTTTCGATACCACCGATAGAAACCTTGTATTTTCGGTTTTTTCAGCAACCTGCTTCCATTTACGTTAGCTACTCGCGCGCTACAACCATAGGCCAAACGATACGCTTTTGAAGCGTTCTGATACCGAAGATAATACATACAGAACAATTCTTGCCGCGCGTTTAATCCGTATTCTTTAGCCATGCTTTCATACTGCCATTCTTCGAAAATACTAGCCGTTTTTCCCTTTCCATTCGTTTTTGTCATGTTCATCCATCACCCTATCCCATAGCTGATGATCTGAATATCCACGCTGGTTCATGATCCATATCCCGTGCTGTTATGGCATCAATCACTTTGCCATCAACATTCTAGTCAATAGACCGTGAAGTAATTATCATTACTATCCATCCCATGGTTTGCTGTCAATGATGCAACACTTTTTGTTGCATCACTTTTTTGTTGCAACAAAAAGTGTTGCATCGTGTTGCAGTGTTGCAGTGTTGCATCCCGTATATCAATGTTTTTATGCGCTTTACATCTTCCTTTATCCCACGTTTTCCCACAAGCTCCCGGGCATGGGCATCAGCTGTTATCCAGATGCATTAATAGACTTTCGCGTATAACTTCGTTACGTTTGGAAACCTCGGATGCTCAAGGCGGAATAGCTTTTATTGAAATTACATATTCTTACATGGTCCTATCCAATGAGATGAACTCGTACGTAGCTTTTAATTACAATTTATACCAATGATCCGAAATTTCAGCACATCCAATCACTTAATCAAACGCTTATACCTAAAATTTTATATTATTCTTTTTTCTTCAGGTGCATCATAGACTTCTCTTAAGCGATGTAACTCTTTATTAAATGTAATGCTTCTTGTTCCCGCTTCTAATAAGTCACGATTTTCAAAGTAATAAGCAAAGCAGATAATGCTGTACAGGGTATCCATACCTTGATTTTTAACATAAGGTTTATACGGATGAAAAGCATTCGGATGGCTATCTGCGTAATCTCTAAAACTCTTAAGCAGTTTCACTGGATCTTTGTAACCAAATATTCCTCCGATGTCTTTCGTGAACGCATATTGCTGAGATTTAGCTTTTACCTCTATAAGTTCCATTCTTATCTCTCCTTATTTATGGTCTATTCTTAGCGCGTTAACAAGTTTCTATCACTGTATTCCATCAATAAACAATACTGTAGGTAATAACGCCGTTTTCTGCTGATAAGATTAAATCGCCCTCATAAGAATAGAGATAAACTACCTTGCCTCCGATATGCGCGCTGGTATCAGCAAAGAGTGGATGAATTACGTTTGAAAGATAAGCGTCCGCATCGTTGTTTTGAGTAGCAAGCCATATCCCTTGAGATATACCAGAAGACAATGGCGTTGCAGTAATACCCTGTTCTGTTTCAGAAACAGTAAAACCATTATCAATAAGGGCATTTACCGCTTCAGAACTATCAAGAGCTACTACAGTATTTTCAGCTGGCTCTTCAGCAATCTCATATACTTCTACCTCTGGAACTTTTTCAGTGGCAATCGCTTCTGCATCTAAATTAAAAATATATCTTCCTACTTCTTCAAAAGTGTCATAATCCAACCCTTTGAAGGTAACTGGGAATTCATTATTATTCAGTGTGTACGCTTCAACCACTTCGATTGTTTTACCAGGCAATAAATAATTGTTCCTTGAATTACTCTTATCCACCATTTCGTTATAAGTCCCCGTATCGTCCCCAAAAGCATCCAAAAAATGATACATTGAATCCAGAATCACTCTGGATGTTTCATTATTTTGCTCTAATTCAATCCACAATAATGTATCTAAGGGCAGCAGTTCCTCCGAATCGCTCTTATTAGTTAAGCTATACGTGACAAATAGACCTGGATTACTTTCCGCTGGACTTTGGATTACTTCAACTTTTTCAATCGCTAAAATAAAATGGTCATTCTCTAACACATTTTCAGTAAACGTTGTGTCAGGAGTAATAACTTGACCTACCACCGGAGAATTTGACTCTTCTTCTGCATCATACTCAGCGCTACAGGATGCTAGCATAACCGAAAGCTTAACCGAAATAATAATTAAAAATAAAAATTTCATTTTCGACGCCTCCATTATTTATATTTAGCAACTTCTTATGCCTAAATTATATCAAATATATATTAATAGTATATGAACATTCTTTCGACCTTAAACATATTCAGGTTGCCACCAAGCGTCTATCTGCAAATAATAAGAAGGGGTATATCCATTTTTGGATATACCCCCATTTACTTTCTACGCATCCATTAAATGCTCTTCTGAAATTTGTTGTGCAAAATCCATTTCTATTTGCGTTATATAACGTTGCACTTGCTCTTTTGCATTTTTATCAAGGCAAGGCTCATAGTGTTTAACGAACTCAACAACGCTGCGCACTAGAATATTACTCATGGCTTTTTTAATTACTGAGTTTAAAGCGGCTGCCTTTAAATCCAATACTAAATACAGCTGTTTAATTTCTGCTTCATCAATTTCTCTATTTAAAGCAAGGAGGAGTTTTTGATATGATTCTAAAATTTCCTCACCGATAGAAAGAATTGAATTGCTTTGTTTAGGCAGAATTAAAGACCCAAGTTCATCGATTCTTTTAATGATCGAATCTATTTCCGGATAAATTATCGCGTCCGTTGCGCTAAAAGGCTTTTCCGAGAACACACTTTCAAATATCAGATCGACTATATTGGATGCACCGATGATCATTCCATCTTTCATTAAATCTATCTCCTTTCCTCATTCTATATTTAGGATTATTTATCTTGCCACATTTTTTTCTGGCCAAAGTCAGAACGTTGGTATTTTTGATTACAAAGATCAAGCTCAAATCTGTCGGCTCCCTTGCTTATCATACTACTTAGAAATTCAGTACTCACAGCAACACCCCAGGTTAAACGTCAGATAAAAATATTAGATTAGCCACCTCTTTTTCATATCTTCGTACCCTTTATCACCCATTGTTCCAACGCCTCTTTGTGAAAACGCCATTTCTTACCGATCTTCACGCCTGGTATCCGCAGCGCTTCGTCTTTAGACTTCGCATAGGCATACAAGCTATTCTTCGAGATCCGCAGGAAGGCGGCCGCTTCGGTTGCGGTTAGGATTTTCTCGTCCATGTTGATCACTCCTTTCTGAATACGTCTAAGCTGACTTCCAATGCATCGGCTATCTTGCGCATCAGCTCAAAGCTAGGCTTCTTTATTCGTCCGCGCTTCAGGTCTGACACAGTGCCCGAATGAACCTTCATTCGTTTAGCCAGTTGTTCCTGATTCAAATTCTTCTCGTTCAGTATTTTTTCGATGATTTCCCACATATCGTTGCCTCCTAAGCGCTATATATTGTGTATTCCGATTACATTCCCCGTACATATCTTGTATACTTAATTTGTAGGACTCGCCTTCGCCCGGAGTTTCCTGCAAATCTATGTATAAGAACCGAGGTGAAAAATATGAATATTAAGCAATTGCGATTTGTGGAGGTCTGTTTAGTATTTCTTTCTAAGAACAAACACTACGAACGAAAATCTGATTTATCTAACTTAAACATTGTGTTTGAATACAAAAATAATATTTTTACTGCTTCTACTTTTTTTAAAGTCAACGAGAATTTCTATTATTCAGATACTGGTCTAGAAGCCTTTGGACAAAGCTTTGAGGAAAAAGATAGGCTATGGATAGATTCTGATGTTATCGGTGCTTTTTTACCGACAAAAACAGTAAAGACCTTCAGCAACTCAACGGATAGCAGCGTAGTACAATATGAACTTTTAAAATTTTTTGTTGAAAAAGAAGTTCCTGAGCTCGAATTGTCTCAAATAGGTAATTATCTATTCAACGTTGAAAATCTTTCGACAGGATTGAAACTTCCAATCATGGCAGTGCCAGAAGAAGCAGAATTCAATTTGATTTCTATAAATTAACTTGTTCTTGCTTGTATTTGAGTGTCTGTGCAATGAATCTCAAGGTGGCGTATGTGTCCGCATACGTCATTTTTTCGCTTTCGAATATAGAAATAACTTGATCAGTTACTCTACCGAGCTGTTCTTTGTCCCCCATAAAAACTCTTGGTTCCGAAGCTGGTTCCACAATATTTTCTAAAAGGTTAAGAACGATCTTCGTTTCTTCTTTCATCTCTATTCCTCCTCTTCATTGTTAAAATCTAGAATTACTTACTTTTGGTAAATCTATTTTGTGAACTGCAGCAGTGTATAATTAAACTTGTCTGATTTGAAATTGAAAGGTGTGAATCGCTATAAATACTTCCTCATTTAGCATCGATCTCAGTGGCTTTATAATGGCCGTGTTGACATCAATAATTTCCATCGTTGCCGCAAAAATTGGAGCAAACTCAGTAGTTATATAGGTTGAATTAAATACTTTACATCCGCACGCACAGTCGGTCAATCACCTCAAGGGGACGCCCGTTCACATCGGCTAAGAAACCGCGGACCGCCTGTTTGATTTTCTGGACGTGGTCA
>Ga0194136_1001168_pt1 | contig 13131 bp, 16 predicted proteins | sample TARM_MetaG_T3A_1_FD_134023 | JGI IMG/M metagenome (GOLD analysis project Ga0194136, IMG submission 134023) | Freshwater microbial communities from Pennsylvania, USA, analyzing microbe dynamics in response to fracking - TARM_MetaG_T3A_14 (version 2) | ecosystem: Environmental > Aquatic >...
CCAGGTCAGGAACCGACCCTCGCGACGATCCCGGCCAGGCTGCCGATCGGCTCGGAACTGCCGGAGATGCTGCCGAGGGAGCCGGTGAACGGTAGGCCGGCGAGCAGGTTCCCGATGATCGGGAGGTTGGCGATGGTGTCGTACGCGCCGAGCAGTCCGGCGATGCTGTCCAGAGATCCAGAGATCATGGTGCGCCCTTTCAGAAGGTCTCCGATGGAAGCAGGCGCAGGTATCGCGCCCACCGGACAGAACGGTAACAATGCCCCTCTTCCTTTCTGCGCCTCTCCCGAGCAGGTAGATGCCCGGGCTGTCCGACTACTCCCCCGCCCTGGCCAGCGAGAACGGCCCACCTCCGTCGCCACCTGTTCTGGCGCTGCTGCACCGTCACGAGCTGGGCAGATAGTGGAGCCACATCCACCACCGAGGAGGCCCCCGATGACCACCACCACCGCAACCACAGACCCGACCGACACCACGATCCACGGCCCCGCCGGCAGCTACACGCTGGTATTCCGCGGCCACCGCAAGCCCGACGCCATCGGCGTCCTGAGCGCCAAGGGACCCAAGCCCTACGGTGCCGACCACCTCTGCGTCGGCGTGAGCATCACCGACGGCTACACCGTCGCCAACAACGACACCTTCCGCCGCATCATGGACTGCCTCGGCTGGGAAATCACCGAGGTCACTGGGCTCCTGGACCCCAACGGGAACACGACCTGGCTCGGCGACCCCGTCGCCGCCTGACACGCCCACGCCCCGCCACGTCGGTGACGGCGCGGCGGGGCCGACCCCTGATCGGAGCCACACCATGAACCCCTACGCCCAGAGCTTGGTCTCGGAACTGCGGGCTGCCGGTTACGCAGCAGAGGCCCCCTGGCCCACTGGCGGCGGGTGCGAGCAGATCTTCGTCCCAGTCGGCCCCCTGGAGATCGGCATCACCAACGGCGACGCCGCGCTCCCGGACGGCGACGTACATGACGGCCTGATCGCCAACGTCAGTGCTGACGACATCGACGGCGACGAGATCGACGCAATATCCCTCCCCCCGGGAGCCAGCATCGTCGACGCAGTGGCTCGGCTCGTCGGCCGCCTGACCTGACCCTCCCCGCGGGCCTCCCACAGGAGACGCTCTGCCCTCTGTCCCACGCTGGACGGGGCGCAGAGGCGGCCCGTGACGACGCGCTCCCGGTCCGGGCCCGGATCGGCCGTACCAACCCTTATCTGCAGCCCCTACCGCAAAGGGTTACCCGGACCCCTTACGGCAACTTGTTGCAGGACCCCTTACCGCCAAGGGGTTCCCCTATCCATTTCGAGTACGGGATACCTCTACCCCTTTGCGGCAACCCCTACGTTCAGGGGTTAGGGGTAACCCTTACCTCTAACCCTTCCGAACCGTGGCTGACCTGCGCGAAACTGGTGCACCCCCGGGATAAGGAACGCCCTCGTCGGATCCTCGATTGCCGCCCTGGGAGCCCCCGCGGAACAGGTTAGGAACCGGCGGCACGGCACTACCTCCAGTTGCCCGCGGAAGCCTGTCCGGGTCGGCATGACGCGGTCGTACCCTGAGACGGCCGCCAACCCCCAAGAGGAGCTCGACGTGCCCAGGAACAACTTCCTCCGGTTCCCCTCCGACAAGGAGGGCGAGAAGTACCAGTACGCGCGCACCGCGAACATGGTCATAGCGATCACCGCATCAGTCGGCCTGTGCATCGTCCTGCTTGCCCTGTACGCAACGGTGAGGTCTCCTCTGCTGTTCATCGCTGCCGGTATCAGCGCGGGCGTCGCGGTTGGACTCTGGTACCTGACCAAGCCCCCGGTCGACGAGGAGCCGTAGCCCCGGACCGGGTCAGGCAGCCAGGACTGCTGCAGTGCGTGAAGGCCCCGATTCACTGATCGGCACCCACCCCGACCAGTGCTCCCGGAGGACTGCCATGCACTCCATTCGCTCGACCGTCTCTGCATCCCGAAAGCGCTCCCCCGTCACAGCGGGAGAGCTGCTCGCTCTCCAGGTCGCGATGTGCGTTGCGCTTCTCTGGGTCTGCCTGCCACTGCGTGAATCGCAGCCCTTCCTGGCCGGCGTGCTGATTGGCCTGTATGTATGGGCGTCGGCCCTGGTGCTTCGGGGAATCTATCGCTCCCCCACCGGTCAACTAGATCGTCGCTTCGGGAACTAGCCAGACACGCCTGCCCGCTTGCTGCACCCGGCTTCGACGACCTGCACGCCGGCCGGTGCTCGCGAGGGCCACGCCCGGCGCCTCTGCAAACATCTGGGACGGGCCACTTGTATCACGCACTTGACCCCACTCGGCCCAAACGCCCCGTTTGCGCCACCGGCCCCACCGGGGTCGTTGGCGCACAACGCCCTATGTGCCCCGAACGCCCTAGAGGGGCCATTGGGCACATTCGCCCCAGGTGCCCGTATGGACCTTGTATCCCCATGCGGGCCAAGCCGCCACTTCGCCCCATTGGGGCACTTGAGTCGGGTAGGCCCAGAGGGCCCGTTGACCCGCGCGGGCCCTCTGGATCACCTCACCCAGCAGGCAGCGACAGAGACGGGCCCAGTCACCGACAGAGCCGTCGACGATATAAGTCATTCGTCGCTGGTCTTCGCTAGTTGACCCCAACCGGCCCTTTTGCCCCGACCGGACCATTGCCCCTACAGGGGGCAGCGGGGCACGTAACCCCACAGGGGCCACCGTCCCCATAGGGGCTACACGGCTGCTACGCCCCATGCGGCCCATCTGCCCCAAACAGGCCCCAAGGCCCAGCTGCCCCAACGGGGCAGACAGGACACATTGGGCCATCTGACCCATAAACCCCACACGGGACAGTCACCCCAGCCGGGCCATGCGACCCAATCGCCCCGAACACCCCAAGCGGCACATCGGGGCCAGCGGGGCCTATGGGCACACCCGCCCCTCCTGGCCTCACCCCGCGAGTGCAGCGAGTGGCGACACATATCGCTGATAACGTGGCCATATCCCACCCCGAGAGGAGCCCAAATGCCCGAAATGACGCCGGTAGTTGTGGCGAAACAGTCCGATAAGGCTCGTGACCGAACACTGACCATGGCCGCAGCCAAAGGCGGAATCGGGAAGACCACGACAACCGCGCAGGTTGCCTACCCCATCGCGCAGTTCGGACTGCGAGTCCTCCTGATCGACCTCGACGCCGTTGCCGGCCTGTCCACCATTCTCGGCGCGATCGACGACGGCCCTGGGGCAGTGGATTTCCTGGACTCACCGAGCATCGACAAGGAACAGTGCGTACGCCGTCCACCCGCCTGGCAGCCCAGCGCTGATGTGCCTTTCACCGAGGGAGGGGCGCTCATCCCAGGCGGATGCGTCGACATCGTCCCGGCGACCGCAGGCATCGCAGAGTCAGTCGGCCGTCAGGATCCCCGCTCGATCAAGCGTCTGCGACGGGCGCTCAACGAAGACGATTTCGTCCTCGACCGCTACGACCTGGTGATGATCGACATTCCCGGAGCCGACAGCGTCATCGTCGACATGGCGATGCAAGCATCGCGCAACTTGGTTCTGACCCTGCTACCAGAGTCCCAGGGACTCCGAGGGTTCAGCCGCACAGTCCTCCGTGCGAAGCAGGCGTACGAAGAGGATGGGCTCAACTTCAACGTGATCGGTGCGGTGACCAGCCGATACGAGCGGAACCGCACCGAGCACAAGGACGTCATGCGCGTCACCCGGAAGTTCTTGGCCGAGCAGCTCGGACCCTCCACTCTGTGGCTCGGCCTCCCCATCCCGGCCCGGGCGGCCATCAGCGACGCCAACAGGGCACAACGCCCACTTGCATCACGGAACGCCTGGCGAGACAACATCTCGAATCGCACGCGCGGCATGGACGCTGTCGCGGCCTTCAGTGCGATCGCCATCGCGATCATCCGCGACGTTCTCGGTGACGAGAAGGCCGACACGATTGTGCAGGCTTTCACCGAGGTCGGACTGGGGGAGTACCCCACCAACCTGTTGCTGTCCGGTGTCGGAGTGACGCGTGCTCCACACCAGGACGACGATTACCCCGAGGAGGACTGATCATGGGTACGGGATTCGGGCCAGACAAAGACGAAGCCGATCTCGAGGCGTTTACGACAGCCCCGACCCACGTCGTTGGCCGCCCTTCGCTTGTCCGGCGGGAAGAGCCGGCCGAGGATGAGTCGTCCACGAGGAAGGGGACTGCGAGGAAGGCGCCCGCCAAGAAGTCCGTTGCCAATCAGGCAACAGCAAAGAAGACGCCAGCAAAGAAGGCACCGGTCCCCGCGTCAGAGCCGCCGAAGAGGCCCAAGGTCTCCCTTCCTCCCGGCCTCTACGAGGAGATGCACCGCGTCGTGAACAGGTGGCTCGTCGAGGACGTCGAGCGAATGGATGCGTACCGCAAGCCTCTGGGCGTCGAGAACACCGTCATGGTCACCTTGTTGGCCTTCGCGACCGCGACCCTCAAGGCCGAACTCGAGAAGGACGGCGGGGCCAGTACGACTTTCCCCGACTTCATTCCGCGAAAGCAGTAGTCGGAGAACTGACGGTTTTCGCAGCTAGATGGTGCAATCGAATCGGTAGCGAGCTACGGCATGCCGCGAATGTTCGGCAATTTCAGTACGTCATGGAACCCTGACGTTATCGGAATCGAACTGCAACGAGAGGCACACCATGGCCGTAACCGTCAGGTTGACGGACCAGCGGGCTGCCGAGTTGTCGACTCTCACTCGCCGGTGCGACCGCACCGCCGTCTGGGTCGCCACTCAAGCGCTCCTGGCCGCAGCACACGCCCACACGACAAGCCCGCTGCCGCTGGCCGACTATCTCGGCCGACAGCAACACACGCGCCGCGTCTTCATCGAGTTGCGCGGTGACGCCCTGGGCCTGGTCGACGGGCTGGCGATAGCCCACACAGTGACCGGCCAGGCCACACCGTCACGCCACACCATCGTTCGGGCCGCCATTGCTCGTCTGGTCGATTCGTGCGGCGGCGCCGAAGCGGCCGCGGCGCATCTCGGAGGATTCGACGCTGATAGCGCGCAGGGGAGGGGAGTGGCATGACCATGCTCCTGCCCAGCACGAACACCACTCAGGCGGAACTCACAGTTGCTGCCGCGGCACTGCTCACCAGGGCCGTCAGCCGGCACCTCGCTACCGCCAAGCCCCTGTCGGAGTCCGACATCCCCATGCAGGTCAACCTGCTTCGCTCAACGCTTGGGTCCGGTGCTCGCCTGATCTCCGCCGACGAGGCCTGGGACGAACTCGCCGAGCGAGGGCTGATCACCGGTACTCGCCAGCAGTGGATCCCGGCAACAGGGGAGGTGCGCACCGATGGCGCGTAAGTCCACGGGCGGCGGATTCGTCACCATGACCAAGTCCTTCGAGGAGGACATGGCGGACTGCTCACTCGCCGAGATTGGCCTGATGTCCCTACTGATCACCTCGAAGGCCACCACACCAGTAGGAACCGTCTATCGCCGCCATGAGTGGTCGGAACTGCCCGGATCAAGCGCCGATACCGTTACCAAGCTGCTCGAGGGGCTGGAGGCCAAGGGCAAGATTGTGCGGGATCACCACGAGATCCTGATCCGATCATGGGTGCGACACCGCTGTTTCAGCACTCCGAACTTCCTCAAGGCGTGCAAATACACCCTGGAAGTGCAGATGCGAGCGCCATTGCTGCGCGTCGTCGTGGCTAGCGAGCTGCTGCGCAAGGACATTGCCTCGATCGAACCTGCCGCTCCCGTTCGAGGGAGCAAGGACTCCGCGGGCCGCGTCTACACGAAAGGGCGTACCGCGCATTACGAGGCCCTGGAGTTGATCTGGGACGAGCTCACAGGGCAGAAGCTGCCGCCGGCTGAAACGATCAACGGCTCGATCACCGAACCGAACGCCACGATGCTCGACCAGCTGATGGGCACCCGAGACTTCGAGCACGCTCTCGCTGAGCTCGAGAACCGGAACTGGGTGTGCATCGAACCATCGCTCGCAGTCGCGATCCGCGAGAAGCTCCACGGCCCCAACGTGAAGCCAATCCGGGGCGCCCGGACGGCCACCTAATCGACTGATCTTCGCGACCCTTCCGCCTTCGCCAAACACGGCGGGGTAACCCTTTCCCGTAGGGGTTCCGGAAGGGTTGCGGAAGGGTTACCAAACCACATGCGCACCAGACATATTTCCGCGCTGACGGCTCTCCAGGCAGCGAGTGCGCGCCCGGCTACTCGGCTGGCACCACACTTTCCGAGCGTCATCGCCGCAGGTAGAGAGCCTGACCGAGGCGGCGGGGTAACCCTTTCGGTAACCCTTACCGAAAGGGTTACCGAAACCGGTTCCGAAACGGTTTCGGAAATAGGTGTCGAACCTCGCGGGCGCGCGCAGGAATTAGAAATTAGATCTACCTGTGGTTGCTGTAGGTGGGTGGGGGTGTGGGGGAGGGAGTTCACGCCCAGCGGCGGACAAGCCGCCGCCCCCAGGGCTCGCCTGACGGCTCGCCCCCCAAGGGACTCATCCACCGATTCCGGAGAAGTCCAACCCCTCCGGGGCCCCGTCTTGGCCGACCGAACGTCCAGACACCACCCATGCCCTCGCCGCTGTGATGCTCATCGCGCCGAGCAGACCCGAACCGGGCCGCATTTGCCCTGTGCGGGACTGAGGGGCCTTCGGGGTGCCCCGGGGCGAAGAACGCGCCGATGGGGAGCCAGGGGGCCACACAGGCCGCTGCAACGCCCGTCACTAGCCAGCAGAAGGTCGCGACGTGAGCACACTTGACGACGAAGACGTCGAGGCGATCGCCCGCCGCGTCGTCGAACTCATCGCCCCGATGCTCGCCGACGCCCCTTCTCGCTCCGCGGCCGACGGTCCCTCGCCTGGCGCGGATAGCCAGCAACTGGCTGACTGGGTCCAAACTCGCCACCCCGCCATCGCGAAGAGGCTCGAATCCTCCCCGGCGGAATGGTCCGCGACACTCGTCGACGCAGCCGCCGGAACCGACCCAGTCGACGTCCTGACCTGGGCGTGGTCAGAGAACTGCCCGACCAGCTACTGGCGCGAACGCCACCGCCCAGTACCGGCACCGACTCCGCGGGAAAGCCGCAGGTCCGACCCCGGCTCCCCCCGCCGATACCGGCACGGGCCATGGCTACAAATGCTCGCCGAACACCGACTCCACCTAGCAGGCCGAGACGAGGACCTGGCCGCCGTTGACCCGCTCATCGCCGAAGTCGCACGCGCCATCAACGCGGCCGGGACTCGCAATGCCGCCATCTCGCTGAGCTCCCGAAAGAACGCGCTCACGATCATGGCCGAGCCAGGCAATGACCCACAGACGGTGCTGGAAATCGTTCGGTGGTGCCTCTCCGAGAAGCCGCACTGGAGGTCCAACCTCACCGGCGTGCCCAAGCCGACGACGTTCCGCGCCATGCGGGGGGACTGGACGTCGGCGGGTCAAGGGTTTCGCCTCGACTCGATTGACGACATTGAATTGCGCCAGCACGTCTCTGACCTGGCCAAAGGGTGGGTTTGGTACCTGTCTCAGACCGTCGGCCACGACACCGAGATCACGTCTAGGACCCTGCATCGAATCCACGCCCTCCTGCTGGGGGACGACACCCAACCAGCCGTGACGAAAACTGACGTGCAGGAAACCATCCGGTGGATCTGCGACCCCCAGTCTGGGCGCAGCCGCTACTACACCGACAGCTTTGACTTCCCCCGCCCAGACCGGGCCCGCAAAGCACTTCTCGACATGCGTAGTGGACCGCCCGCCAGTAGCGGCGTCACCGCCACGAACTCCGCTGCCGGCGACCTTGTCGGAGACCACGCCGACGACGAACTCAAGGGGATGCTGTGACCAGCTCCATCGTTCAAGCCAACTGCACCCGCTGCGGCGCAGAGGTGCACCGCTCACGAGCCCTCGTCGCCGACAGGCCCGACTGGCGACAGCACGTCGTGTGCCTCGACTGCCGCGAAGCTGCCGAGCCGGCAGGCACCCAGGTTGCGCAAATGATCGCCGATCGCACCCGACAGCGGTGGACAGACAAGGCAGCGGCCTTCGACGCCGGCGCCCACCTGGAGAACGCCCACCTGGATGCGGACCCTGCCGCGGTGTGGCAGCAGCGAGCTCACGACGCGCTGTCCACATGGCGCGACCCGCAACTGCAGCGCAGCCGGAGCGGTTTGATGATCTGCGGACCCACGGGCATCGGGAAGACCTGGGCCGCGTTCGCGGTGGCCAACGCTGTCGCCGACCTCGGGTATGGAGCAGAGATCAGGGTCGCGTCCGAAGCTGAACTGATGGGGCCACAAGTGGCGACGTGGCAGCTCGAGGACCGTTTCAGGCGTTGGATTGATGGCGCGGTGATGGTCATTGTCGACGACATCGGCGTCGCGCCCAGACACCGGGACCAGCTCCAGGCTGGATGGAAGATGCTGGTCGACCTGATCAGTGCGCAGCCTCGGTCGATGCTGGTGGTGGGCACCTCGAATCGGCAGTCGTGGGGGAAGGAAGCCGGCCTGACCGAATGGGTGGGGCAGCAAACAGCGTCACGACTGCGGTCGTGGACGTCGATCTGCACCACCGGCGCGGTGGACAGGCGCACCGGCGACACCCACGAGAACTGGGAACGCCAGACGGGCAGGTCGCAGTGAGCGCAGCGGTCCCGGCATGCCGTGCAGGGAGGATGAGGGCGACAGTGAACGTGGAAAGGAGGGGTGTATGAGTCCGAAACCGTGGGAAGTCACTGACGACGACTTGGCGCAGGGTCTCGTGCCAGCCAGCTCCGCCAAGGGCGACGAGCTCGGCGACCCCGACGGGTACGGCCTGGTCGATGGCGACGACGAGTTCGAGGAACTGGACGATCCGTGGTCGAGTGACCAGCCGGCCGCTGTGCCGGTGGTGGTGCCAGCTCGCCCGATCGAGCCGCAGGCCCAGCCGCGGAACGCGCCCCCAGCTACCGCGGAGCCTGAACCCGCCGCAGAGTCGACGGTCGTGGACGAACCGGACCCGGCGGAGGACCTGTCCAGCGAGGATCCCCCGGAGCCCAGCCGCGAGCCTGCGATCTCGGCACCGAACTCGGACACGGTCGCCCAGACACTTCCGAAGCAGGAAGTCCCGGCTGGCGACGATGCTGACGACTTCGACGACTTCTGGGATGAGCCGGTAGCCCCCGGCGATGGCGCCCGATCCGCGGCGGGCTACGACTTGAGCGCCTCGCCAGGTGCCGTGGCCGGCCCCGCCCAGTCGGCAGTGCCCGTTTCTGGCGTGGGTGAACCCGCGTTCGAGCGGGTTGGCAGCGGCGATGATCCCGGCGATGAGGACCCGGACGGCACTCTCACGGTGACTTTGCGTCGTAATCGGGAACCGCAGCAGCCCAGCCCGCCCCGGTCGTACCGGACCTCGAGCGAATCGCGTCGACCGGTGAAGCCGTCGGAGCGGCGTCACAGGATGGATGTGGCGCCGATCAAGCAGGGGCCGATGGCCCGCTTGAAGAAGATGCTGACCGGCGATGCAGAGGCCTCGCGGGCACATGAGACATCGGCGAAGCGAGACACGATCCGGCCACTGAACGTGGTGGTGCTCGGCAAGAAAGGCGGGGTGGGCAAGACCGTGGTCACCACGCTGCTCGGCCACACGTTCGCGTCCGTGCGGAACGACCGTGTCTTGGCGGTGGATGCCTCGCCGACAGGCGGAAACCTGTCCGCCCGGTGCCCTAAGGAGGGGCTGGGCACGGTGGTGTCGCTGCTGGATCAGCTCGAGTACGTCACCGCCTACGCCAACGTGCGCGAGCACACCGCCAAGGGTGACACCGGGCTGGAGGTGTTGGGCGCCGATGTGACCAGGCCCCAGCGGCCGATCACCGGCGCGGACTACCGACGGTTGATGGACGAGCTACGCCGCCACTACCAGCTGATTTTGAGCGACACCCCGGGTGACATCACCACCGCGTCTGCGGATGGCCCCGACGGCATCGTGCCGGCGCTGCTGGATGAGGCGGATCTGCTGGTGCTGGTCGCCGAAGGTGTCGACGGTGCCAACGCGGCGACCTGGCTGGTGAATTGGCTCAAGGCTCGCCTGCGGGACACCGACGACAGGCATCTGGAGAGGCTGCTCGATGAGGTGATTGTGGTGGTGACCTCCCGGTCGCCGAAGAGCAACGCCAAGCCGGAGCGGATGGCGAAGTACTTCAGCGAGGAGATCGCTCGACGGGTGGTGCTGATGCCGTTTGATCCGGTCGTTGAGGGTGGGTTGGAGATCGACTACAACCTGATCTCTCCGAAGACTCGCAAGGCGATGCTGGAACTGGCTGACGCGGTGACTGGTTCGGATGCGTTCACCGGCCGTTGAGCGTCACCGGGCCGAGGTCGGCCCATGGGGTGATGTGCTCGCCGGTGTCGGGGTCTGTGACGGTCTCCGGCATGCCTGTGCCGGGTCGTGCGAGGAGCCTGTTCGGGTATTGGCGGGCGAAGTCGCAGATCGAGGCGGCGTAGGCCTGGACGGGCTCTGTCGCCGAGCCGGAGGGGCGGGCAACCCCGTATTTGGTGGCCGCGGTGGTGAAGGTCTCGCTCCGTCTGGTGGCGCACACCAGCAGCAACGAGGTGCTGGTGAGCTGGTAGTCGGCGCAGGCTTCGCGCAGGGCGCCGGTGGTCGTCACCGCTCGAACCCACACGGGCAGGTGGGTCGGATCTGGAGAAGTGGTCACACCCGCAGCGTAGGAGGCGGGCGTGCTGGTGCGACGTCCCCAGTCCGACGGGGACTGGACGCCGCTGTTGCTGCGGGTGTCGGAGCACCCTCATAGGGTCTGACCATTGATAAGACGATTCGTAGAGGCGGCGGGGAGGGGACCGGCATGTCGTTGACAACTGTGCAGCGGGCCCGCCTGCGCTCGGCCGCAGCTGCCCTGGTCAAGTCCGGGGACATCACGGACGCCCTTCGTGCCGCGACTCGACCTGACCCGTGGCCGCGGGGCTTGGCCCAGGCGGTGGTGGACGAACTAGCGGCCCGGCGGTCGAAGATGGCGGCCCTGGGCGTGGATGTGGCGCTGCTGCCGATGCCGGCGCCGACTGCGGAACCAGAACCGTGGGGGTTCTCCGGGACGGTTCGGGAGCAGGCCCCGATCGTGGACTGGTCGGTGCCGGACAACGTGGCGGTTCGGACTGCCGCGGATGTGTTGGCTGATGCCTCCAGCGCGGGCCCACTCGAGTTCGACGCCACCTTGGACGGGCTGCGTGGGGTGCCGATCTCGGACCTGGATGGGGTGGGGGAGAAGGCCCGCGAGCGGCTCGAGGGCGCCGGGATCACCTCGGTGTATGACCTGATGATGTGGGTGCCACTGCGGTACGTGGACCGCACCCAGATCACTGCACTGCCCGATCTGCAGTCGGGGACGGAGGCGACGTTCATCGCGCGGGTGAAGCGTGTGGACACCAACTGGGAGAAGTCGTACGTCCGACTGACCGTGGGGGACAACGCGGCCGACATCTCGATCATGTTCTTCCGCGCGATGTGGATGCGCAGCAGGTTCCGTACCCGCGACCTGGTGATCGTGCAGGGCGACATCGGCGACTTCAACGGCCAGCTGTCGATGAGTTCGCCGTTGATGGAGAAGCTCGACGATGCCGGAGCGCCACTGATGGCGATCTACCGGCAGTCCGCGAAGCACGAAGTCAACACATGGATGCTGCGCCGAGCCGCCACCGACGCATTGCGCCGCATCCCCGCACTGGACGACCCGATCCCTGACCGGCTGGTCTCCGGGCGGGGCCTGCCGACCCGACTGGAGGCACTGCAGGCGGTGCACGTGCCCGACGACAAGCCGTCTGCTGACCGCGGCCGGGACCGCCTGGCCTACGACGAGCTGCTGCGCCTGCAGCTGGCACTCGGGGTTCTGCGGCACGCGCAGGCCGCCGAGCCCGGCGTGACCCATTCCCCGACGGGGAAGTTGACCGGTCAGTGGCTCGAGGCGCTGCCCTGGCCACTGACCGGGGCGCAGCAACGGGCCCTGGAGCAGGTGCGCACGGACATGATGTCGACGCACCCGATGAACCGGCTCCTGCAGGGCGACGTCGGGGCCGGCAAGACGATGGTGCTGGCTGGCGCAGCACTGATGGCGGTCGAGGGCGGCTACCAGGCAGCACTACTCGCCCCGACGGAGATCCTGGCTCGCCAGCATCACGAGGAGCTGGCCGAAGCCTTGGGGCCGCTGGGCCTGCGGGTGGATCTGCTGGTGAGCAAGAACCTGCCGCGGCCCCGGAAGGAAGTTCTGGCCGGCGTGGCTGACGGCGCAGTGGACATCGTGGTCGGCACCCACGCCCTGCTGACCGACAAGGTCGTGTTCCACCGGCTCGGGGTGGCGTTGATCGACGAGCAGCACCGGTTCGGTGTGGACCAGCGGGCCCTGCTCGCGGCGAAAGGCCCGGGCGGGGCGGCGCCGGACATCCTGCAGGCCACCGCGACCCCGATTCCGCGGACCGCGGCGATCACTACCTACGGCGATCTGGCGCTGTCGATCCTGGACGAGAAACCTCCGGGCCGCTCGCCGATCGACACCCGCTGGGTGGAACACCAGGTCAGTACCGGTAACCGGGCGGCCGGGCCGTGGCAGGCGATCCGCGAGCAGGTCGCCGCCGGCCACCAGGCGTTCGTGGTGTGCCCGCGGGTGGTGGTCTCCGGCAAGGAGTCGGAGACCAAGCAGGCCGCTGCGGCGCAGGAAACTGCAGACGAGCTCCGCGACGGAGCCTTGGCCGGGCTGCGCATCGGGCTGGCCACGGGCAAGCAGCACCCGGACGAGCGGTCCGAGCAGATGGCCGCGTTCAAGGCCGGCGAGCTCGACGTGCTGGTCGCCACCACGGTGATCGAGGTCGGGGTGTCGGTGCCCAATGCGACGGTGATCGTGATTTTGGACGCCGGGAACTTTGGCTTGGCGCAACTGCACCAGCTGCGAGGCCGCGTAGGTCGCGGCAAGCACCCGGGGCAGTGCTGGTTGGTCGCCGAAACCAAGGGGGCGGACGGTGCGGCCCGCATGGAAGCGATGGTCGACACCAATGACGGGTTCGTGCTGTCAGAAAAGGACTTGGAGATCCGCGGCCCCGGCGCGATGACCGGCACCGCGCAGGCCGGCCGGGACGCCGGGCTTCGGGTGGC
>Ga0194136_1001169_pt1 | contig 13130 bp, 13 predicted proteins | sample TARM_MetaG_T3A_1_FD_134023 | JGI IMG/M metagenome (GOLD analysis project Ga0194136, IMG submission 134023) | Freshwater microbial communities from Pennsylvania, USA, analyzing microbe dynamics in response to fracking - TARM_MetaG_T3A_14 (version 2) | ecosystem: Environmental > Aquatic >...
GACGCAGATCCTGAAAGACGTCACCAACATCATTGGCGCTCATGTACTGAACATCTCGCGTCAGGATTATGAGCCGCATGGCGCGAGTGTGACCATTCTGATTGCCGAGCACGAGCTGGATGAGCCAACGCCTGGACAAATCGAACCAGGCCCAGGCCCGCTACCGGAAACCGTGGTGGCCCACCTGGATAAGAGCCATGTGACGGTACACAGCTACCCGGAGTCGCACCCTGACAACGGCATCAGCACCTTCCGTCTGGATATCGATGTCTCGACCTGTGGGCATATCAGCCCGCTGAAAGCGCTGAACTACCTGATCCATAGTTTTGATTCCGATATCGTGACCATGGATTACCGCGTGCGCGGCTTTACGCGGGATATGGACGGCAAAAAGCTGTTTATTGACCACGACATCACCTCGATCCAGGACTACTTGGCGGAAGACACCAAGCAGGCCTATCAGATGATCGACGTGAACGTGTATCAAGAGAACATGTTCCACACCAAGATGCTGCTGAAAGACTTCGAACTGGATAACTACCTGTTCGGCACCTCACGTCGCGACATCACCTTTGAAGAAGCGCGTGATATCGAAAGCCGCCTACGTAAAGAGATGCTGGAGATCTTCTACTCCCGTAATCTCGATTAAGGCGTTGCCTTAAGCAAGCTATGAAGCCACCGAAAAGCTGCCCACGGGCAGCTTTTTTTATGCGCTTTGTTGATACGGCTAGTAAAAACCTGCCTCGCCCTCAGGACGGGTTTTAAAGCGTCGATGCAGCCATAGGTACTGCTCGGGGTGCTTGCGAATCGCCCGCTCAATAAACGCATTTACCCGTGTAGCATCGGCCAGTTCATCGCCGCTGGGGAAATCTTCAAAGGCGGGCAAACACTCAATGGTGTAGGTGCGATTATCCGGATTACGATGGAACATTAGCGGAACGACGGGGGCGCCCGTCATGCGGGCAATTTTGGCCGTAAGACGAATCGTCGCCGCTTGCTGACCAAATAGCGGCGCAAAGACGCTGACATCGCGGCCGAAATCCTGATCCGGTGAGTACCAGACGATGTGCCCCGCTTTGATGCGGCGCACCACGCCGCGCAGGTCATGGCGATCAATGGCTTGGCCAAAGATGCGTGAACGTGCTCGGGTCATGAATCGCTCGAACAGCGGGTTGTTATGGGGGCGGTAAACCACATCTACCGGGAAGAACAGCGAGTGCAACGCCCCGCCTAAGTCCAGCGTCGAAAAGTGGATACCCACCACCAGCACGCCTTTGCCCTGGGCTTTAGCGCGTGCAAGGTGCTCTTGGCCGTGATAGGCCACTCGATGACGCAGCCCTTCGGCATCACGACACCAGCCAGTTGCGGTTTCGACCAAACCGATCCCGTTGGCAATGAATGTCTCTTTGACCAGTTGGCGCTGCTCGTCGGCGCTTTTTTCTGGAAAGCAGAGCGCGATGTTGGTGGTGGTGATGTGCCGACGGCGCTTCACAAAACGCCACGCTAACAGGCCAATCGCTTTACCTACCCATAGCTTCAACCGCCAGGGGAGCCACGCGGCCACATACATTAGGCCAATCGCCAACCATGTCGGCCAGTAGCGAGGGTGCGCAAAGGAGCGCGGATAAGACGATTTTGACATACAGATAACCGTTTAAACGTGAGCCCCATGATAGCGCCGAGGTGCCCTGGGAAGCACACCGGTCAGCAGCGTATAGCTGATGGTATCGCAGTAGCGGGCCACCTCGTCCACCGGCAGCACACTGCCATTGCTAGCAGTTCCCCATAGCACCACTTCACTGCCAATCGCGGCATCAGGCACGTCGGTAACGTCCACCGTCAGCATATCCATAGAGACCTTACCGGCAATGGGACAGCGCTGGCCGTTGACCAGTACCGGTGTACCATCGACCGCGTGGCGGTCATAGCCATCTCCATAACCTGCGGCGACCACGGCAATTTTAGAGGGTCTCTTGGCCTTCCAGCGACCGCTATAGCCCACCTGCTCCCCCTCCGCCAACTCGCGCAACGCAATAATTTCTGAGCGCAATGTCATCACCGGGCGTAGCTGCTGGGTGATCTCGTTGGGCACTTCCAGCGGGTCGCTGCCATAGAGCATCACGCCAGGGCGATTCCAGTCGCCATGTGCGGCAGGCCATGCCAGCGTCGCCGGGGAGTTGGCCAGACACAGCGGTGCCTTCAGCTTGGCAGCCAGCGCTTTTAGCGTATTCATCTGGCGGTTGAAGTAGCTAGGATCTTTCGCATCGGCGGTGGCAAAGTGGCTCATCAGATGCAGCGCCGTTACCTGCGGAGTATCCACCAAACGCTGCCAAACACTGGTCGCCTCCTCCGGCGAGAACCCCAAACGGTGCATCCCCGAATCCACCTTTAACCAAACAGGAATAGGCTGCCGTGGCGAATACGCCAGCAGCGCTTCGACCTGCCACGCACTGTGCACACTGATCCATAAACGGTGCTGATCGACCAGCGCCAGCTCATCGGCACTGAAAATACCCTCTAGCAGCACAATGGGCGCTTTGATGCCTCCTTCGCGCAGGCTCAGCGCCTCTTCGATGCAGGCCACTGCAAATGCCGGAACGTCAGTTTCTAAGGCACGGGCACAAGCCAGTGCACCGTGGCCGTAGGCATCGGCTTTAATGACGGCAACTGAGCGACTTTGCGGGGCGCAGCGGCACGCCAGTTGATAGTTGTGACGCAGCGCGTCCAAATCAATATGGGCCACTAACGGGCGCATGGCTCTCTCACTTACTAGGTCACTGACCGGCGTACTTGCCGGACTGAGCGGAGTCACTCAGTAATGTATGAATGAAAATGGTTAGCCCTAAAAACAGCGCACCGAGCAGGTTACTCGGTGCGCTATCAATAATGCCGCTTGGCTTGGCGGGAGCGAATGGTTTAGCTCTCGCTCCGGGATTAACTCTCGAAAATCGCGTCGAGGGAAAGCCCCTGTTTTTCCAGGGAGCGGCGCAGCTTCTTTAACGCTTCTACCTGAATTTGTCGAACGCGTTCCCGCGTTAGGCCAATCTCGGCACCCACTTCTTCCAGCGTTGCTGCCTCGTGACCGCGTAAACCGAAACGGCGTACCACGACTTCGCGCTGTTTTTCGCTTAGCTCATCCAGCCAGTGGTCTACGTGTTCGCGCACGTCGCCATCCACCAAACACGCTTCCGGCCCCAGCACCTCATCGTCGGTGAGCGTATCAATCAGCGGCTTATCGCTGTCGCCGCCCATGGGAGAATCCACCGACGACACCCGCTCGTTAAGCCCCAGCATTTTCTTAACTGTCTCGACCGGTTTATCAAGATGCTCAGCGATCTCTTCGGCGGTAGCTTCGTGATCCAGCTTTTGAGTCAGCTCACGGGCAGCGCGCAGATAGATGTTGAGCTCTTTCACCACGTGAATCGGCAGACGAATAGTACGCGTCTGGTTCATCAGCGCACGCTCAATCGTTTGGCGAATCCACCACGTGGCGTAAGTAGAGAAGCGGAAGCCCCGTTCGGGGTCAAACTTCTCCACCGCCCGAATCAAACCAAGATTACCTTCCTCGATTAAATCGAGCAGCGTTAAGCCTCGGTTCAGGTAGCGCCTGGCAATCTTGACCACTAGGCGCAGGTTAGACTCAATCATCCTTGAGCGGCCAAGCGCATCGCCTTTACGCGCTAGGCGGCCATAGTAAACTTCTTCTTCCGGCGTCAGCAGCGGAGAAAAGCCAATTTCGTTAAGGTAGATCTGTGTCGCATCCAAGCTTTGAGTCGATTGACGGTCTTCACGGCCCAGCGCTTTTTCGAACGCCTCCTCCTCTGCCGTGGCGTCGTCGTCAGCGTCATCTAACGCCTCTTCAACCTCATCCAGATCAATCTCCTGTAGGTCCTTCTCCAGCATACTCATGGTCATACCCCCGTTGTCTCGCCTAACCGCCATTTAGAAAAGTAAGGGTGGTCGCACTCCCTGTGCGCATACACCTTATTGTTATATGACGCTCTAATTCAGCTATGCGGGTTGCCCTAGCAGGCTTGACACGTTACACCTGCTAGGTAATGACTAGCGCGATGGCAGATAGTCCAACGGATTTTGCGGCTGACCATCGCGGCGCACCTCAAAATGCAGTTTGACGGCATCTGCATCGCTATCGCCCATCGTGGCGATGACTTCACCAGCCTCGACGACATCATTCTCTTTGACGCTTAAACTATCATTATGTGCATACGCGCTGAGAAACTGATCGTTATGTTTCAGTAGTATTAGGTTACCGTAGCCACGTACACCGCTACCGGCATAGACCACAATACCAGGGCCTGCTGCACGAATAGGTTGCCCCTTTTGCCCAGCGATATTAATCCCTGCTGTAATGCTGCCTCCCTGCCCAAACTCACCGATGACCTGACCATCGGTTGGCCATTGCCAATCGATGTTTTCGGCAGGCGTAAAGGTACGCGACGAGCGATCGGTGCGGGCGGTTTGAGTGGGCTGAGCGGCAGGTTCCGGCTCAGCGGCAGGTTCCGGTTCTGGGGTCGGTTCAGGCGTGGGCTCTGGCTCCTGCGCGGGCTGGGCTGGCGGCTGTTGATTAGTGGATTCAACCGGGGCATTAGCAGCGGCAGCTACCTGCTGGGATGCTTCCACTGCCGTGCGCTCAGCCCGCTCGGCGGTTAAGCGCTGGTTGCGCTCGATGGCACTCTCGTCCGGCAGCAGCCAGTCGAGTTCCTGGTCATTGCTTGCCACGGCAGTGGCTTGTGGTTGCAGCCCCGTAGCAACGGCACCGCTGGTCGAAGCGGGTGACGCGTTGCCGCCAGACGAAGTCGACATACCTCCCGCGCCTTCACGCAAAGCGATGGTTTGACCAGGATAAATTTGGTAAGGCGCATCGATATTGTTGATGGCGGCGAGCTGGCGATAGTCCAGATTGTGCTGCCACGCGATGCCATAGAGCGTATCGCCTGCTTTAACGGTGTACTGTGGTGAGTTTTCCACCGCACGGCGTGCGTCGCTCAAATCGCGCACCTGCGGCGTATTGTGCTGCTGGTTAGCACAGCCGCTAACTGCCAGCGCCAATACCGTCATGATGAAAACCTTACGCATCAAACCCTACTCCTTTTCAACGCCGCGCGCTAACTAACAATTGAACGACACTCAATTGAACGACTGTTCTGTGAGTGGCTGCCTAATAGATGACGGCCTATGAACGATGTTAGGCATGATAGGCTGCACGGCGGTTCAATAATATGACCAGCAGCGCGCCGATTGCCATCAACGTTATCACGCCTGCTACTTGTGCCGACGCCCCCGTCAGCACGGCGTAATCGCTGGGTAACAAATAGCGGTAAGCCAGCGGGATCATCTGCCCATCGGGGCCTAGCTGGTAGCGTAACAGCTCACGCCAGGGCCAGAGAACCGGTAGCGAGCCGATAATGAAGCCCAGCAGCAGCTGCAACGTCGCGCCATGGTAGCGCCGTAGCAGCCACGATAGCAGGCGCGACGAGAGTGCCAGCCCCACCACACAGCCCATTCCAAACAGTATGATAATACCGATGTCGAAGCTGCGAACAGCCCCCATGATGGTGCCGTAGAGCCCCATCGTGAGCAATAAAAAGCTGCCGGATACGCCGGGCAGCAACATGGCACTGATCGCAATGGCACCCGCCAGGATGACGACCAGCGACTCGTTACCCACCATGAGTACCAGCGGCATCAGGCTCGGCAACCATTCGGCGAGCATCAAGCCAATGAGCAGCGGCAGCAAGTACCAAATTTTCCATCGATCACCGGCTTGACCGACCACCAAGGCCGACGCCGCGACCAGCCCAAAAAAGAAGCCTTCCAACAGTAGCGGATAGGCCTCCATCAGCCACAGCGCCAAGTGGGCAACGCTGAACAAGCTGACCGCCACACCCAGCAGTAGCGGCAGCAAAAACGCCACATTCAGATGCTGCGACAGCCCTTTCCAGCCGCCGCTGCGCCATGCGCCAAGGGCGCTGGGGCCAAACTGCTTGATGGTATCGATGAGTTCTTCGTAAATACCGGTAATAAAGGCAATCGTGCCTCCCGAGACGCCGGGAACGGCATCGGCCGCGCCCATCCCAGCGCCTTTTAAAAACAGTCCTATGGGTCGACGCTTCAATCCACCACTCCTTGCAATAAAGGTACGAAACGCACGGGTTCTAAGCGGCGCTTTTCAAAGGCAGAGCCAATACGCTTAATTTGGGTAAGCCACTGACTGCCATCTGACTCTTCCAGCGGTGCAATAAGCACACCGTCATAACTCAGCTGTTCAAGTAATACTTCCGGCAGCGTTTGCGCGCAGGCCGTGAGCAAAATAACGTCAAAGGGCGCAGCTTCCGGCCAGCCTTCGCTGCCGTCGGCCACAGCTAATGTCGCTGGGGCACCTAGCCGCCATAGCCGCTCTGCTGCTCGCTCGTGCAGCGTATAGATTCGCTCCACGGAGTAAAGCGTTTCTACTAGGCGCGACAAAATCAGCGTTTGATAACCTGAACCAGTCCCAACTTCCAGCACGCGCTGGGGCGACGCGCGCAGCACTAACTCCGTCATGCGCGCCACCGTTAGCGGCTGCGACAGCGTTTGGCCGAAGCCAATGGGCAGTGCGGTGTCTTCATAAGCGCGATGGGCCAGCGCTTCATCGACGAACAGATGGCGAGGCTCGCTGGCCATCACTTCTAACACGCACTGGTTACGCACGCCTTGTTGAATCAGGCGCTTGATCATACGGTCACGGGTGCGCTGGGAAGTCATTCCACGGCCGCGCCGCTCACCAGGAGATAGCTCAGGCAAAGGCATCCAACCAGTCCTGCACATCACGACGCGCCGGGTGGCGCGTTAAATCGGTTTGCAGCGGCGTGATCGACACATAGCCTGCATCGACGGCGGCAAAGTCAGTATCCTCTCCGTCATCCGCATTCGCCGCCACAGGCGCGATCCAGTAGCGCGTACGCCCTCGGGGGTCCTTGACGGGCACCGGTTTTTCTGCGGGCCCGCGATAGCCGAGACGCGTGACCTTGACGCCCTTGATCGCTTCCCAGGGAACGTCTGGCACGTTCACATTCAGCAGCGTGCGCGGCGGCAGCGAGAGCTGGTCGGCCGCGCCGATCAAGCTGGCAGCAAACTTGGCTGCCGTGGCAAAGTGCTGGGTGCCGCATAGCGACATGGCAATCGCCGTCATACCTAGATTACGCCCCTCCATCGCGGCGGCGACCGTGCCTGAATAAAGCACGTCATCACCGAGGTTACTGCCGTGGTTAATCCCTGAAATGACCAAATCAGGACGCTCATCCCACACCCCATTCACGCCTAAATAGACGCAGTCGGCCGGAGTGCCGTCCACACTATAAAAGCCGTTGTCTAACGCCGTCAGCGCAAGCGGACGCGATAGCGTCAGCGAATTACTGGCCCCGCTGCGGTCACGGTCAGGGGCAACCACGCGTAGGTTAGCGTGGGGTGTTAGTGCCTCGTAAAGTGCTCTAAGGCCGGGGGCATGAACACCGTCATCGTTGGCAAGCAGCAGTCGCCGCATCAGAATCTCCTCACCTCAGCGTTAAGCCATGTCGGGATGATGAATTAACTCGCCAATGACCGCCGTGGCAAAGCTGCCTCGCGGCAGGGCAAACGAGAGTAGCACGGCGTCTGCTTCGAAGGTTATTTGCGGCGCAATAAGCCGGGCACGTAGCGCACGCTGCCCGCGCTTGACGCCACTCTTTTCAAGCCCTTCACACAGTGCAGGGTGCTGGGCGGCGAGCTGCGCTTCATAAGCCCCAGCATCTCCTTCAGCCGAGCGGCCAACGCCCCACAGCACGCCGGTTGGGTGAACGTCTAGCGCAGCGGCGCGCTCCACCAAACTATCCTCCACCGCCTCAATGCCAAACACACTTTGGGTGCCATCAAGCATGAGAGCATCGCCAGCGATGGGCTGGCACCAGTTACCATCCTTCAGCCGCACGCTAAGCAGCTCGTTGAACAGAAAGCTGCGCGCAGTGGAGAGCATCATGCCCTGCCGGTCGTCGCGCTTGCGCCAGCCTTTCGCCAGCACGGCGGCGGCACGCTGCAAGTTGCGCGCCCCTGCGCCAAAGCGCTGATGGCCGAAATAGTTGGGCACGCCCTGAGCGCAGAGCGTTTCCCAGCGTGGCAAAAAATCGGCCGACTGAACCGCCTCACCGCTCAGGCGTAGCGTGAAGTGATTCGTGCGATGCACGCCACGCTTGAGCTTGCGCGGATGGCGCGCCTGCTCAAGTACCGTAACCCCCAGCGCTGCCAAAGAAGCCGACAAATCCGCCGGGGCATCGCGCCCTGGCAAATGGACGCTTAACCATTGGCGAGCCACCGCGACCCGATCTTTCATGCCGGAATAGCCAATATCTCTAGGCGTGACGCCACACAGTCGGCTTAGCTGTTTCACCATATCTAACGTGGTTTGGTTACGCTTTTCAAGCCGCAGCCACAGGTGTTCACCATGAGCTTCCGGGGTAAAATCAAGCTGCTCATCGACGATAAAGTCTTCCGGCTGAGCACGGTACTGCCCTGGCGCGGGCACGCCGAAAGCGGGCGTTAGGCTACGCTGCCATGGGGGTAGGTTAAGCACTCAGCGCCTCTGGGGCCGTCAGCAGTACCACCGCCTCTGCGGCAATGCCTTCACCGCGCCCGGTGAAGCCAAGGCGCTCAGTAGTGGTGGCTTTGACGTTTACCTGGCCAAGACTAATTCCTAAATCTTCAGCGATGACGGCGCGCATAGCGTCAATATGGGGAGCCATTTTGGGGGCCTGAGCCATTAACGTTGCATCCAGATTCACCACGCGATACCCCTCGCTACGCACCAGGGTTACCACATGGCGCAGCAGGCCACGGCTGTCAGCACCGGCCCAGGCGGGGTCGGTATCCGGAAAGTGACGGCCGATATCCCCCAGTGCACAGGCACCCAATAGCGCATCGCTGATCGCGTGGAGCAGTACGTCGCCATCAGAGTGGGCCACAAAACCGTGGTCAAACGGCAGCTTAACGCCGCCAATCATTAAATGGTCACCCGGCCCAAAGCGGTGTACGTCAAAACCGTGGCCAATTCTCATTAGGTACTCCTGTTGCTGGCGGTTGCCGACTGGGCGGCCAGAATGGCAGCCGCCAGGGCTAAGTCGTCGGGGTGGGTCACTTTTAGATTATCTCGGCGTCCGCTCACTAACCGTGGCGCCTCGCCCAGCGCTTCTACCGCCGAGGCTTCATCAGTGACCACCGTGCCGGTTTGCTGAGCCTGTTCAAGCGCATGGCGCAGCAGCGAGTAACGGAAACTCTGTGGCGTTAGCGCGTGCCATAGACCATCCCGCGGTTCGGTAATTTGGCTGAGCTGGTCACCGTTATCGCGCTTCTTGGTATCCGCCACCGGCATTGCCAGAAGCGCACCGCCTGAGTGTGTCTGCGCTGCTTGATAGAGCGCGTGGAGATCATCACGAGTAATGCATGGACGCGCGACATCGTGCACCATCACGAGGTCTGAGTCCTCGGCGGCCATCGCTTGCAAAGCGTTTAATACGCTATGCATACGCTCGGCACCGCCTGACACACGCTGCCACTGCGCAAAAGGCACCCAGGTGGGGTCGAACCAGCGGTCGTCGCTGTCTAGGCAAAGTACCAACCGCGCCTGCGGAAAAGCGGCGTGAAGCCGTGCCAAAGTGAGGGCTAGAATGGGCTGATTGTTCAGCGTCAAATACTGTTTAGGCTTATCGGCCCCCATACGTCTGCCCTGGCCTGCTGCAGGAACAACGAGCCATAGTGTGTTACTCATTCTGCGGCGCCTTCACTGCTCGGTGGTATAGCTCCAGGCAGGGAAACCAGCCCCGCATTGATTCCCACTAGCTCGTTTTTGATGGCAACACCGGGCACCCAATAAAATTGTTCATCGGTGCGCACCATGCCCATATCGCTACGGGCGCGCTCTTCAATGGCATCAAGTCCCGTTTTTAAGTCAGTGACTTCCGCTGCGAGCCTTGCATTGCGCTCACGCATTGGCACGTTGTCGGCTTCCTGCACGGCAACGCGCTGCTCTACCTCCTGGAGGTCTTGCCAGCCGCCATTTCCCAGCCAAAGCTTGTACTGCAGCAATCCCAGTGCGGCAAGCAGTATCACCACGAGCCATTTGTGCATCACAGAGATCCTTTGTGAAAGCGAGAACGGCGCGCATTATGCCATTAAGGGCGATAGGCAGCGAGCCGCAGCGCTGTGGGAATTATTTAAACGGTAAGGCATCTTCGGCGGCACGGCGATAGGCCATGATATGGGCAGCCTCTTCTTGGCAAAACTGCGCAACCCCTGCGGCAAGCCCTGGATGGGCCACATAGTGCAGCGAGCGAACCCGCTGCGGTGCAAAGCCCCTTACCAGTTTATGCTCGCCCTGGGTGCCAGGGTCAAATAGGGTTAGCCCCTTGGCTAGGCAGTAGTCGATGCCTTGGTAGTAGCAGGCTTCGAAATGCAGGCAGTCCGCGATGATTTCACTGCCCCAGTAGCGTCCATAAAGAGTGTGTGCACCGCGAAAATAGAGCGCAGCGGCCACGGGCCTGCCCTCCAAACGCACCTGCACCAACATCAGCGCCTCGGGCATTACTTGGCGTAAGCGTTCAAAGAAGACGTGATTAAGATAGGGTGGTTGGCCGCGCTCATGATATGTAATGGTGTAGCAGCGATAGAAGTGTGCCATATCGACATCACTAATCGCAGCACCTTCCAGACGATGCAGCGTAAAGCCCTGATCAGCGACTAACCGCCGCTCACGCTTTATCATTTTGCGACGCTTTGAGGTCAGACTAGCTAAAAAGCCGTCAAAATCGCCGAAACCTCGGTCTCGCCACTGAAACTGTAGCCCTTCTCGCGCAATTAGCTCAGGACACTGGCGCTGCCACGCCTCGACCTCTGGCTCCTCGGCAAACAGCAAGTGCCAACTGGAAAACCCCACCTCATCGCACTGCTGTTTCCAACCGATGGCTAACTGCTCACGGACAGCGGCAGTATCGCTATTCGCGGCGATCAGTGCTCGGGGGCCAGGCACGGGAGTAAAGGGAATAGCGCTTAGCCCTTTGGGGTAGTAGTCGCCACCTGCCCGCTCCAGTGCCTCCGCCCACCCCCAATCAAACACATATTCGCCATAGGAGTGGTCCTTGCGGTACATGGGCAGCGCCCCGACCAATCGGGAATCTTGCCAAACGCATAAATGGCAAGGCACCCAGCCAGTAGCTGCACTCACCGAACCGCTCGCTTCGAGTGCAGCCAAAAAGGCATGGCGTAAAAAGGGCTGCTCTTCACTCACCAGCGCATCCCACTGGCTTGCCGCAACGGTATCAATCGCAGGTAGAATGGTAAGGGACAGCGAGTGTGAACGCATAACATCTCCCATGGCACACTGGCATAGGTTGTGAATCGTTTACTGTACCATCAAGGCCATGACAGCGTACGAACCACCTTGTTTTGCTTACGATCTTTTGGACCGATAAACACTGCACCCGCGCGCAATGAAACCAGCACTGTCAATAACGGATGATTCCAAGGAGAGGCTATGAAGCGCGACCTGACGAGTATGTTTAATGCTCAGCGTCATACGGCTGGCCAAGCGCCATTTCCAACGCTAGGGGTGCGCCGAGAACGCTTGGCCCGCTTAGCCAAAATGACGAAGCGCCATCAGCAAGAGATCGTGCGAGCAATCCAAACCGACTTTGGCCAGCGTAGCGACGTAGAAATACACCTTGTTGAAATTAGTGCTGTGCTGCAAGCAATTCGCCATGCACGCCGCCACTTATGGCACTGGATGCGCCCTCGCCGAGCAGGCGTACCTTGGAAAATGTGGCCCGCTCGTGCTCGCGTTGCCCCTCAGCCCCTTGGCATTGTGGGAGTGATGTCCTCCTGGAACTACCCTTGGCATCTTGCTTTGATGCCGGTGGTAGATGCGTTCGCCGCAGGTAATACGGTACTGGTAAAGCCCAGTGAGCAGGCGCCACATACCAGCGCTCTATTGGCCAAATTGGTGCCTCAATACTTCACCGACGAAGAGTTTGGCGTGGTGGAAGGTGGCGCTGATATCGCCACAGCATTTAGCGCGCTGCCGTTTGATCACTTGCTCTTTACCGGCTCAAGCGCAACGGGCCGCCAAGTAGCCGCTGCCGCGGCAACCCACCTCACCCCCGTCACGCTGGAGCTGGGTGGCAAATCACCTGCGCTTGTCGCGGGTGACGCTGATTTAGAACAGGCGGCCGCCGCGATTATCTTTGGCAAAGGCATGAATGGGGGGCAATCCTGCATAGCGCCGGACTATGTACTGGTTGAGAGCCGCCACCTTGACGCCCTTACTCACGCTTTAGAGCAAGCCATCCAACATCAGCGGCCAAACGCAAAAGAGGCCACCGGCTATGTGAGCGATGCCCACCAAGCGCTCATCGAGCAGCTACTGGATGAAGCACGCGACCACGGCTGCCGTGTAATTGACCAAGGCGCCCATGCCCCCGCGCTCGTCATCGACCCGCACCAGGGTTTAGCGCTAATGCAGGAGGAGATTTTTGGCCGCATCCTGCCGCTTATTAGCGTTAAGCAAATGGACGACGCCATTCGTTTTATTAATTCTCGCCCTCACCCACTCGTTCTCTACGCGTTCACCCGTAACAAGGCGCTCCAGGAATCCCTTCGTCATACCACCCGCTCTGGTGCGCTGGTGTTTAATGAGACGCTGCTGCACCACGCCGTTTCCTCTTTACCCTTTGGCGGCGTTGGTGAAAGCGGCATGGGGGCTTACCACGGCCGTCACGGTTTTGAACGTTTTAGCCATTTGCGCGGCGTCTTTTATCAATCCCAGCGCCCCACCAGCCGGTGGTTAAGGCCCCCTTATCGACGTTGGTTGCTGAAATTACTCGGGCTAGACTAAAGCTATTAAGCTAATGTCCGATATTCACTTAATACGCCTTATAGTTACAGGCCACTACGTTTAGGAAACATTATGCAAGCCGCCGACCTACCTAATACCTGAATCCGTGATGCCGCAGCCGACATTCCCCCTATCATCGTCTGCGTGAGATTTTTGAGAATTTGACTCGAATATCGTGGAGGTGCGAGCCCGATGTCGTCGGAAATGCCCACGTCGA
>Ga0194136_1001171_pt1 | contig 13125 bp, 12 predicted proteins | sample TARM_MetaG_T3A_1_FD_134023 | JGI IMG/M metagenome (GOLD analysis project Ga0194136, IMG submission 134023) | Freshwater microbial communities from Pennsylvania, USA, analyzing microbe dynamics in response to fracking - TARM_MetaG_T3A_14 (version 2) | ecosystem: Environmental > Aquatic >...
CGCCGGGCTGGAGGGGCTGACCCTGCACGGCCTGCGCCGCAGCTTTTCTACCCTGACTGAGTGGCTGGAAACACCTGCCGGGGTGGTGGCGCAGATTCAGGGCCACAAACCCAGCGCCACGGCTGAAAAGCACTACAAGCGCCGCCCGGTGGATCTGCTGCGCGTCCACCATGAGCGCATCGAGGCGTGGATTCTGGAGCAGGCCGGGGTAGCGGTAGCGCCAGCAACGGCGCAGCCACTCAAAGGATAAACCATTGGTCTTCATGCAATCGCCTTGGCTACAGACTCCTGTTCTAGGTGCACCCAGTCCACTATGTCATCGCTGGGGGTGTAGCCCGCTACCAGTTGCTGCATCAGCAGCCGAATCACGCCCACGTCGTTCACGTTCAACGCCAGTTGCAAGGCCTTCAGAGGGACCTCAAACGCTGACCACGGCATGAATTCTTCGTGCGCTTTCATGATGCGCGGGTGCATGGTGCGCTCGGGGTTGTCACCGATCAGCAGCTCTTCGTACAGCTTCTCGCCGGGGCGCAACCCGGTCACTTCCAGCGCAATGTCCCCCTCGGGGTTGTGCTCGTCCTTTACCGACAGGCCCGACAACTCCACCATGCGCCGCGCCAAGTCGATGATCTTGACCGGCTGGCCCATGTCGAGCACGAACACGTCGCCCCCTTTGGCCATGGCACCTGCCTGAATCACCAGTTGCGCGGCTTCGGGGGTGGTCATGAAGTAGCGCGTCACCTCGGGGTGGGTAAGCGTCACTGGGCCGCCATCGCGGATCTGCTGGCGAAACTTGGGCACCACCGAGCCCGACGAGCCCAGCACGTTGCCAAAGCGCACCATGCTGAACCGGGTGCCATCTCGGCCTTCTTCTTTGGAGCGGGCGGCAAGGGCCTGCAGCGCCATTTCGGCCAACCGCTTGCTCGCCCCCATCACGTTGGTGGGTCGCACCGCCTTGTCGGTGCTGATGAGCACAAAGTCGGTCACGCCGTGGTCGGCGGCGGCCAGCGCAGTGGTCAGAGTGCCCAGTACGTTGTTCTTGATGCCGGCTGCCGGGTTGTGCTCCACCAGCGGCACATGCTTGTAGGCGGCGGCGTGGTACACCGTGTCGGGGTGCCAAGTGGACATGATTTCGCGCATGCGGTCATCGTCTTGCACCGAGACCAGCAGCGGCACCAGGGCCACCCCGCGCGCCTGCGCCTTGGGCTCCAGCTCTTGGTGCGCAGCGTAGAGTGCAAATTCGCTTTGCTCGATCAGCAGCAGTTTGGCTGGCGTCACAGCCAGAATCTGGCGGCAAAGCTCGCTGCCTATAGATCCCCCAGCACCCGTCACCAGCACCACTTTGCCGCTGATGCTCTTGGCCAGTAGGATGTGGTTGGGCATCACGGGTTCGCGGCCGAGCAGGTCGTCGATATCCAGCTCGTGCAGGTCGACCGTGCTCACACGCCCTTGGGCCATGTCGTTCAAGCTGGGCAGCGTGCGCACCGCCACGCGAATGGGGCGCAGCTGGGCCAAAATGGCGTTGCGCCGCTGCCGCCCCAGCGACGGCATGGCCAGCAACACCGTGCGCACCCCACGCGTTTGCACCAGCCCAGCCAAGTCGTGCGGGCTGTGTATGGGCAGACCATTGAGCACATGGCCATGCAGGCGGTCGTCGTCGTCCAGAAACGCGATCACCTGCATCTCGGAGTTGTTGGCCATGGCCGTGGCCAATTGGCGTCCCGTGTCCCCAGCGCCATAAATCACCGCTTTGGGCAGGTTCATACGCGCAAAAATGGTCTGGTACAGGCCGCCCAACCAATAGCGGGCCAGCGCCCGCGAGGCACCTACGGCCAGCAGCAGCAGCATGGGCTGGATAATGCCCACGCTGCGCGGCACACCGGGCACGCCTATGGCTGTCACAACCGTGGCGTACAACAGAGCGTACAAGGCAAAGGCGCGCAGCACCATGCGCATGGCGGCCGTGCCCGAGTAGCGGAAGATCACCCGGTAAAACCCATGAGCGACGAACAGCGGCAAGGCGATGGCCACCGACGCCGCTATCGCCCACATAGGCTGGAAAAGCCCATCGCCCGACAAACGCACCCATTCATCCAGACGCAGGTAGAACGCGAGCCAAACCGTCAGGACGATCAAACTGGCATCCACGGCCAGCGCGACCGCGCGCTTGGCAGGGCGCGGCAGGGCCAGCAAGGGGAGCGCCAGTTTTAACGATGGCATGTTTTAGCTCCGCACGTGCTGCTCGACAGGCGAACAGGGTTCAGGTCTGCCGGCCCCCAAGAGCAGCACCGCCAAAACGATTGGCAAATAAGCCGCCAACACGAGCGCAACCGACCATGCTGGCCATAGCACACACGCCCAAGCCAAAGGTGCAAGCCACAAACCATTGACCCCAGCCACAAGCAAGGTGACTGATCGATGACCAGTCTTGCGGTCGCCCTGCCAGCGCCGGGACAAACGTTGGTAGGCGTGGCTGCGGTGCGCTTCATACCAACGCTCGCCGCGCAGGATGCGGGTAAGCAGCGTGACGCTGGCATCGGCCACAAACACCGCCGCCAGCACCAGCCAGACTGCGTAACTCAACCAATCGGCTTGAACAGAAAGCAACGCCAGGGCAAACACCATGAACGCCAGCCAAGTGCTGCCCACATCGCCCATGAAGATTTTTGCGGGCGGCCAATTGAGCAGCAGAAAACCCAACGCTGCCGCTGCGACGCACAGCATCCACAGCCAAACAGGATCATTTACTGCCTCTGGCACTGCCCACACCGCCAACACCCCACCGGCCAGCAACATGAAGACCGCCTGCACACCGGCAATACCGTCGATGCCGTCCATGAAGTTGAAGAGGTTGATCCACCACACGCCGGCCAGCAGCAACAGCGCGAACAACACCCAACCCATCAGTGTCAAGTGCAGCCCCCAGCTCAAGATCAAGGCCGGCAAATCACCCAGTACAACCAGCAGCGCTGCGCAAACCACCACCTGAACCCCAAACCTTACCCGAGCGGGCAAGTGCGCTACATCATCGCGAAGCCCCACCGCAGCCAGCACAGCAGCAAGCCCGAGCACCCACCCACCGACCATCCAACCAAAAAACAGCACCAAGCCGAGGCCGCCGAGGCTGCCTGCCACCACAATGCCCAGACCGCCGCCGTTTGGGGTAGGCCGCACGTGTGACGAACGGTGATTGGGAATTTGCACCAAGCGCAGAGCTTCGGCACGGCGAAGCACCCACACCGACACGCACCAAGCAAGCAAGGTGATCGCAGCAAGCAGGGCAACCATGAGAACCAACACGCTCATTGCTGCACATCCTTGGCCGTAAGGGCAAAACCTCTGGGCTTGAAGCCCAAATCGCGTGCGGCGTCTGCATGGTCGAACACCATATCGCTGTTCATGCGCTCGGCCATGGCCGCCGACCAGTGCCGATAACGCGGCAGGCAACGCAGCATAGACACGGCCACGCGAAAGGCCCACAGATGCACGGTGACAAAGCGCACAGGCCGACCCAGCGCGACAAAAACACGCGCCACCATTTCGCGATACGGTAAGGTTTCGCCACCAGAGAGGTTGTAGGCGCGATTCGCCGCATCTGACGCTTGTAAAGCTGCCACACAAGCCGCCGCCACATCTTCGACATGGATGGGTTGGCGCTGGCCTTGAGCGCGACCCAGCAATGGAAAGAAGCCAAACCGCCAGACAAAGCGCGCCATCTCAGTGATGTTCTTGTCTCGCCCCAAACCATAAATCAGCGTGGGCCGCAAAACCACCCATTCGATACCTCGAGCCTCAGCCCACGCCTGCACCCGAGCCTCGCTCTCGCTCAACTTTGCAGCCATGGCAGTTTCTGCCGCATCGCCAGAGGCCACTTTGGTGAAACGGCTGGTGGAAGACAGCGCCACCACGCGCCGTGCGCCACTGGCCTCGATGAGCGAAAAATAATCTGGCAACACCCAGACGGGGGCCACACAAACCCAGGCACCGATGGAACTCGTCTTTTCGGTGCCATTGGTGACCAACGTTGGTAGATGCCTCCACTCTACGGCAGCGCTCTGAATAGGAATCTGTTTTTTGCGGCTAAAGGCAACGACACTGTGGCCCATACCCTGCAGCTGAGGGATCAGACAGCCCCCAACGAAACTACTTGCCCCAAGAACGCCCACCTTGGAATCAGGCACGCGCGCCCCCCTTGAACAAACCCTTAACTTTCGCAAATACCAGCCTTGCAGCAAAGTAAGCAGACACCAAGCCAAAACGCAACCAGACACCCAATACAACCAGCCACCAAAGCAGACCCGGATACTGCTTTCTAAAGAACTTGTTGTAGAAGCGCAGCATACCAGAATGCTTGTGCCACTCCACAAAAAAAGGCCTACTCCGGCTACAAGCTCCCCACACGTGGATCACCTTGGCATCCGGAACAAAGACCACTCGCCAATTGTTAAGCCGAAACCGCATGCACCAATCAAGGTCTTCGCAATGCAGGAAATATCCTTCGTCCCATAAACCAACATCTTCCAGTGCTTCGCGCTTGACAAGCATGCAGGCACCAGAAATAGCCTCGACAGTGGTGGGTGCTGGTGGAAGCGGCTCCTTATGGAGCAAAAAATCAGAGAACAGAGAGGGAAACCACTTGCCCAGATGCGACAAGCCGAAGGCACGCATGAATGCACGCCTAGGCGTGGGAAAGACCCTGCGCCCACCCGGTTGCTCAGAGCCATCCGGGTTGCATAGCAAACCACCCACCATGCCGGTAGAAGGTTCGCTGTAAAGCACATCGATCATGCGCTGCAAACTGCCCTCTGCAAGCATACAGTCTGGGTTCAGGAACAACAGGGCGCTGGCGTTGGAAGCTCGAGCGCCAATATTGCAAGCTGTAGCAAACCCAAAGTTATGTCCATTACGGATGATAGTGACACGCGTATTTGCGATCGAGTCCGACAAATGTGTAAGACTTTCGTCATGCGAATTATTGTCCACCACCAAGACGTGCCGGGCTTGAGCCGCTAACACTGATTGAACACATTCAGTGAGGAGCCAGCCTGCGTTGTAATTGACTATGACGACATCACAATCATGGGAGGATCTTTGCTGCATCAAAGCGCGCCCCCCATGCATTTTGGATTATAAATGCACTGGCATCGCCTGCATTTCCACAAAATTGGATCGCAGTATCAGCTGTGGTTGGAACATCGCTTATGGAGCGAGTGATAAAAACACCGCATTCGCCCGCGCGTAGGCTCATTTCACCAAAATCCGTAGAAATAACAGGCAATCCTAGTGCACGATACTCGTAGTATTTGATTGGATCCACCGAAGCGGTAAGCGCGCTACTTTTGAACGGAATCAAACCCACATGGAACTTAGTCATGGCCTTCAGAGCCTCAGCATGATCACAAGCGGGCATCAAATGAACATTCTTAGGTAGCTTTCGAGTCGGTGGATTGAAAATGGGACCAATCAGCCGTATTTCATCAACCGCCCTTGCTTCAGCCAAAGCGCATAGCCATTTCCAATCAAACCAAGATGCAATTGTTCCGACATAGCCAAACACTTTTATTTTGGAAGACATCGGTGCTAGCCCTGCTGACCGAACTGCTGAAGGATCCAGTGCGTTGTGCACTAGGCGAACGTCATTATGAACATTCGCCCACCGTAATTTGAGCGCAGAACTCGATGCTAGGATAACGTCCACTCGCTGAGCAATATGACGCTCCCTTCGCATCATGGCAAAGCGGGAAAGGCCCGTATAGAAAGCCGGAAAGTCATCCATCCCATCGTACAAAGATGAACAACCTCGCAAACGGTTGAGTAGTTCCAGCGCAAACGCCGAAGGCTTACCGATCGCCAGCAAGGCTCTACCGCCTGCCGCAAAGTCACCAATTGCACGCAACTGGCCCTGCCAAAAAAGTCCGTTCACCCAGCCAGAACAGGGTATGGGCTCAATGGGTAGCCCGCCCGGTTTCAGCAACGTAAGCCACGTTGGTGGGCTAGTGTGTGGACTCGCTGAAGCGGACAGACGCGAACGCCGAAGATCTCTCCAACCAGGAAAACGAGTGGGGTAGGGGTCAACCCACAGGACAGGCCCGCCTGTTCGGCCATGGAACCACTCGACAAACTTATGCGGCCGCTGTGCGAAACTCTCCCAAGGGACCGGCGACAGGTATACCAGGCGCATCAGGCGAAATGCTCACGCAGCGTCTTCACGATACGTTCTGCGGCATGCCCATCGCCATAGGGCGATACACCCCGCGCCATGGCTTTGTAGGCGGCTTCATCATCCAGCAAGCACTGCGCCTCTTCGACGATGCGTTCGTAGTTCGGCCCAACCAACTTGACCACACCCTGCTCAACAGCCTCCGGGCGTTCTGTCTCGTCACGTAGCACCAGCACAGGCTTACCAAGGGCCGGGGCCTCTTCCTGCACCCCGCCTGAGTCAGTCAGGATGAGGTAGGCGCGCTTCATCGCAGCGATGAACGGTGCGTAGTCCAGCGGTTCGCAAAGCGTGAAATTCGGCAGCCCGGCCAAGAACTCGTAGGCCACATCCTTGACGTTGGGATTGGGATGCACCGGATAGAGGAACTGCACTTCCGCGTTGTTTTCGGCAAGGGTACGTAGCGCACGACAAATGTTGCGGAACGGCTCGCCAAAATTTTCTCTGCGGTGGGACGTCACCAAGACCAATCGCTTGGTGGGATCCAGCGGGACAGCAAGTTCCAGATCCTTGGCAGCTGTCATCAACAACGCGTCGATGACGGTATTGCCAGTCACGATAATTTCCGAATCCGGCACTCCCTCCTTCAGCAAATTCTGTCTTGAGCCTTCAGTGGGCGCAAAGTGCCAGCGGGCAAGCTTTCCTGCAATCACCCGATTGGCTTCTTCTGGAAACGGGTTTTGCATGTCCCAGGTACGCAACCCGGCCTCTACGTGTCCGATTGGAATACGGTGGTAAAAGCATGCCAGCGCCACTGTCATGACCGTAGTGGTGTCGCCTTGAACCAAGACCGCATCCGGCTTCTCTGCTAGCAAGACATCATCTAGCTCAAGCAGCAAACGCGCCGTCAATGTGGTCAGTGCCTGATTTGGGCGCATGATGTTCAGATCGATATCAGGATCGATACCGAAAAACTCGTTCACTTGGTCAAGCATGTGCCTATGCTGGGCGGTTGCGAGAACCCGTACGTTTGCCCACGGCTCTTTTTTAAGCGCAAGAATAACCGGCGCCATTTTTATGGCTTCCGGACGAGTGCCAATTACACAAAGAATTTTTTTATTCATTTTCTATTTTTCCAAAACAAAACTCCATAGACTTAGCTCGTTCCAACCAATCATTTTTGTCAGCAAGACTCCGCAGGCGAATCTTAAAGTCATCGGGGTCTTTCACATTCAGAGCAGCATCAATTGCCACAGTTAGTTCATCGACTGACCCGCCCCTAAACACTTCCGTGTAAGCCGTGCACTCATCCATATCTGATGTAACCACAACCGGTTTTTCCAACGCAAAATACTCGAAAAGCTTTAATGGTGAAGTTGTTTTAGCAATTTCACCGGGCTTGAATGGAATGAAACAAACATCAAACTGTCTCGCGTAGGCTGGAAGTATCTTGTAATCAATCGTACCTAAATAGAGAACGTTTTCGAATTTTGGTAGTTTTTCTGAACCACCATAGTAGTCGGGGCCTATGAATACAAACCCGAGATCAGGTCTTTGGCTGGCAAGTTCCGCAATTACGTCGTACCACAACCAGGGTGCGAGGGCCCCAAAATAGCCCACAATGGCCTTGTGCTTCTCTTTGAATAAGACAAGAGATTCAGGAATCAAGGTTGTTATGTGAAGAGAGCTCCGGTAGTGAATGGTGTCCACCCCGTTAGGCACCAGAATGACTTTCTCTTTACCTACCGCCTCTACTGCTTCTTCATAAAGCTTCCTAGCTGACGCAACAATGAAATCAGCTCCACCACCGAAAGCAAAATTCTTTAAAGACAGCAAACGCCTTATATTCTCTTGATCACCACTAATTTCAGGATCAATGTGGTCAATATATTCATAGACAATGCGCCCACGCTTACCATTCTTTAAAAGTGATTCGGTAGTGTTTGCATAGGCTGTCGAGTATAGTGAACGGACGCAACCCTGAATTTCTTCGACTTCATACCTATTGGTAAGCCACACGTTTTTGCTGACCTCTCTGAAGCCGTTCACGTCATCGGCAGTCCAGTTGTCAGTACGGTAAATGACGAGATACCCTAATCTTCCAAGAGCAGCGGAAATATGCTGTGGACGCTGGTACAAGGGAACATTCCAGTCAATAATCACTTCTTGGATGAATACACCCTTGTAGTCATCCCTTTTCGAGAGAACTTTCTCATTAAATTCTGTCCAACTCAAATCCGAATGACTAGGATTTGGATCGCGCTCAAATTGCTGAACTGGCACGCCTCGAACAGACCTTACGAAAGCATGGCGAGGACCGTGTAGTGCTTGTCGCACACTAGCCGGCAACTTCCAAAACAACTTGCGAATGGCAGAGTAAGTTGTTTTTCTTGGGGAAATTAGAAGGTTAGCAGCAACACGCAGTGGAGATGTTAATCTCCATGAATTTGATTTCTTTATTTTTAATATATCGTCATTTAAGGCCAACGCCTTAAAATTATTCTCGGAAACCGTTTGGTTGAGGTTGGCGATCTGCCCGTCACGCTCAGTCACTGCTTGGTTAAGGCTGGCGATCTGCCCGTCACGCTCGGTCACCGCTTGGTTGAGGCCGGCGATCTGTACGTCTCGCTCAACCACTGCTTGGTTAAGGTTCGCAATCTGTGCGTCTCGCTCGGCCATGCATTGGTTGGTGCGCACTTGATTTTGTTTTTCAATCCAAATCAACCAGTACTCTAACCAGTTAATGTCTTGCAAGCGAATCTGTCGTCTCGTCTGATCAATATCATGTGAGGTTTCGATGAGTTTATCAAGCAAGCAAAAATGCTGTGCAGCATCCAATTGCAACTTTTCGACTATTTCAAAGTTGAACCCTGCAGGTTTATCAAGATCGCAAAGGCGTTCAAGAGCTCGTTCCCATACACGAGGATCATCATCGGGCTGAATCCTTAAAGCGGCATCCAGCTGCACTTGAATGGAAAGTTCTCCCATTTTTTTGTCATATTCAACACTTAGAGCGGGCTTTCCGAGCTTGAAAGCTAAAATTTGCGCATGCAGACGCATAGCAACCACGGCATCGCAACCGGACATGGCATCGATGACGCGTTCGGGGCGATCAACTTCTATGAGTTCTTGGTGCCATTCAAGTTCAAGCTTTCCCATGCACTGCTGAATAAAACTCTTATCAGACGCAGATCGATTAGGAATACTATTGTTTTGAAATGGAATCCATACTAGGGTATAGTGTCGAGGATCCATTACGGCTTTTATGGCAAGAATAAGATTGTCTTCAAATCCTTTCGCCATGAACCATGGCCTAATGACGAGGGCAATGCGTTTTCGCCGTTCATTATATTCAGTATAATTGATTTTCTCTATTGGCAGTGCCCAAACCAAGTCCGGCGCCAATGGGATGTCGCGCTCGACACCGATAAACTTTAGAAGGTCTAACGAGGCTTTATCGCGCACAGACACAATCTCGGCCAAATTAAAAACCTCGCGTACAATTTCGCGTGCGTGATCATGAATAAGCGGTCCTACTCCTTGCCCAATTAATACTGAGGGTACTCCTAACCTACGAGCTAAAATTACAGGACGTGCATATGCGGAGACATCGGTACAACCAAAATTAAACAGTCCACCATATGAGAACTCATTGTGGGTTTGAAAAATACCGCCGCCACCCAAAATACAAGCCTCCGATTCGGCTACAGCATTAGCGATCGCCGCCAAATCTTCCACATCCACTGCTTTCACTCCGTGAATGCACTTCGTGTAGGCCACATCATAAGAAACAACCACTGGGTCTAGCGCATTTTGTTGCGCCCACTTTAGCAAGCTACTCAGTAGCAACTCGTCGCCAACATTACCTGGGCCATACCAACCATAGAAAACCACGGATTTATTCAAGAGAACTTCCTTCAACAAATGGCGATTTGACAATCAAACGAGGTGCGGGCGCCAACCATCCTGAGCCTTGATCTTTCTGGGGGATTATGTCTATGTAGCCCCCGCAGTCGAGTCGATGGTAGCGACGATATTCGCCACTTATGATCTCCCCAACCCCAATCGCGAAAATATAGCGACCACCACCTAATAACAAATTCAACCGCCACGAAAATACGTGAATTCCTGGCTGCAGGCACTTAATCGCCACCCCAAGACTTTGACTAGTTGCACTCCACAAGACGATGCCATCAACGCTGATAATCTGAATTCCAGTGCACGGAACTTCGACCATTTGGTGCACCGTAACTTTTACGCTAACTTCAAGCACATTTCCGTAGTTCGCCGAAATCACGGGTTGCCCATGGACGTTGGTAAATCGGACATCCAGTATTTCTAGTGGAAGCTTAGCTTGTTGTTTCTCAACTGAAGTCGTAACAGAACTGATCAAAGTAACCCCTTCATTTGCAGCCACGATCTGCGGGGAAACTGGCAGTGTAGTCTTGCCTCCTTCTTGGTCAACGAGGTCATCCACATAGAACTTGACGACTTCTCGGCACGGCCCATCTACAATAAGGTTACCATTTTTCAAAAAGAGGGCACGGTCACAATACTCAATGACAGTATTGGTGGAATGGGTGACTAATAAAATAGAGACACCACTCGCCTGCATTTGCCGAATTCGGTTTAGGCACTTTTGCTGAAATACAGTGTCTCCAACTGCTAGTGCCTCATCGACTACTAGTATATCCGGATCCATGTGAATAATTGCGGAAAATGCCAATCGAACCACCATGCCGCTTGAGTATGTCTTGATTGGCTGATATGCAAAATTGCCGATATCGGCAAAGGAAAGGATTGCAGGCATTCGCTCATAAACTTCTTGTGGAGACATTCCCAATATTGAAGCATAAAGCTTGACATTCTCTATGCCAGTGAATTCTTGGTTAAAACCGGAGCCAAGTTCAAGCAGCGCCAAAATGCGACCATGGGTGGTAACGTTGCCGAAGGTCGGACTAAGCGTTCCGCAGATGATTTGCAATAGCGTCGATTTACCGCCACCATTGCGTCCAACGATGCCAATGGTCTCGCCTTTCTTGACCTCGAATGACACATCCCTGAGAGCCCAGAATTCTCGGTAATACTGTTTAGGTGGCAAGCCAACAAATCGTCTTAGGCGTGGCAATACAAACTGTTTGAGCCTGTCACGCGGGTGATCATAAATCTGATAGCACTTACTCAAATTTTCTACGCATATGGCGATTTCAGATGACATCAGCAAACCCTTTTCGCGTTTTCTGAAACCATGCGAAGCCTAACCAAGCGATACCGAAAGTCACCATCCAATAAATACCTAACATAAAGAAGTCTGGTGCTTTTCCCCAGAACAGGACGTCACGTGCTTGATCTACCACTGCAGTCAACGGGTTGAGATAGAGGATGAAACGATAATCCTCCGGAAACGCAGAAACCGGATAAAAGATTGGACTCATAAACAGCAAGGCTGTTGTGAGTACGCCGATAAACTGTGACACGTCGCGCAAAAACACCCCGAGCGATGCCAAAGCCCAACTCAGCCCCATCAGGAACAGGCAGAAGGGTAGCAGCACTAGCGGGATATAGAGAGCGGTGATATTCGGGATGCCAAAAAAAAGGATGTACGCTAAAAACCATACTCCAATACTGATTAAGGCATGAAATAGTGCTGTCAGCAAACCAACAAATGGCAGTATCTCTAAAGGATAAACAACTTTCTTGACGTAATTCGCATTGGATAAGATAAGGTTGGGCGCCCTATTGATACATTCTGCAAACAGATTGAAAACGATTAACCCGGCGAACAGAACCATAGCAAATTCTGTTTTTGACCCAGTACCACCGCCCCAGCGTGCCTGAAAGATTACGCTAAAGACGAAGGTAAAAACTACCAGCATAAAAAGCGGATTAAAGAAAGACCATAAAAGGCCAAGGAAGGATCCTCGATAGCGCCCTAGAACTTCTCGTTTTGTTGATGCCTTAATGAGTTCGCGATTCTGCCAGATGCAGGCGAACATTTCGACGGGGGAGGCTGAGAATCTTCGCATCAGCTTGAACCCTTCGTACTGGAGAAAAACTTCGAAATCATTTGTATCCCTGTGGATTCTTATTTAGCCAGTGCCAGTGGTCATTGCATTATTCGATGGCTGATTGCTCACGAATATCTCTCCGAACTCGCTCATACCTCCGACCCGTGATTTGTTAAACCCGCTTGATTGCTTCTTTTTTGCTATTACTAAAATTATCAAAAAGTCGTCTTCACGACCGGACTGAAGGAGTTTTACCCACGCGCGGGAGCCAATAAATCCGGCACCGCCTGTAACCAGAATACTCATGCACGCACGCCGACCTGAGCAGCCGACACCACGGCTACCGCTCTCTGTGTGTCCGCATTGGAACCAGAGTCTTTATCTGCAGAGCAGACGAAATATGCGCAAAAAGCTAATTTATTGAGTTGATTCATCAACCCCCTCCACTTAGAAAAACTGCTCGCATCACCTAGGTAGCCGCCTGTGCCGCCCTAAGGCGCAGAGCAATGGAACCCGCCGAAGGCCTCAAACTACCCGTAGGCACTACATGAGATGCTTTGGCCAAGTATAACCTCGACAACTGCTCACGGAATCGGACTGTGAGGCAGGTTCTGGTATCCCAAAGCCCCTGTCCCGGTCCATCTCCTTGGAGGCATGAACATCACACTCAAACCCCTCCATACCGAAACCCGCAGCGTGCTCCCCACTGAGGAAGCCGCCGCGCATCTGAACCGCCAGCCGCAAACCCTGCGCAAGTGGGCCATGAACGGCGAAGGGCCGATCCAGCCGATCAAGGTCGGGCGCTGCCTCGGCTGGCCGGTTGCCGGGCTGCGCAAGCTGGTTGGTGCTTGAGGCTCGCCCTCAAGCGTCAATGAACAGCTGGTCTTGCAGACAGCTCGACCCCGAGCGCCTTCATCACGGCCAGCGTCGTGCGCAGCGTCGGGTTGCCTTCGGCGCTGA
>Ga0194136_1001174_pt1 | contig 13117 bp, 12 predicted proteins | sample TARM_MetaG_T3A_1_FD_134023 | JGI IMG/M metagenome (GOLD analysis project Ga0194136, IMG submission 134023) | Freshwater microbial communities from Pennsylvania, USA, analyzing microbe dynamics in response to fracking - TARM_MetaG_T3A_14 (version 2) | ecosystem: Environmental > Aquatic >...
ATACCTGTCAAAAATTTATTAAAACTAAAAGTTTTTAGGAGGAATTTGTAACATGGAAAAAGGTACAGTAAAATGGTTTAACGGTGAAAAAGGTTTTGGATTTATCTCAAGAGAAAATGGTGAAGATGTATTTGTTCATTTCTCAGCAATCGTAATGGATGGATTTAAAAACTTAGAAGAAGGTCAACAAGTTCAATTTGAAATTGTTCAAGGAGACAAAGGACCTCAAGCTACAAACGTACAAAGAGCTTAATAAGATACGATATTTATATTGTAGCTGTTCCCGTTAGGGATTAAGTATAAAGATTATTTCTTTATTAAATCAACAAGTTAGTTTTTCTAACTTGTTTTTTTTATTAAATAATTGTATTGTAGGAATGAATAAATTTTACATAGTTTAAATTAAATATCTAACACTATAAAAGAAGTGTAGGGAAATAATTATATAGAGAGGAGTTAACAATGAAAAATATAGTATTAAGAGCTACTGCAAGTAATGACGATATAAGGGTATTTGTTGCAAATACAACCCAAATGGTTGAGGAAGCAAGAAAAATTCATAATGCATCCCCGGTGGCAATTGCGGCCTTGGGTAGAACTATGACAGCTACATCAATTATGGGCTTGATGTTAAAACATGAAGGACAAAAGGTTACCGTAAGAATAAATGGAAAAGGCGAACTGGGACCGATTGTAGTTGTAAGCGACGATATGGGCTTAGTTAAGGGATATGTTTCGAACCCTCAAGTTGAAGGCAGTAATATTAGACCCGGTAAGCTTAATGTTGGAGAGGCCGTAGGAAAAGACGGCGATATTACTGTGACTAGGGACTTAGGCTTAAAAGAACCCTATTCAGGGACATACAAGCTTGCCACTGGAGAAATCGCAGAGGACTTTGCATCCTACTTTTTCTATTCGGAGCAAACACCTTCAGTAGTAGCTCTAGGGGTTTTGGTGGACACAGACTACACAGTAAAGGCTGCCGGTGGGTTTATCATTCAAGTGCTGCCGGGTACTGACGAAGAAACTATTATTAAACTGGAAGATAAAATAGCAACCCTAGAATCAATTACAACCCTAATGGAAAAAGGCTTCACTGAAGAAGACATATTAAATCATGTCTTAGGTGACTTTGGTGTAAAAATTCTAGACCGAAATGAAGTAGCATTCGAATGTGATTGTAGTGTGGAACGGTTTGAAAGGGCATTAATTAGTTTAGGCAAAAATGAAATAGAGGATATTATTAGAGAAGATAAGGGTGCAGAATTGCATTGTCATTTCTGTAATCATAAATATTTCTTTGATGAAGAGCACCTTTTGAGTCTTTGTCCTAAGTAGTAAAATCAGTGAGTTAAGCAAATATGCTGACTCATTTTTTTTGAATTGTTACAATATTTTAGAATTTTCTAAAAAATCTAAAAAATATATTGACATTATTAACAGTCACTGATAAAATTTAAAAAATAGTAAATATTCTGAAAAATGCTTTGACGGAGAAGGGTATTGTGAAATACAGTTTTAGAGAGTCGATGGTTGGTGAAAATCGATAACTGTAGAATGATACAGATCACTCCTGAGCAATGTCTCTGAACAAATAGTAAGAGATGATCGGTGGCAACGTTATAGCTAAGACTTTTTAAAGCCTACAGAGAAGCTTTTGTTATTATGACAAAAGAATTAGGGTGGTAACGCGTGGAAATATCCTCGTCCCTGCTAATGTTTTTCGCAGGGGCTTTTTATTTTATCTTTTATTGGTAAAATAATGGTCGTTACTTAAATATTTCTCAGTAATTTGGGTATAAATATAAGGCTGTAGAACCTTATATTACGAAATGTAGTAAAGTTAATTGTTAAAGGGGGAAATGTTATGCAAAAGCATATACTTTCAGTGTTAGTTGAGAATCAACCTGGAGTATTAAGTAGAGTAGCTGGACTCTTCAGTAGGAGAGGCTATAATATTGATAGTTTGTCCGTTGGGGAGACAGAAAATCCTGCTTTTTCCCGAATGACAATAGTTGTACATGGCGATGAATTAACCTTAGAGCAGATAAAAAAGCAACTTGGTAAGTTAATAGATGTTATTAAGGTTATTGAGCTAAAGGAAGAGGATGCGGTTCAAAGAGAATTAGCTTTAGTAAAGGTTAATGCAGATTTGAAAACGAGAACATCGATTATAGAGGTTGTTGCAGTATTTAGAGCAAAGGTTATCGATGTTTCTAATGAGAGTTTAACTGTAGAAATAACTGGGGATAAACAAAAAATAGCAGCCTTTATTGAAATTATGAAAACCTACACCATCAAGGAAATTGTTCGCACAGGCCTCACGGCCATAGGGCGTTCATATATTTAAAATACAAATTATATATTACAAATTAGGAGGAATTTAAAATGTCAAAATTATATTATGAAAAAGATTGTAACTTAAACTTATTAGAAGGTAAAACTGTTGCTGTAATAGGGTACGGAAGCCAAGGTCATGCCCATGCATTAAACTTACATGAGTCTGGTGTAAATGTTGTAGTAGGGTTATATGAGGGAAGTAAATCATGGAAACTTGCTGAAGAAGCTGGATTAAAAGTAGCTGTTGCATCAGAAGCTGCAGCACAGGCAGATATTATAATCATGCTTGTAAACGACGAAAAACAACCTACAATATATAAAGAAAGTATCGCTCCAAGCTTAAAGCCTGGTAAATCCTTAGTATTTGCCCACGGATTCAATATCCATTACGGACAAGTAGTACCTCCTGAGGATGTAAACGTATTCATGGTAGCACCTAAGGGACCAGGACACACTGTAAGAAGTCAATACCAAGAAGGAAAAGGTGTTCCTTGTTTAATCGCAGTATACCAAGATGTTACAGGGGATACAAAGGATTTAGCTTTAGCTTATGCAGCAGGAGTAGGTGGAGCAAGAGCAGGGATTCTTGAAACTACATTTAAAGAAGAAACTGAAACAGATTTATTCGGAGAACAAGCAGTACTTTGTGGAGGAGTTTCTGAACTAATTAAAGCAGGTTTTGAAGTATTAGTGGAAGCAGGATACCAACCAGAAAGTGCATACTTTGAATGTTTACATGAAATGAAGCTTATTGTTGATATGATTAACGAAGGCGGATTAGAATATATGAGATACTCAATCAGTGATACTGCTGAATACGGAGATTATGCAGTTGGTAAGAGAATTGTAACTGAAGATACTAAAAAAGAAATGAAAAAAGTATTAACAGAAGTTCAAGATGGAACATTTGCAAGAAACTGGATCTTAGAGAATCAAACAAATAGACCAGGATTCAATGCAAGAAGAAGAATCGAAGCTGATCATCAAATTGAAAAAGTAGGAAAAGACTTAAGAAAAATGATGAGTTGGGCAAAAAAATAAAGTGAAGGTGATAAAATATGGCAAGAACTATTAAAATATTTGATACCACTTTAAGAGACGGTGAGCAGTCTCCAGGATGTAGTATGAACTTAACTGAAAAAATAGAAGTAGCTAAACAATTGGAAAAAATGGGGGTAGATGTAATAGAAGCAGGGTTTGCTATTGCATCCCCTGGTGATTTCGCCGCTGTTAAAGCTGTAGCTAAAACAATCAAGAATGCTACTGTTGCAAGTTTGTGTAGAGCGATGCCAAAGGATATTGATAGAGCCTTTGAGGCATTAAAATATGCAGTTCATCCTAGAATCCATACTTTTATTGCAACATCAGATATTCATATGAAATATAAGCTAAGAGCTAGTGAAGATGAAGTATTAGAAACAGCTGTAAACATGGTGAAACATGCAAAGAAATATTGTAGCGATGTTGAGTTTTCGGCAGAAGACGCGGCGAGAAGTAACCCTGAATTCCTATTCAAAGTATTTGAAGCGGTAATTAAGGCTGGGGCAACTGTAATAAATGTTCCAGATACAGTTGGATATACAGTGCCAGATGAATACTTTAATCTAATTAAAAGTATAAGAGAGAATGTTTCTAATATAGACAAGGCCGACATATCGGTTCATTGTCATAACGATTTAGGAATGGCCGTAGCAAATACACTAGCTGCTGCAAGGGCTGGAGCATCTCAAATAGAGTGTACTGTAAATGGTATCGGAGAAAGAGCTGGAAATGCTGCTATGGAAGAAATCGTTATGGGACTTAATACTAGAAAAGATTTCTATGGTTTAACAACTAATATAGATACAACACAGATATATGCTGCTAGCCAACTAGTTTCTAAAATTACAGGTATGAAGGTACAGCATAATAAAGCGATAGTGGGTAGAAATGCATTTGCCCATGAGGCAGGAATTCATCAACATGGAGTGTTAGCAAACTCAAGCACTTATGAAATTATGACTCCAGAGTCCATCGGTTTAACTACCAACAGTATTATACTTGGTAAACACTCAGGAAAACATGCCTTTGAAAGTAGGTTAAACGAGTTGGGATATACCCTATCTAATGAACAGTTAGATAGAATATTCGAAAACTTTAAGGATCTGGCTGATAAGAAAAAGGTTATATACGATAAAGATTTAGAAGCATTAATTCAAGAAAAGGCCATTGAGGTTATTGAAACGTGTAAATTGAATCAGTTTACTATCAATTGTGGTAACACAATAACTTCAACTGCAACAATTAATTTAAGTAAAAACAATGAAGATCTTGAGGAAGTTGCCCTAGGTCATGGACCAATAGATGCAGCATTTAAAGCAATAGAGAAAATTGTTGATGATAGATTCGATTTAGATGATTATTCTTTAAATTCAATTACTGAGGGTGAAGATGCTCAAGGTGAGGCAATAGTTAAGATTAGACGATATGGCAAACTTTATACTGGTCGTGGTTTAAGTACAGACGTAATCGAAGCAAGTATAAAAGCATATATAAATGCAATTAATAAGATGCTGAATGATACGGAACAACAGGAGGTGTAAGGCCTATGACTAGAAAGATTGAAATTTTTGATTCTACACTAAGAGACGGAGCACAAGCAGAGGGAATTTCCTTTTCTGTGGAAGATAAAATAAAAATTGCAAAATCATTAGATTCCCTAGGTATTAGCTATTTGGAGGCAGGAAACCCAGGTTCGAACCCAAAGGATTTAGAATTTTTTAAGAGAATGAAGAATCTAAAGTTAAAAAATACTAAATTAACAGCCTTTGGAAGTACGAGAAGACCAGGTATTACTGTCCAAGAAGATACAAACATTCAATCTTTACTAGAGGCAGAGACTCCTGTAGTAGCAATATTCGGTAAAAGTTGGGACTTTCATGTAACAGAAATTATTAAAACTACGTTAGATGAAAATTTAAAAATGCTTAAGGAAACTATTGATTTTTTAAAAAGTAAGGGTAAAGAAGTTATCTTTGATGCCGAACACTTCTATGATGGATACAAGTCGAATCCAGAATATGCTATGGCAACCTTAAGGGCTGCCGCAGAGGGTGGAGCGGACTGGTTGGTGTTATGTGAAACAAATGGAGGGGCATTCCCCGATGAAATTTATAACATCACAAAAGAAGTTGTTGATACTTTTGACGTGAAGGTTGGAGTACATTGCCATAATGATACGGGTATGGCAGTGGCAAATTCAATAATGGCAGTTGAGGCTGGTGCAACTCAAATACAAGGGACATATCTCGGTTTTGGTGAACGGTGCGGAAATGCAAATTTAAGTACAGTTATAGGTAATCTACAAGTTAAAAGGGGCATAGAGTGCATAGATAGTAATCAGGTTATTAACTTGACCCCCGTTGCTAGATATATTGCTGAAATAACTAACATTGCAATTAATGAAAGAGAGCCATATATTGGTAATACTGCTTTTGCTCACAAGGGTGGAATGCATATTGACGGAGTGAGTAAATCCAGTGATTCCTTTGAACATATAAATCCAGAGACTGTTGGAAATAAAAGAAGATTTCTAATGTCTGAGGTTTCAGGTAAAAGTACAATTTTAAATAAAATCCAAAGAATTAATCCAAATATTACTAAGGATTCCCCTGAAACACAAGCAATTATTGATAGATTAAAGGAACTTGAACATATGGGATATCAGTTTGAGGGGGCGGAAAGCACCTTCGAATTAATCATAAGGAAGCAGTTAGGCAAGTATAGGCCGTTCTTTGAGCTTATCCATTATAAAATAATGGGCGAACAGCCATCTGTTGATTGTGATACTTGTTCATCGGCTTTTGTAAAGATCACAGTTGATGGCCAAGAGGAGTTAACAGTTGCAGAGGGAAATGGTCCAGTTCATGCCTTAGATAAGGCACTAAGAAAGGCACTAGAGGTTTTTTATCCATCTATCAGAGATGTACACTTAACTGACTATAAGGTTAGGGTATTAGATACAAAGACCGCTACAGCCGCTAAAGTAAGGGTACTAATAGAATCCTCCGATGGGCATAATGTATGGAGTACCGTAGGAGTTTCTTCAGATATAATTGAGGCAAGTTGGATTGCTCTAGTGGATTCAATGGAATATAAACTAATAAAAGATATTGAGGAAAAAGTAAAGGCATATATATAATCGAAATTGGAGGTATAAATTATGGGAATGACAATGACACAAAAAATATTAGCAGCCCATGCGGGACTTGATTCAGTAAAGGCTGGCCAATTAATACAAGCAAAATTAGACTTAGTTTTAGGTAATGATGTAACTACTCCTGTGGCAGTTAAGGAATTTAATAAAATGGGTTTAACTGGAGTATTTGACAAGAAGAAGGTAGCTATAGTACCTGACCACTTTACACCAAATAAGGATATTCAATCAGCTGAACAATGTAAATTAATAAGAGAGTTTGCTTATGATAAAGAGATTGAGAATTACTTTGAAATTGGAGAAATGGGAATCGAGCATGCCCTTATTCCAGAAAAGGGATTAGTTGTACCAGGAGATGTAGTTATTGGAGCTGACTCCCATACCTGTACTTATGGAGCTTTAGGAGCTTTCTCAACTGGTATTGGAAGTACAGATATGGCTGCAGGCATGGCAACTGGTCAGGCTTGGTTTAAAGTTCCAAATGCATTAAAGTTTGTTTTAACTGGAAAACCAACTAACAAATGGGTTAGTGGTAAAGATATAATACTTCATATTATCGGAATGATTGGGGTAGACGGAGCCTTATATAAATCTATGGAATTCGTAGGCGACGGAATTAACCATCTTACTATGGATGACCGTTTCTCTATGGCAAACATGGCTATCGAAGCCGGTGGGAAAAATGGTATTTTCCCAGTAGATGAAAAAACTTTAGAGTATGTTAAGGAACATTCAACTAAAGAGTACACTGTTTACACTGCTGATGAAGATGCAGAATACGATGCGGTTTATGAAATTGATTTAACTACTATCGTACCAACAGTATCATTCCCTCATCTACCAGATAACACTAGAAGAATTGATGAAGTTGGAGATGTAAAAATTGATCAAGTAGTAATCGGGTCATGTACAAATGGTCGTATTGAGGATATGAGAGTTGCAGCTGGAATATTAGCAGGTAAAAAGGTTGCTAAAGGAGTTCGTGTTATCGTATTCCCAGCTACACAAAAAATATATTTACAGGCATTAAAAGAAGGTCTAATTGAACAGTTTGTTCAGGCAGGGGCTGTATTTAGCACACCTACTTGTGGACCATGTTTAGGAGGACATATGGGTATCTTAGCTAAGGGTGAAAGAGCTATAGCTACAACTAACAGAAACTTTGTTGGTAGAATGGGACATCCAGAGTCAGAAGTATATTTAGCAAGTCCTGCTGTAGCAGCAGCTTCAGCTTTAACAGGAAAAATAACTAATCCAGAAGATATAGCATAGAAAAGGGGGACGAAATAATGAAAGCAAAAGGAACAGTATTTAAATATGGAAGTAACGTAGATACAGATGTAATAATTCCAGCTAGATATCTTAACACTTCAGACCCTAAGGAATTAGCTAAACATTGTATGGAGGATATAGATGCAGAATTTGTTAATAAAGTAAAAGATGGAGATATAATCGTTGCGGATAAAAACTTTGGCTCAGGTTCATCTAGAGAGCATGCTCCTATAGCTATAAAGGCATCTGGTATTTCATGTGTTGTTGCCAGCACATTTGCAAGAATCTTTTACAGAAATGCAATTAATATCGGATTACCTATATTAGAGTGTGAGGAAGCAGTAAAAGCTATAGAGGCAGGAAATGAGCTTGAAGTAGATTTTAGTAAAGGGCTAATTAAAAACCTTACGAAAAATGAAGAATATCAGGCTGAACCATTCCCTGAGTTTATTCAGGAGATTATTGCAGCAGACGGTCTAATAGAATATATAAAGAAAAACAAAAACTAACTAATTGAATATGAGGTGGAAGGAATGAAGTTTAATATAGCAACTATACCCGGTGATGGAATCGGACCAGATATAATAGAACAAACAATACTAGTATTAAATAAAATTGGTGAAAAGTACAATCATCAATTTGAATTTAAAGAAGTTTTAGCAGGAGGGTGTGCAATTGATGCTGTAGGAGAGCCTCTACCTCAAGAAACTATAGATGTTTGTAAAAAAAGTGATTCCGTACTTTTAGGAGCAGTTGGTGGTCCGAAATGGGATAACCTGCCTGGAAATGGTAGACCAGAACAAGCACTGCTTGGTTTAAGAAGTGCCTTAGGATTATATGCTAACCTTAGACCAGCTGTTTTACATGAAGCACTAAAGGATGCATGTCCATTAAAACCAGAAATTATAGGTGATGGCCTAGATATATGTGTAGTTAGAGAGTTAACTGGTGGAATCTACTTTGGAGATAGAGGTAGAAGACCAGGGGGCAAATTAGGAGAAGAGGCATACGACACTGAGGCATATAGTGTTGGTGAAGTTGAAAGAATAGCTAAAACAGCATTCGAAATAGCTATGAAAAGAAACAAAAAAGTAACTAGCGTTGATAAGGCAAATATATTGGAAAGTTCAAGATTATGGCGTTCAGTTGTGATAGAACTTTCAAAACAATATCCAGAGGTAACATTAGAGCATATGTATGTTGATAATGCAGCTATGCAACTTGTAAGGGATCCAAAGCAATTCGATGTAATGGTTACAACTAATATGTTCGGTGATATTTTATCTGACGAAGCAAGTATGATTACAGGGTCAATCGGAATGCTGCCATCAGCAAGTTTAGGCGAAGGTGGATTAGGAATGTATGAGCCTATCCATGGATCTGCTCCAGATATAGCTGGGCAAAATAAGGCTAATCCAATAGCAACAGTTTTATCTGCAGCTATGATGCTTAGACATTCCTTTGGATTAGAAGAGGAAGCTAATACAATTGAAGATGCGGTTACTAAAGTTCTTAACCAAGGTTACAGAACAGGAGATATTATGAGCGCGGGTATGAAACTTGTTGGTACTAAAGAAATGGGTAAATTACTAATTGATGCTATCTAATAAATGTTCGTTCCCAGAAGGAGTGATGTAAATGAGAAGTCATAGTGTTACAAAGGGTGTAGAAAGAGCACCACAACGATCTCTATTTAAAGCCATGGGCTTTACGGATGAAGAACTAAAGCAGCCTTTAATAGGTGTAGTTAATGCGAAAAACGAAATTGTTCCTGGACATATATATTTAGATAAAATAGCAGATGCAGTTAAAGCAGGAATTAGAATAAAGGGTGGAACTCCAATAGAGTTTCCAGCCATTGGGGTTTGTGATGGGATATCTATGGGACATATAGGAATGAAGTATTCCCTTGCATCTAGAGAACTTATAGCTGATTCTATAGAGGCTATGACTATGGCCCATGGTTTCGATGCCTTAGTAATGATACCAAACTGTGACAAAATTGTTCCTGCCATGCTAATGGCTGCGGGTAGAGTAAATATACCTACTATATTAGTAAGCGGTGGTCCAATGCTTTCCGGTAAGGTTAACAATACTAATGTAAGTTTATCGAACGTTTTCGAGGCCGTTGGAGCTGTTAAAAGCGGAAACATGACTGAGGAAGAATTACTTCAGTTTGAAAATAACGCCTGTCCTGGATGCGGTTCTTGTTCAGGTATGTTTACTGCAAACAGTATGAACTGTTTAACTGAGGTATTAGGTATGGGTCTTCCAGGGAATGGAACTATTCCAGCCGTATACGCGGAAAGAATAAGACTTGCTAAAAAAGCAGGAATGACTATTTTAGATCTATTAGAAAAGGATATTAAACCAAGGGATATTATGACTCAAAAAGCCTTTGATAATGCCTTAACTGTTGATATGGCCTTAGGTTGTAGTACTAACAGTATGCTACATTTACCAGCAATAGCCAATGAAGTAGAAATAGAATTAGATTTAGAGCTGGCTAATGTAATAAGTGCTAGAACTCCAAACCTATGTAAATTAAGTCCAGCAGGACCGTATCATATGGAAGATCTATATGCTGCAGGCGGTGTAGCTGCGGTAATGAATGAATTATCTAAAAAGGATTTACTGCATCTAGATATCCCTACCGTAACGGGAAATATCGTTGGAGAGAACATTAAGTTCGCATTTAATGCAAATCCGAATGTTATTAGACCAATAGACAACCCATATAGTGAAACGGGCGGAATTGCTGTACTAAAGGGGAATCTAGCGCCTAATGGTTGTGTGGTTAAACGTTCTGCTGTTGCACCTGAGATGTTAAAGCATCAAGGACCAGCTAAAGTATTTGAATCAGAGGAAGAAGTAATTGAAGCAATCCTTGGGGGCGATGTAAACAAGGGTGAAGTGTTAGTAATAAGATATGAGGGTCCTAAGGGCGGACCAGGTATGAGAGAAATGCTAGCTCCTACCTCTGCCTTAGCCGGAATGGGCTTAGATAAGGATGTTGCTTTAATTACAGATGGACGCTTTAGTGGAGCTACAAGAGGGGCATCGATAGGTCATGTTTCTCCTGAGGCAGCTGAAGGTGGAGTAATTGCTTTAGTTCAAGACGGAGATATTATTTCAATTGATATAAATGAAGGAACTATTGTATTAGAAGTTTCTGATGACGAATTAGCTAAAAGAAAAGAGCAGTGGAAGGCACCGGAAGCAAAGATTAAAACTGGCTATTTAGCAAGATACGCCAAACTAGTAACCTCTGCAAGTACAGGTGCTGTGCTTAAGGTATAAAAGAAGGGGGCGAAATAAATGCAACTTACGGGGGCAGACATTCTATTAGAATGTTTAATAGAGCAAGGAGTGGATACGGTATTTGGCTATCCAGGAGGGGCTGTATTAAATATTTACGATGCATTGTATAAATACGATAAAAAGATTAAGCATGTCCTAACAGCCCATGAGCAAGGGGCTTCCCATGCTGCTGATGGATATGCTAGGGCAACAGGAAAGGTAGGGGTCTGCTTAGCGACTTCTGGACCTGGGGCTACAAACCTGGTAACCGGTATAGCTACTGCATATATGGATTCAGTCCCTATGGTTGCAATTACTGGAAATGTACCACTAACTCTTTTAGGTAAAGATAGCTTTCAAGAAGTAGATATAGCTGGTATAACTATGCCTATAACAAAACATAATTTTATAGTGAAAGACGTTAAGGATCTTGCAAGTATAATTAGAAGAGCATTCTATATTGCCCAAGAGGGAAGGCCGGGTCCCGTATTGGTTGACATACCAAAGGATGTTACAGCTCATATGGGTGAGTATATATATGAGAAACCGAGGGAAATTGTTAAGTCAATTACAGAATTAAGTGAAGAGAATATAGCTGACGCAATAGACTTAATTACAAAGGCAAAGAGACCACTTATGTATATCGGTGGAGGTGTCATAGCTGCTGAGGCGACTGAACAGCTTATAAAATTTGCCGAAAAAACTCAGACACCTGTTTCTTCTAGTTTCATGGGGTTAGGTGGTTTTCCAGCGGATCATCATTTATTTACTGGAATGATTGGGATGCACGGAACAAGAACCTCGAACTTTGCAGTATCTGAGTGTGATCTTTTAATAGCAGTAGGGGCCAGATTTAGTGACAGAGTTATTGGTAAGGTAGAAGAATTTGCAAAGGCTGCTAGTGTTCTGCAAATTGACGTTGACCCTGCTGAAATTAATAAAAATATCGTTACCACCCATCACTTAATCGGTGATATACAAGAGGTTTTAAAAGCTCTTAACTCAAAAATTGAGAATCAAGAAAGACCTGAATGGTATAAAAAGATTGTGGATTGGAAGCAAAAGTATTCCTTATCATATTGTGAGGATGGATCTTTAAAACCCCAATACATTATAGAGAAGATCTCAGAGATTACCAACGGTGATGCCATTATAACAACTGAAGTTGGTCAAAACCAAATGTGGACCGCCCAATACTATCAGTTTAAGAAGCCAAGAACATTCGTGTCCTCTGGGGGCTTAGGGACTATGGGATTTGGCTTAGGGGCATCCATGGGGGCGCAAATTGCCTGTCCTGATAAAGTGGTGTTTAATATATCCGGTGATGGTTGTTTTAGAATGAACTGTAATGAACTTGCGACTGCTGTAGAATATAACATACCAGTTATAATTGTTGTTTTAAATAACCATGTACTTGGAATGGTAAGACAGTGGCAAAACGTATTTTACGGTGGTAGATTCTCTTCAACCAATTTAGGAGGCAGAACAACGGATTTTGTAAAGCTTGCTGAGGCATTCGGAGCTGCTGGCTATAATATTACTAAAAAAGAAGAAGTAGAAGATACTATAAGAAAAGCTATAGCAGAGAAACGCCCAGTAGTAATCAATTGTGAAATAGATAAGGATGAGAAGGTACTTCCTATGATACCTCCAGGAGCCCCAATTAGTGAAGTAATTCTAGATTAATAACATATAAATGATAGTTTAACAAAATGAGTTAAGATTACATTCTTAACTCATTTTATTATTTTTTGTGCATATATTTTATACGGTATAGAATAAGTGCATTGTTAGGGGGAGAAAGGATGTTCGGAGAGGACCATATTAATAAAATAAGGGATAGTTATAATATTGGGGATAAAATTATGTTGGAGAACTATTGCAAAAGAAAAGAAGAAGGGAAAGTTGTACAAAAAACAAATTCTTTTGTAGTAATCCAATTCAAACATTGGAAGGAGTGCTTCAATTGGCTTGAGTTATATAATAGGGCTATAAGTAACTAAGATAAAG
>Ga0194136_1001175_pt1 | contig 13116 bp, 12 predicted proteins | sample TARM_MetaG_T3A_1_FD_134023 | JGI IMG/M metagenome (GOLD analysis project Ga0194136, IMG submission 134023) | Freshwater microbial communities from Pennsylvania, USA, analyzing microbe dynamics in response to fracking - TARM_MetaG_T3A_14 (version 2) | ecosystem: Environmental > Aquatic >...
GCAACGCCCAGGATGCAGACAGCAGCGCCGGTAACAAGTGCCATGAAACGACGATACTTGAGGTTGGATGAGGCCCCATCCTGCATGTAGCGACGAACCTCTGCGTCGAATCGAGCATGCTCTCGATTACCGGCTTCAATGTTCATAGCCCTCTGGATCGACATGTCACCTGCATTACCCTCAGGCTTGGCGAGCGTTGTCGCAGAAACGCTATGTCGTGATGATGCAGCGTGATGTTTCGTCATGTCAGGCACCCCCTGTTTACTTATAATCTTCGTAGCTTTGATCAACCACCTTCTTGTAGCGTCGCATCAATCTGCGCATCTGGGTGAGTAGCATCGCTCTCTCTCGCTGCTTCGCATAATGACCCTCAACATACTCTGCAAGTTCCTTCTCCCACGACGGGCAGCGTGTGAATGTTGCCTTGCTGTAGTTGGGATTATTACTGGCCGTACCCTTCGGCAGCTGCTTCGCGTAATACCGCCCCTTCGACGGCCCCGAACGCGCCGGCCCTGTCGCTCGCATCCAGACCGCCTGCAGCGTCCCGTCGATGACACGTACACGTGTCTGCAGCGTTGCGTCCTCAGCACCTGATGCAAGCTCGTCCTGCATGTTGCTCCAGTACGCATCGCAGATCAGGCGGGCATGTGCTGCCGCCGCATAGAACTCGTGCTCGAGCAGCTGCTCAAGCTGCTGGATCGCCGTGGTAGACGATGCTCCGATGTCCGGTAGCTTCAGCGCGCTGTCCTCTGAGGACGAACCCTCCTCAGTGACGCGTCGCAACTCCTCAGTCCTTACCACACTTCACCCCCTCTTTGGCTGTGGCCGCTGTCGCCCATTTCCCACCCATACCTATCTCTTGGTAGACGGCTCATGTCTACCTCCAGAGCGGAGCAATGCAGCGCCGTCTAATTCGCAAGCAGTCTACCAATAATTGGTAGACTTGCCACTACCTCGAGGTATATCCACCTAATTGGTAGGTATGCAAGGCAGAAGCTGCCGGAACAGGGGCTTGAAGTCGTGTGGGCCGGGCTTTTAGGTGGCTGGCTGGCAAGGGGGCTGGCAAGCGTCGCGATGGCCCGGATCACACCCTGGAGACGGATCAGCCACCAGGAAGCACAGCTGTCATCGCACACAGGCATTCACCCTGGAACGGCTCTTAAAGGACGCTGTGCTGCAGGGTATGAGCTCTGGGCAGGCAGTACAATGTGCTCTGAATGGACGCTGAGGCGTACGTGGAAGCAGGGTTTTGCGTGCTTCGATGGTCTCCACAGGGATGCTGTAGCGGCTCTGTGATGTTGCTAAATTCATCGGGTGCTATATAGTTGTTGGTGTGAGAGCGCGAGTGCATGGCACTCGAAATGATGTAGATGCATAACTTCCCATGAGGAGAGCGAACATGTCACAAGGTAGCGTCGTCGGTCTCGATATTGGCTACTCTAACGTCAAGATGGTTTACCAAGAGGGTGGTACTAAAAAGAGCGTCATTATGCCTGCGGGCGCCGCCCCTACGGCTCAGTTTTCTAACAACCCTGGCGGAAATATGGCTGGTGGTGCAGCAGGAGCTGCTAAGCCGATCCAGGTCGTTATTGAGGGTGAATCATACTTCGCTGGGGTTGAGCCCGCTTCGCTCGACTCCTGGGAGCGCATCCTCGGTGACGATTACATCGACTCCAAGCCGTATAAGGCGCTTTTCTTTGCGGCGTTGGCAACAACCGGCCTGAGCGAAATCGACCATCTTGTGACTGGCCTTCCGGTAAATCACTTCATGGACGTAAAATACAGGAATCGGCTTGGCAAGATGATGGAGGGCGAGCATCGGATTGCACCTAAGAAAACTGTTACAGTGAAAAAGGTTACTGTATTACCCCAGCCAGGCGGGGCCTATTACCATGCGATCAATACCATCGATGACCCTGAGATTATGGAGCGCATCGAGTTTGGCCGTTGCATTGTAATTGATCCCGGATTTTATTCAGTGGATTACGTTACTTTTGATGAGGGTGCGATTCGTTACGGCTCTGCTGGCACCTCACTGGAAGCCATGTCACGAATCCTCCAGAGGGTCGCGGATGAGATCCACAAGGACTATTCGACACCTCCCCAGATCCACAACATTGAGAAGGCCGTGCGGCTAGGTCGTGGGTTTATCATACACATGTCGGAAAAGGTCATGTTGGAAGAATATCTGCGACGTGCGGGATATGAATCTGGCTCGACTGCAATTCAGAAGCTCAAGAATACGATACGACTAGACGGCGTTACAGCCGACGTAGTGATTATCGCGGGAGGCGGCGCTGAATTTTATCGAGAGGCTGCCAAGGAGGCATTCAATAAGGCCCGAATTTTTATCCCGAAAGAACATGTCCATGCCGTTGCTGATGGATATTTCATCGCTGGAAATAGCGCACTTTGACTGTAAGCTGACCACACGGAGACGATCATGGCTCAAGACGACTCTATGGCCCTTAATTGTCGCGTCCGTATAGACAAGAAAGTCCACCCGAGCTTGTATCAGGAACTCGAAAGCCTTGGTAGAAGAGATCGGTGCGAGCGGCTCCGATCCCTGGCTCAGCAAGGCCTGCTTGCTGAAGCTCTGGGGGTTGATGTAGTTGCGGCTGCGGCAACAGGCGGCGCCTCACGGCCGAAGCGAGCCAAACGGAAAGTAGCACAACAGGGCCGGCAGCCAGGTATTTCTTCCGCGGAGGAGTCCCAGGTCAAGCCTTCCCTCCAGGCATCAGATGTGGCCGCAACGGAGGGTATGGCCGAGGGCAGGGGGTCTAGCCCGGACTTCCAGCCAGCTGAGCCTACAGGGGCAGCTGCAGGAAAGGATCTGAATGCGACGGCGCTGGCAGGAGGCGAAAGGCCTGCCCCTCTACGCAGTAGCTCGGACCGGCTTATGGGTAAGGCAGGGATGCTTGCCCCAGAGAATAGCCAGGGCGAAAATCGCGGTAGTTGATGGACCCTTCGGACGTCAAAAAAGGGGCGCTACCTATATCGCTAGGTGGCGCCCCTTTTGTCGTGATCTATATCGCTGAAATCGTTCAGGTCATGCAACGTCTGTCTCTTGGCGAGAGGTCGTATGAGGAGGATGGCCAGCACAGAATGGACACTTGGTTGAGCACTCCTGGCGGATGGAAATGAAGTATTCGAGATCGCAACAGTCGCATTTCTCGAACATAGCATCATCCGAACGAAGCTCCTGCGCGAGGCCATAGGCGTCGTTGATAGTGACGAATTCGACCGGATGACGGTTGATTTCTGACTTCACAAGGGCATAGGTATCGTATGCGAGGTTGAGTGCGTTGATGTTGACGGACAGCAGTATGTCTTCGCCTCCGTAGTTGCGGTATGCAAGCATCAGGATCGTGACATCTTCACGATCCTCAGAACGCTTGATGATGCTTTGACCCTGACGAATCTGCCTGCCCCGTGGATTTTTCGCCAACCCCTCGGCCGTCAGCTTGGAACGCAACGTGCGAATCGTTTTCATTGAGAGCTGGGTCTCAAGCTTTACGGCATTGTTGATGTAGCCGCGCATGATCATGTCCCGCGCCATGGCCACCTGATCGAACTGTTCTGTTCCTAGCTGCATGATTCTTACCCTTCAGTCGTGCCGTTCGAGCGGCATCTTTCGGTTATCTGCGTTTTTACTGCGTTATCCTGTTACTGCTGCGGATTTTGTCATGGCGTATGCCATCCGCTTTGTAAGTGCCAGGCGCGGGCTGGCATTTGCGACCTCCTCGATAATGCTGGGGGCAAACCGAAGTTGGAAATCGGCTCCAAGTTTTGATGCGATTTGTCTGAGCTGGTTGGATGATGCTGTGCCGGCAGCCTTGGCAACACGCCGACTGACTCCATAGCGGAGCGTTGCCGTATCCGGGCTTGTCCGGGCACCCTTGCTGACTAACAGCCAAAAGTGGGCTTCGAGCTGTCCATGAGAGTGGCGTGATAGAAGTGATAGAGGGTCATACGGCTCGGCCAGCAGTGCGATGAAGCTGTCCTCATCGAAAACTGGCTGGAACGAGGCGATGACCCCAGAAGACAGACGCTCTACCTGTCGGGGTGAGAGGCCGGCTACCAAGGAAGCGTATTCGCGCTGAATACCAAAGGTCTGAATGGTCTCCTCTGGTGAGCGGTTTGCGCACTGCTGGACCAGGTGCCAGAGAGTATGGTCCCACTCCCAGAGATCTTGATCGTATCCGAACATGGAGAGGCCGCTCATTCTGCTCCCCCCAACACATCCCGGATGTTCCTGTAGATAGCCAGAATTCGCTGGCCATAATTGCGGGCTCGTTCCTCGTCAGCCCAGTTATGGTAGCGCCCGAGGCCTAGGACCAGGTCACCCGGGGCAGAATCGATGGCTTCACGCAGGATCTCGGCGCCAACTCGAAGCCCAACTGCTGGGTCGAGAAGCTGTGTGACATCTTCTACTCGATGCCCATGCCAGCGAGTGTTGACCTGCATGATGCCGATATCCACAGATCCATGGTTTTGCAGATACCGCTGGAGTTGCTCCACCGCCTCGTCATGCGATTGACCATAAAAACCGGCCTCGCTCAGAACCCTCAGCGTGTAGGGCCACGGCTGCAGTTGGCTGTCAGCACCCCGTGCCGATTCAGCCAGTGCGACAGAGTAGAGCAGTACCGGATCGAGGTCGTATTCAAGGGCAGGAGCCTCATACATGGTGCCGGCCAGAGACGCTTCAGCCTGGTTATTCGCTGCCGGTGCCACCGTGAGGGTAAGCGCGAGCCCAATAGCCATCGATATACGAGGATAGCCGTTGTTTAGGCTACCCATTTTGCCCACTCGCAAAGGGGCGCTAACTGCTTGTTGCAGCAAGGCAAAAGCCTGACTGCCTATCTGGGAATAGGCCATGTGTGTATCCCTTCAGTGCCTGATCGTAATGCTGTTTTCAAGGCAATACCTACCTAGCCCGACAGCGGCGGGTTATATTTTAGTTATTAAGCCTACGGCTGGATGTGCAGGAATCGCACGGTGCAAAAAGGACGGGAAGTGGGGCGGGAATGCAGCACCAACTCTCGTTCTTACATGGATTATTGGAATCGCAAGGGCGGCAACAACCCCACATTTGTAACAGGTGGTAAACCTGTACGCGCAAACAAGCCGCGTAGAATGCCTGTAAATGGAAATGATCAAGGTAGCCGCAGGGCGCGGCAAAAGAGGGACAAGGCCTATACAGAGTATTCGACCAAGGTATAACGTCGGAAGGAACCGATCTGAGTCGGTGGAGCATGACCACGGACGAACCGCGTGTGCTTCTGGAATCATGCTTGGAGGAAACCGTATGCGATTTTTCGCTAGTGTGCAAGGCCCAATGCGTGCCTCGGCGAGAGTGGGGGGCTTGCGTCTTGTGTGATCTGGGTATACTGGAGTCAACAGGGTAGGGCAAGCACACGAGGAATTCATCATGGAACTCATTATCAAGCTGATGTTCGGGGCGGCCGGTTTCGGTGCGATGTCCTGGTTTCTCTGGGACTCCGCCTCAAATCACGACTCTGGCCTGATGCTGATGGCGGTGGTCGTCGGTCTGGTGGCCTTTGTCCACGGCTTTCTCGCCCTTGCCAAGATCATCCACTACAGCAAGTGGGGAGCTGTCATCTTCTGGGTTGGGATGCTTGGCACCCTGACTTACACCTTTCCGGTGCTTGGGTTCAGTCAGATCGGTTGGCTGGGCTGGGGCATCACAGCGCTCCTGGCTGTAGGATCGCTGTTCATCGTCACCTACCAACAGGGGGCTGGTGCCCCGAAGCGTGGGAAGGGCATGGCGAGCTCGCCGTTCGATGAGGAAGGGTATTCTGAAGGCTTCCATTACAGCGGCTATCCAACAGCCAAGGCCCTGCGTCGCGGGCTTGACTAAACGGCATAGCAACGGGCGATAGCCCCCCCCCTAAACACAAATGGGAGGCCAGAGGCCTCCCATTTGCATTGCTGGATGGATGGATGGATGATCAGGCGAAACCGGGTGGCTTGCCTCCGCCGGACTTGTTGGTGTCACGGCTCGCCATCATCTGATCGGGGTCGCCATGGTCTTGAGCGCTAGCTCCATTTCGTGTCGAGGCTGTCGGCAGAACCAGTTCATTGTCACCGTAGCCGGTGGTCGGCGCGTCGGGATCAACATACCTGGGTTGTGTCGGCTCCGCTGGACCGGCGCTTCGCGGCGGCGAGGCCGTCTCAGGGCTGGGGTTTGAAGGGGCTGGTGTTTCTGCTGGAGCCGGTGCTGGTGGCGGAGCCAGCGGCTGAACTGGAAGGTCCGAGTGACCCTGACCAAAAGCGGCGCCACCGGAGTGGAGGTCATAGAAACGGTCAACAGGGGCCATAACGGAAGCGGCTTGTGCACCGGCTTGACTGGCGTTCGCCACACGGGCCCCGATGCTCTCGATGTTTCGGTGATCCTGCTCCGTGAGCTGCTCGGGCGTCTTCCCAGTGTTGTGCATGTACTCATCACGGATCGCCGCTTCACCGTGTTCGCGGTATCGCTCGGCCCCCTCTCCATCCACGAACTGCGCCGCATAGTGTTGGGCAGCGGCAGGAGTCATGCCGAGTTCATGGCGTGCATGCCCTTCCATCGCTTCGTAGGCCATCTGCTGCTGCTCAGACGTGACTTCACGGTAGTCAGCACCCTGGAGGTTCGTGGCGGCCTCGGCAAGCATTACACGCGCCTGATCCTCGCGGGGGAGGGCGTCGAAGTGCGAGTTATCGCCATTGGCTCTGCCGACGGCAGCGAGAGCCACCTTTTCACTGACACTGCCAGAGTAATCACTGAGTTGCGGGATACTCTCCAGCGACTCACCATTTTCAAGCCTCTCCTGGATCGAGTTCATCACCATCGGGTTGGTGCCTGACAGATTCATCATGAAGTCGGCCCCAACCTCGCCAGCCTTGTCGATAAGCTGTCCGAGCCTGTCCTGGCGAGCAACGGCCTTGCCGGGATCGCCGGCATCAGCGTTCATAACACGCTCCGCCTCTGGCAGGCGTTGCTCGACCTTATCTTGATAGAAGCCATCGGCCGCGCCCTCGACCTGTGCCGTTCTCGCGTCGAAGTGATCCTGGATAACCGGTGGCACGTCGGCGTTATGGTCTGCAGCGGCGCCTTCATCGGGTCTGGCGCTAATGGCCTGACCCTGGAAGCCCCCGACGGATGACTGCCCCGTCGGACTGGCGCCAACACCTTGAATTCGAGAGCTAACATCGTCAGTGATGCGCCCATCCAGCGCTGGCGTCGAGTTGCTTAGCCCCTGATTCTCAGTGGCGTCGGCCGCGGCGCCGAAATCACGCCCAGTGGCGGAACCGACAATGCGGAGGGTGTCATTGAAGGCACCCATGTACTCCTGCGGGGTATCGTAGTTGCTCTGATTGCTCAGGGCCTCGAGCTGTGCCACGACCTGTGCATTAGCGCTGGGCATACCATGTACATCCTCGAGGACATCAGCTCGCTGGGCGGCCTCAGCACGAACACTACTCGGTGCATGCATCATCGAGGTCTGAAGCTGCTCCATGGCTTCGCGCCCCCCAGGGTTGTTCTGGTCGAGGATATTGTTGGACAGGTACATATACCCGTGTGACTCGTCGCTACTGAAATTCATGCCCAGCGACTTCATCTCGGTGTAGGACTGGCTGGCAGACGAGGCCTCTTCGGCACTGGTCTGGATCTGCGAGGCATTTTGAGCGCCCCAGGTGGCCGTCAGCTGGTCCTTATTCGCCTGTGCGAAGCTGTCCGTCAGGCCCTGGGTCAGCTCGGCGCGGTTCTGCTCTGAGAAACCGGCCTTGTTCAGGAACCCGTCTACCTGATCCTGCGACATGGTGTAGCTGTTGGTATCGGCATCCTTCGTCATGTTGGAGACATCAGCGCCCGCCTTGAAAAGGCCGGCCGGGAGGCTCAGGCCGCCCCCCATAGATCCACTGACCGCGAAGGCGCCCTCGATGGCACGCTGGTGTTTGGCGTCGATCCCATACTGTTGACGGAAATCTGCCGCGGCCTCGCTCACAGCCGTGGATGACTGCCCGCCCATACTGGAGACCTGGCTGCCCAGTGAAGACATCCGCTCGTAGGACTGTGTCTGGTTACCGCCGGCAGTGATGGCATTCGACAGTGAGGTACCGAACTTTTGCTGCGCTGATTCCATGTGTTGCTCAGCGGACTGCAGGTTGGAGCTGAGCTGGGAACCAATTTTCAATGACCCCACTGCCTGATCCGCACCTGTCGCACGAAGGCCGCTAGTGGGGTCCTGAGTAGCACTCGGCATGTTGGCCATGACGGCGCCGTTGGTCATCGTATCCGGAGTGGCCTGACGCTCGTTCACATGGTCAGCGCCTTGCATCCGGCCCGCCAGGCTAGTCATGGCATAGGACGAACCGGTGACCAACACTAGGGTAAGAATCGGCGTCGCGGCGGCGAGCATCCCGCCTGTGGCGATCCAGCTTTCGAGGATGTCGCTTGAGCGATCGAGGGCGTAGAAGGAGTACAGCCCCATGGTATCCATGCTATAGGAGGCCATCTCGTTGGAGGCCGACATGTAGAGGAAGAGGTTGACGATGGAGAGCACGGGCATCCAGAGCTGAGTCCAGAGCAGCATTTGCCCATATTTCGACACGAGCTTGATACCGAAACCGCCGAGCACGATCAGGAACGCCATAAAGGGCGTGATGGCGTAGACGAAGCCCTCGATGAAGGTCAGCATCGGCCGCACAATGCTCATGAACATTGACTGCTCGGCGGCCCATTGCGTGTTGCGTTGCTGAATTGCCTGGTTGACCATGATCGCCGACGTGTAGTCCCTCATTTCCTGGTACTTGCCAGCCGCTGCATCGTAGTAAAGGGGCTCGATGATCGCCGTCTTCATGTAATTCTGTGCCTGGCTGGCAGCAATGCCGAGGGCCTGCATGGCATCGGTAATCTGTCCACTGACAGACATGAAAGTCGGATCGCGACTCAGAACGGTAGCAACAGCTTGCTGTGTCTGATTATCGCCGAGCTGGTCGAGCATCGCCTCCAGGACCATGTGTCCATCGCTGCAATTGTAGTAGGAGCCGTTGGGATTCCCCGGGGTATCATAAAGCTGAGTGCCATAGACGGCTGAGTTGAAGCGTAGTGCGGGGGTGATGTGGGTGCGCATCAATTCGTCGATCGAGACCTCACCACGATCGATTTTGAGCAGGGTGCACTCCTGAATATAGTTCGTGATCGACTGGCGAACATTGACGTGCCCGCCACCATTGGCCTCATTGATGGCCTGGAAGACTTCGGGATCTGCCAGTGAGCGGCGAGCATCGTTGAGTAGCTTCAATGCATCCGCAAAGTACGTGGTCGTGATTCCCGGTGCGATTGCTCCATAGCCGGTCTCGAACATCCTCGTGATGCTATAACCGACGTTCGAAATGATTCCTCCAGCCGCGCCGACTCCAACGGGGACGTTGGCGACAACCCGCGCATCACCGGTATAGGCGTCCTCGACCACCACCGTGGTCGAGGGGCCGAATGCACAGGCATAGATGATCCAGCAGACGAGGATCTGCTGGAAGGGGATCTTCTGGCCACCCTGGAACAGCGACTGGAAGGCCATAATCAGCACACCGATCAAAAGGCCTACCGCCACCATCTGTTCAAAATCTCCGGTCCCGGTGATCATCGAAATGGCGATGAGGATCTGCTCGAGGAAGGCGGAGTCACCGATGGAGTAGATGGTGAACATGTTACTGGCCTCCTCCCTTCGACATCTCCCGCAGGGTATAGCGAGCGACACGAGTATTTTCGATCAGAGCAGAGTAGTCCCGGACCAGGTCGTTCATGGTGCCGTACTCGTTGGCCAGCATGGTGTATTCCTGGTTGAGCCTTGCCGAAGACTGGTGAAGTGAGGTTGCTGCCTTGGCAGCCCAGTCGTTGTTACTTGAGCCAATGGCTTGTTCAGCGGATCTGAGCATCTCAGACGCGATGCTGTAGGTGATGTTGAGAGCGAGAGCCTTGGAGCTCTCTTCAGCGAAGAGGCGGGCGGTGCTGGGGTTGGCGATCACCAGGTTACGCAGGAAGGTCGCGGCGCTACCTGGGAGGTTGGCCATGAAGGCTTCTTCTTCATTCGTGAGTGCCCCAGCGTTGACACTCATTTTCCCGATGATACCCGGGCTAGTGGCGTTGCCGAGCAGCATGTCCTGAATGTGCTGGCCAAAGCCCTTGATATCAACAGGGCTTGTTGTGGCTCCAGAGTCCATCATGCATTCCGCGGTATCACCACCGCAGGAGTACATCTGCACCGTGCCCCCATCGATCAGGTCGGAGAGAGTCAGCTTGTTGCCAGCGATTGTAGTGATGGGGGTTTCCCCCTCGTCGGTGGCATTGCCCACGATCACGGTACCACTGATAGACATGATGGCCTCCAGCAACTGGACATCGCCGCCGTGGAACCAGCTCTGCACCCCATGCCGACGAAGTTCTTTCCAGACCACGTTCCCGAGCATTTCCTTCCGCCGTGGGGCATCCACCTCTTCCAGCAGATTGACGGTGGGTTTGCCACTGGACTCTGAGAAACCACTGAAGAAGTCATCGACCATGCCGGTGGCTGAGGCCTCGGTCATCCCCTTGACCTCGGAGCTGAACCCCATTGCAGAGATCGTGTCGTTGACCACCCCCTGAGCTGCCTCGCAGGAGTTGAGCATGGCGCGGTTCAGTGCCTGGATCTTCTTCTGGAAGTTCTCGATCCATTTCGCCCCTTGCGGGAACACGTTGTCGAGCGCCAGCTGGAACACATAGCCCTGAGCGTTTGCAGCCACCGAACGGAGCAGCTGAACCATCTGCTCACTGTTAATGAAGCTGAAACTCCCTAAATGCATATCCACGCCACCACACCCTCCTTTCCAGGACGGGGGGGTCACACGGACCAAGGATTCCGTCATGATCGGCGCCTTGGCAGTGATCCGGCCGCCGGTGATCACCCCTCGGCGTTGGGATTCCCAGACACCGGGCGGGGTGACATTCGACATGCCGTCAAATACCCGATCCAGCTGGTTCTGGAGGCCACTGGCCGACGCGGAAAGCGAGGCACCCATCAGCGCAGCGCTGATGCATGTAGCCAGCAGGGTCTTTCGAAGAGTCATCTGATTTGTCATTGCTGCATCCCTCGCTGTGCGTTGGCCATGTGCTGGAGAAGCACTTCAGGTGGTATGAAGCCCGTTTCATCAGTGATCCCCATGTTCTCGAGAGCCGAGAAAGGAGCTGAATTCGCCAGGCTCATATCTGCATTTGTGATCGGGCGTGTCCTGTTGAAGTCATCAGGCGAGATCCACCCCTGCTGGAGGGCGCCGAGGACGATCCGCTCTTGGAGGTCGGTGAGTGATACGGCCCCTTGTGCGACAGGTACGAACTCTCCTTCCGGGGAGGCGAGATACACGGCAGGCAGGACCTGTACCCCGAGCTGCTCCGCATGCCCGGCATCGGGGCGCATATTGGGGAAGGGGTCCCCAGGCAAGTCCTTCCCATCCATGCTGATGGGCGTAGTGACGAACTGCCGGTTCAGCTGAGCCAGGATCGGTGACATCGTGCGACACAGGCCGCAATCGCTTTCATAGAAGAAGAACACGCCGACACGTTCGGCGAGGCTGGCGAGGATTTCTGTCCGCGCTCTACCGGCCTGCCGATCGAGGTCTTGAGAGGCGAACGTCGCCAAGGGGCGACGAGTGGTCTCATCAAGCATCGGATTGCCCAAGCGTGCGCGTTCTGCCACCTGGGCAAACTCGGAGCTCTGGTCCATGGCGTAGCGCTGTAGGTAGAGGAACGCCTGGACATTCTCGACGGTGGGGTTGTCGAATGCCGCGTCCATGTACTTCTGCATGTTCTCCCTGAGCCACTTGGCCGAGAGCGGCGCCGGCGGCTGGGCCTTAGCCGACTCCGAGGGAGATGGTGTTGTGGATTGCGGCGGAGGCGTCGTCGTAGTCACGCTCTGTGACGGCGGCGCCGGCTCCGGCTCGGGTAGCTCCTCAGGCTCCTGCTCGAGCTCTTCGTTGTAGAAGAACCATCCCTCGGCCTTGCGCTCGATGAAGCGTTCCTGAGGCTCTGCCACGGCATGGGTTCCCATCGCTGTCAGAGAGGCAGCAATGAGTGCCATAGCGATCGGTTTAAGGGTCGTGTTCATGGGCGACTCGCACGGATTTTCCGATTTGAGCCATGGTAGGCCGGTAAGGCGCCAGCACCCCTGCGCCGACGTGCCCATGAAGGGTACAACCAGGCAATGGGTGTTCCGCATGCGGAACACCCATTTGGGTGGCATCTGGGTTGGGAGGTGGTTACGTCAGGCTGGGTGTCTTCGATGCTGTCGGGCCATGTAGCGCACGACGGCCTCAGACTGTTCGTTAAGCACCAGGTGCTCCTGTGCGCGTGTTGCCGCCACGTAAAGCAGGTTGATCTCCTGGTCGCGGGTCTCTGCATCAAGGTCCGGGCTCAGCACATCTGGGAAGTCGTCCATGAGGTAGACCCACGGCCACTCCAGGCCTTTGGCTCTGTGCGCGGTGCAGAGTGTCACCAGGGGCGCATCTGCTGCAGCCAGGTTCTGGCGGAGCCGGGCAAGGTCCTGGGGGAGGTTTCGGGAAGTGTCCAGGATCTTGGTGGTGCGCAGCATCTCAGCGTCCTTGGTCGCCTCTGCCATTTCGACATAGTCCCGGAACGATTGGAACTCTCGGGCAAGCCGCCTATCGGTGATCCGGGCACGCTCGCCCCGTGACAGCCAGTAAGCGTTCTCCAGCGGAGCCAACGCGTATGCGTCCTCGCCGCCGATGAGTGCAAGGGGGATTCCTTTCTTGCTGAAGTACATGGCCATCTGGATCACGCCCATGACGGTACGCGCCAGGAACGTGATAGGCCCGGGACATGAGCTGAGTCGGAAGTCACGGGAGGAAGTAACCCGATCCGCCTTGCCAAGCCCCTGGACTGGCCGCGTCTCACCCTTGAGCGCCAGCAGCGCGTTGGCCACGGCGGCAACCTGGGGCCCGAAGCGAAAGCTTTGCGTGAGGTATCGCCGCTCGGCTCCGGCCAGGGCGGCATCGTCCAGAGCGTCACGAGCACCTCGGAACGCATAGATTTGCTGGTGGGTGTCACCACAGATTACGAGC
>Ga0194136_1001177_pt1 | contig 13111 bp, 11 predicted proteins | sample TARM_MetaG_T3A_1_FD_134023 | JGI IMG/M metagenome (GOLD analysis project Ga0194136, IMG submission 134023) | Freshwater microbial communities from Pennsylvania, USA, analyzing microbe dynamics in response to fracking - TARM_MetaG_T3A_14 (version 2) | ecosystem: Environmental > Aquatic >...
CCTTCGCACTGTTCCCATGTTTCACGTCGCACCAAAAACGCGTTTCCGGGGATAAAATCGACTGGCCCCGATTTTTCCAGATTGTGATTGTCACCGAAATAGCGCTGAAATTTTGAAACGAGGTCAGTGCCTGACAGATAGATGACCGGGCCGGAAACCATGCCGATTTCCGGCTGCTGTGCATGATCCAAGCATGTTTCAAGCCAGTTCGGCGATATTCTGGTATCGCAATCCATGGCCAGGAGGAAACGGGAAGAGCCCGTCGAGATGGCTTCATGTTTTGTTGCCGTGATGCCGCGATTGGTCTCGTGGCGGTACACCCGGGTGGGGATATTTGTTGGCGGGGGCGAGTAGGGGGTGGAAGACCCGTCGTCAAAGATGACAATTTCGTTAGGGCTGCGTGTCCAGCCGGAAATTTCTGCCACGAGACCATCGACGAAATGTCCGTCGTTGTATGTATATGTGATCAGGCTTACTTCGAAGTCCTTCATGGGTTCTCCGTTGTCATTGAGGATCAGGATTTGAGCCGCTTGCGATGCTCGCCAGTCGGTCACTGTAGCTGTGCTCCATCCGAATGTGCTCCTGCCAGGCCCTGCGCAGTTCTTCCTTGCCCTTCGGGTTGGCGGCAAGGCTTCGCAGCAGCTCTGCCGCTTCGGTCGGGGATGCGAAGCTCACGGCTCGGGTCAGTTCCTGCGGGAATATTTTCATGCCCGGGGTGTTGTCCGTGAGCAAGAAGCCGCCACAGGCCCAGACGTCGAAGTGGCGCTGGGTCAGGCCGTGGGGCAGGAGCAGGCTGGTCAGGTTCAGGGAAAAGGACGCCCGGCGGTACACTTCGGCCAGCCCCGAGTAGTAGTCCACAGGGGGCAGGAGCCTGACACCCGGCAGCAGCGCGTGCCAGGCATCGTCGCCGACGATCGTCAGATCGACCTTTGCCGCAAGCGAGCTGAGGCAGCCTTGCCGCCACCTTGCCGATGCCGTTTCCGCACCCAGGCCAATGATCCGGACATCGTTTCCCGGCCAGAGCCCAACTTCGGGAAGCCTACGGCTCCACCATCCGAAGTGGGCTTCCCGCCCGGGCATGGCAATGGCCTCCTCGGTCAGATCCTGCGGAACCCGGCAGGCCGCGAAGAAGCGGTTTCGGTCGGGAAAGGCCGAGCGGCCGACAAAGGTCAGGTCCGCGCCCGCCGGGCATGGCGGCCCGGACGCAAAAAAGCGCGCGCTTGCGGCCAGGGGCAGGTGCCTGGCGTCGGCCCCCATGGCGCGCAGGGGTTCCACAAACCAGTCGTCGGTCACAAAGAGGGGCAGTTTTTTCCAGAGCTGGTTTTTCTGTCCAGTGAGCAGATGCAGGGGGTTGTCCACGCACCAGACGGCCACGGTCACTCCGGCTGCCTGCAGCAGGGCCTGGTTTTCTCCGTACGGGTCCAGGCCGTGGAAGTTGACGCTCACAAGGAGGCTTGGCCGCTGCTGGTCCAGCAGCCTGTCCAGGTCCTGCGGAGCAAGGTCTGCGGGCAGAAGCCGGGCGCTCAGGCCCAGCTCCTGCGCCGCATCAGCCAGTTCGGGAATGATGAGGGCGTTTGGCGGTCCGGGCAACCACAGGCTTGGGGCCGGACTGATCTGCGGGCGGGGCCGGAGTCTGGCCAGCAGGGGCGCGAAGATGGATGGAAAGATGCGGGTTGCGGGGGCATAGTGCAGCACGCGCAAGGTGGGCAGGAGGCTGTGCGCCTGCTCCAGGGTGACGCCTTGCCACTCGGCCGGGATGGCCGAGTGCCATGAGTCTGGCATCTGCTCGTCGATTTCGGGCACGCGCAGCAGAAAGACGCTGCCAGCCGCACGGGTGAATCGGGCGCAGAACTGGGGTTCGGGACCCAGGCAGGTGATGAGCAGGCCTTCGCCGTCGCCATGGAGATGAAAATATTGCTCTCCTGCGGGGAGCGATGTAGAAATCCCCAGTTCGGTTTTCAACTTTACACGTATGGGTCTGGCTGGCATGAAGGCGCTCGCTTGGGTGGTCGGGATGCTGCCCCGGTCATAAAGAGCATGAAACAATACCGCGATTACTATTTCAAAAAGGCCAAGCAGGACAATTATCCTGCCCGCTCCGTATACAAGCTTCAGGAAATGGACAAGGCACACAAGCTCTTGCGCCAAGGCCAGAAGGTGCTTGACCTCGGGGCCTGCCCCGGTTCCTGGACCCTCTACGCCGCCGAACGCGTCGGCTTGGAGGGGCGGGTGCTGGGCATCGACCTGAATATGCCGGACACGCGCTTTCCGGAGCAGGTCACCTTTTTGCAGGAAGACATCTTTGCCCGCTCCCCCCATTTTCTCGGGCATCTGCGGGCACTAGCCCCTTTCGATGTGGTCATGAGCGACATGGCCCCCAAGACCACGGGCTCCAAGTTCACGGACCAGGCCCGCTCCATCCAGCTGGTGGAGGCGGCCTTCGGTGTGGCCGAGGAGTGGCTTGCCGCGGGTGGAATCTTTATAGCAAAGGTATTTGAAGGTCCGGACGTGCAGCCTTTCGTGCAGTCCATAAGATCGCGTTTTGCCAAGGTCAGCATGGTCAAACCCAAGAGCAGCCGGGCGGAGAGCAAAGAGATATTCATTTTGGGCCTGGGTTTTGTCCCCGCTGGCCGCGAGGCCTCGCCCGCATAACTTTTTTCGGAGGATTTATGGCAGGACATAGTAAATGGAAGAACATCCAGCATCGTAAAGGCCGGCAGGATCTCAAACGCGGCAAGATGTTCACCAAGGTCACCAAGGAGATCATTCTGGCGGCCAAGGGCGGGGGCGATCCGGACATGAACGCCCGCCTGCGCGCAGCCATCGATGCCGCCAAAGCGGTGAACCTGCCCAAGGACAAGATCGAGACGGCCATCAAGAAGGGTACCGGCGAGCTGGCTTCCGAGGCCCTGGAAGAGATCATGTATGAAGGATACGCGCCTGGCGGTGTGGCCATCCTCGTCGAGGCGGTCACGGACAACAGGAACCGCACCGTGGCCGAGGTGCGCCACATCCTCAGCAAGAATGGCGGGTCCATGGGCGCGGCGGGCTGCGTGGCTTGGATGTTCGACACCAAGGGCGTGTTCGCCTTTGACAAGGAAAAGTACACCGAGGACCAACTCCTGGAAGCAGGACTTGAGGGCGGCGTTGAGGACGTGCTCGACGATGACGATTCCTGGCAGGCGCTCTGCGCGGCCGAAGACTTTCACACCGCCAAGGCCGCCTTCGAAGCTGCGGGCATCGAGATGATGAGCGCCGAACTGAACCGCATTCCCCAGAACACCGTGGCCGTGGACGTGGACACGGGGCGCAAGGTTATGAAGCTTTACGACGCTCTGGATGACAACGACGACGTTCAGAACGTCTACGCCAACTTCGAGCTTCCGGCAGAACTCCTGGCCGAGATATAGCCCGGCCGCATGACTGCCGAGCGCATCATCCTTGGCGTGGATCCCGGGTCACGCTGCATGGGCTACGGCCTGGTGCGGGATCGGTCCGGGGTGTTGTCTCTGGTGGAAGCGGGGGTGGTGCGGCCGGATGAAGAGGCCATGAGCGCGCGTCTGGGGCTGATGTTCTCGCGCATCGGCGAACTGTTGCGTGCCCATGAGCCCCAGTCCGTAGCCGTGGAGAACGTTTTCTTCGCGCGTAATTCCGCCTCTGCCCTGAAGCTTGGGCAGGCGCGGGGCGCGGTGCTGGCTGCCTGCGGCGTGCACGGGGCTCAAGTCTTCGGCTACGAGCCGACCCTGGTCAAGAAATCTCTGGTCGGGGCGGGGCGGGCCGAGAAGAGCCAGGTCTCCTTCATGGTCGGTCAACTGCTCGGCGTGAAGCCGGACTGGGCAGAGGACGCGGGCGACGCCTTGGCCCTGGCCATCTGTCATCTCAACCATTCCCGCTTTCTGGCTGCCCTGGGCGCTGCCCAAGCCGCTGGTCAAGGCGGGGCAACTCGTTTATAGCTCCCACTCATGATAGCCTATCTCGAAGGAACGATCCTGCGCCGCGATGAAGAGTCCTGTGTTTTGCTCACGGCGGGTGGGGTGGGCTACCATGTGCACCTGACTACCAGCGGGCTGGCCTCTCTGGCCGGCGGGGGCGAAGCGGTCCGGCTGTTCATTCACACCCTGGTGCGCGAGGATGCGCTGATTCTCTACGGGTTCTCGACCTGGGAAGAGCGGCAGGCCTTCGTGACCCTGCTTGGCGCACCCAAGCTTGGGCCCCGGACCGCCTTGGCCATGCTCGGCTGCTACGATCCGGCGGAGCTTGCCGCGTGTATCGCCCGCGAGGATGTGGCCGCCCTGACCCGTGTGCCGGGTATCGGTGCCAAGACGGCCAAACGACTGCTCCTTGATCTGAAGGACAAGCTCGTGGCCCAGCCGTCCCTGGCTTCAGCCCGAGTCGCGCCGAAGGTCTCGGCCGCTTCGGATTGCGCAGCGGCCCTGGTGTCTCTCGGTTACGGCCGCCATGAAGTGGACGAGGTGGTCAGGGTCGTGTTTGAAAAGCAGCCCGACCTCGATGCGGGCAGCGCCATCCGGCAGGCCTTAAAGATTTTCGCCGCCAAGTAGCATGATGCAAAGTCCCAGCGAAGAGCATATCCGTCCGCGCAACCTGGACGATTTCATCGGCCAGGAGGACGTGCGCGGCAACCTGAAGATTTATCTGCAGGCGGCCAAAGAGCGCGGCCAGCACCTGGATCATTGTTTGCTGTATGGCAATCCAGGGCTGGGCAAGACCACGCTGGCCCAGATCATGGCCAGCGAGTTGGGCGTGAACATGGTCTCCACTTCCGGTCCGGTGCTGGAGCGCAGCGGCGATCTGGCCGCCATCCTGACCAGCCTGAACCGGCACGACCTGCTCTTTATCGACGAGATTCACCGCATGCCGCCCGTGGTGGAGGAAATCCTCTATCCCGGCATGGAAGATTTCAAGCTCGACCTCATTGTCGGGCAGGGGCCAGGGGCGCGTACGGTCAAGATCGAACTGGAACCCTTCACCTTGGTCGGGGCCACGACCCGCATCGGCCTGCTGACCTCGCCGCTGCGCGACCGTTTCGGGGTCATCTGTCGGCTTGAGTTCTACAATCCCGGTGAACTTGCCCTGATCGTGACCCGCGCGGCGCGCATCCTGGGCCTTGAGATCCGCCCCGACGGGGCCCTGGAGATAGGCAAACGTTCCCGGGGCACTCCGCGCATCGCCAACCGGCTGCTCCGGCGCGTGGCCGACTACGCGCAGGTGGCCGGATGCACGGTCATCGACGCGGAAGTGGCGTCCCGGGGCCTTGATATCATGGATGTGGATTCGCGCGGCCTGGACATGATGGACCGCAAGATCCTCGAATGCATCATTGACCACTTCGGCGGAGGTCCCGTGGGCGTGAAGACCATCGCGGCGGCCTGTTCCGAAGAGGTACGGACCATCGAGGACATCTACGAGCCCTATCTGATCCAGTGCGGTTTTCTGAAGCGCACCCCCCGGGGCCGGGTGGTCACGCCCAAAGCCTATCAGCACATCGACGGCGGGCTGAAGCTGCGCAGCGAGTAGCCGGGTCATGCCTGCACGCGGGGGCTCTCCGTTTGCCGGCCCAGTCTGCCGAGTTTTTATCTTTCATCACGTAAGCCCAGCGAGGAGCCATGAAAGTCATTGATCCGAGTTTTTCCTTCATGCACCTGCCTGACGGCGAGTTTGTGCTGAGCCATCTCGAACTGGCGGCGCGGACCTGTTACAAGTCCGAGGACAAGGCCAGCCCCGACTCGGCCCGCAAGCTTCTGTCCCGCATCGTGCGCCTTGGCCATGACAGCGTTCTGGAACACATATCCGTGACCGTGCGCATCGTCTGCGACCGGGGCGTGACCCACGAGCTGGTGCGCCACCGTCTGTGCTCCTTCTCTCAGGAAAGCACGCGTTACGCCAATTATGCCCAGGACAAGTTCGGCAGTGAGATTACTGTCATACGCCCGTTTTTCTGGGCCGAGGACGATGAGCGTTACGGATTGTGGCTTTCGGCCATGCAGGCCTGCGAGGACGCCTACTTGCGTCTGGTGCAGGCCGGGGCCACTGCCCAGGAAGCCCGCAGCGTGCTGCCCAACAGTCTGAAGACCGAGATCGTGACCACGGCCAATATCCGCGAATGGCGGCATATCTTCAAACTGCGTTGCGACAAGGCCGCGCACCCGCAGATGAGGCAGGTCATGCTTCCTTTGCTGGCGGCTTTCAAGGAGCGCATCCCGCTGCTCTTTGATGATCTGGCGGATCGTTTTTCCCAGGACATGGTCGAGATGGCCGCCGAAGGGGCTGTCGCCCGGCTGTACTGAGTATTCTTCTCCTCCTAAAAATACCCGAGGGCATGTTCAAAAAACGTGCCCTTTTTTCGTTTTTCGGGTGTGAGAAAATGTCTGACAGAATCGTAGTATGCCTTGGAAACAAGGCTTAAAGCGAATTTATCTCCGTTTAGCCTTTCCGTTACAGCAAATTCGGAGCGCGCTCCTCCGCTTTTCCAGGCCTTGTCAGCGAATATCTTAGTCAAGGAGTAAGTTCAGGTCACGGAATAATAATTATTTATGCTTATATTTTAGTATAATAGATTTCGCATTCCTGCGTAGGGAGCGCAAGGCCTGGAAGTTTTGAGGTTTTAAGGTTGAGATTCAAAATTTGAAGAAAATGGCTAAAAAAAAGAGATAATTTATTTTTACCTGTTAATAAGTTTTCATCATATGTTGAAAACAAAGTGTTGACAACTCGGGAGGCCCGGTTGGCGGGATAATGACAGCTTCGCGTCAGGGCCGCAAAAGCCATGGGTAAGGAGGAAAGTCTGATATTTTAGCAGGTTGTCCTGTATACAAAGAGATGGCCCAAGTCGCGTCTGGCTGGCTATACCGGAGTTGTCGCAGGACTGTCGCTTGGCTAGAAACCGTTCCCATGATTGACGCGTGGCACCACATTTCCCTTTCGCTTGAGAAGACTCTTTCTCCTGGCCATTTCCAGCTCTGGATCAAACCCTTGCAGGGGTGTCTCGACAATGACACCCTTGTGCTCCACGCCCCCAACTCCTTTGTGTGCACCTGGGTGCGGGAGCGCATGCTTGGCCAGATCAAGGACGCAGCCGCCCAGACCCTCGGGTTCGCTCCGTCCGTGGAGGTGTGCTCCGCTCAGGCTGAAGCGCCCGCGGCCGCGCCCGCGCCCGTCCAGTTCGCACCGGCCAGAAAGATCGTCACCCGCCAGATGGGCCTGCCCATGGCTCATGCCGTATCGACCCAGACCGTGCAGAACTGGCGGCATCAGTTCGATGACTTCATCGTTGGCCCCTGCAACAATCTTGCTTACGTCGCTTCGCGCAGCTTTTGCCAGGAAATGCACGGTTCGGACCAACTTTTCCTGTGTTCCGCGCCGGGTCTCGGCAAGACGCACCTGGCCCAGGCCATTGGCAGCGAGATCGCCAGGCAGACCAACCGGCAGCACCTGCGGGTCTGCTACCTGAGCGGGGAGGAGTTCGCCTCCCAACTGGTCATGGCCATCAAGGCCAAGGCCGTGGAGCAGTTCAAGGCCCGCTTCCGTTCCAATGTCGATCTTCTGCTGCTCGAAGACGTGCATTTTTTTCAAGGCAAGGAAAAAATGCAGGACGAACTCTTAAATACCCTGAAATCCCTCCAGAATCAGGGACGCCGGGTGGTCATGACCAGCACCTTCCTGCCTCGGGAACTGTCCGACATCGACGCCAACCTGCTCTCCCGCTTCGCGCAGGGGTTCATGGCCGTCATCGACAAGCCCGACTTTTCGACCCGCATGGGCATCATCCAGGCCAAGACCAAAGCCGCCCAGGTCAGCATGCCCGGCAGCGTGGCCGAACTCCTGGCCGACAGGATCAAGACCGACGTCCGTCAGCTCGAAAGCTGCCTCAAAAACATCATCCTCAAGGCCAAGCTCCTGAACATGGACATCTCCATGGATCTGGCCTGGGAGATACTGCAGAACTACAACCTCGACAGCGCCTCCATAGACCTCGACAAGATCATCAGCTTTGTCTGCCAGGCCTACGGTTTCGGTTTCGACGACCTGCGTTCAAAAAGTCGCAAGCGTGACCGGGTCATCGCCCGCAACACGGCATTCTACCTTGCGCGCAAGCACACCGACCTGTCCCTGGTGGATATCGGGCGTCGCTTCAACCGCAAGCATTCCACGGTCATAAAGGGCATCGCCTCCGTGGAGCAGGAAGTCAGTCGCAAGACATCTCTTGGCAACCAGATCGCCCGCACCATGAGTCAGCTGCAGGCCTGATGCCCCACCGGTCGTGACCGGCCTCAGAATAAGAAAAAAAGGCCCATGCGTGTTGAAGCGCATGGGCCTTTGTGCGTTTCGTTTTCGCTATTCCGACGCTTTTTCCAGCACCCTGTTCCCGCGTGAGGTATTCAGGGCCGCGGCGAGAGCCTCCACGACATGGAGGTCATAGCTGTGCGTTGAGGCGCGCAGGTTGTCGAGGGCCATCTCGAGGCTCATGGCAGGCCTGTAGGACCTGGGCCTGATCATGGCGCAGAAGCTGTTGGCCACGCTTAAGACCCGCGCCTGAATGCCTATTTCCTCGCCGTGCAGACCTTTGGGGTAGCCGCTGCCGTCAAGGCGCTCATTCATTTGGTACACCGCTTCAAACACGGGCAGCTCGAAGTCGATCTGGCGCAGGATGTCTGCCGCGTGATCCACGTGCTTTTGCACCGTCTCCTTTTCTGCTTCGGTCAGCTGGTCGACCTTGGTCAGGATCGCCTTGTCGATGAAGATCTTGCCGATCTGAGACAGATGGGAGGCGATCTCCACAGTGGATTTGTCTTCGGGTGAGAGGTCCAGGCTTTCGGCCAGCAGGGAGGACACGTCGCGCATGAGCAGGGAATGGCCCGCCAGGTAAGGGTCCGTGAACTCGATGGCTTTGACCAGTGCTTCCACGGTCTGGGAGATGGCCTGGCGTTTGCGTTCTTCGGCCTGGACCATGGCGGTGATGTCCCTGAACACGGAGACGATGCCCTGGGGCGTGTTCTGGTCGCCTTTGAGGGTGACCTTGGTGATTTGGAAGTGGTGCTCCCGGGATTTCAGAAAAATGCGCTCGGTGACGGTCACGGGTTCGCCGGTTTGCAGGGTGCGGTCGTCGGACTGTTCCAGGCGCTTGCCCGTGTCGAAGCCGAACAGGGCCACATCGTCCAGGCCGAGCACTTCGTCCTCGTCCCGGCCGACGCCTTCGGCCAGGGCCGGGTTGGCGTAGGTGTAGTTGCCGCTCAGATTTTTCACGGCGATAAAATCGGGGATGGAGTCGTTGATGGAATCGAGGAAGTTGCGCTGCTGTTCCAGTTCCTGGGCCAGGGCCTGAAATTCCCCGGCGATGCGCTTGTGGCTTTTCCCTATGGTTCGCCACCAGACAGCGCCGAAGAGCAGGCTGGTGACCATGGCGATGAGCCCCGCGATGAGCACGGAGACCCGGGTGTACTCTTGGAGTCCTTTGGTCGCGTTTGCGGTGTCGACCTCCTGCACGATCCACAGGTCAAGATCGGGGATCTTCACGCCTAGGGAGAACACGGGAATCTGTCCCCCAAGGCTGTTTCGCTTTGCAAATCCGAGACGCCTGGCTGAGTCCAGCTCCGGGGCGGAAGCGATGGGCGCGATCCCGCCGGGGCTCCAGGGCACGATTTCCTGGAAGCCGGTCTCGGTCATCTGCATGATCCGGGTCCGTTCCCCGCTGGCCGAAAGTGGGGTGTTGGAAAGCAGGGATGTGACGGTCATGGCCGCGCTCTTGGTCAGCATGGCCACGGCCACAGCTTTCTTTTCCCCGTTTTCCTCGGCAGTGGAAAAGATGGGCACGCACATGTCGATGACCAGGCCGTTGTCGGTCTGCCGCAGGGGCGAAAAGTGGGGCAGGGGGTAGGCGAAGGTCTTCTTGATCAGCGCGGTCTGAATGGGGGAGAGCGGAGTCACCCGCGAGTCGGAGCCGATGTAGGACTGCCCGCTGCGGTGCACGATGCGGCCGGACATAAAGCCCGCGAAGACCGTGAAATCCGTGAAGGTCTGATGCATGAACGGAAACTGGTCGGTCAGTTGCGCCATCTGGTCGTAGGAATCCCCTTCGGGGATGATGCCGGTGATCAGAAAGCTCGGATCCGCGTCGATGAGGTCCATATCGGTGGCATAAAGCCGGAACAGGTCGGAGGAGATGAGCTTGTCCGTCTGCTCCACCAACCCGGCAAGCCAGGCCGCGAGGACGTCGGCACGGCTGGTGGCCAGCAGCTCGAGCCTGCCGCTGACCTGCTCCTGCAACTCGCCCTGTTTGGACTTCACGCTCCATGCCACCCAGGTCAAAAGGGCCACGATGATCAGGGAAATGATGGCGACCCCCATGATCATTTCGGACCTGTTCTTGCCCATGGAGGGCGGAGTCGTTCTGCTGCTTGCTGCTGTCATATTCCCTTCTCCATTAAGGTTAGTTCGCTACAGGGATGTGTGACCATCGGTGCTCCTCGTTCAGGGAGTATTGTGGGGTGTAGTGCCTGTACTTGTCATGCGTGAAGATGGCATCGGAGACGTTGTTCAGGATATAGGCATCCCCGAGCGTGAACACGGCCAGGACGGCATGGCCGATGCCCCGGATGCGATCCTTGACCACCACGATGCGCAGGTCGTCCTGCGAAAAGCCGAGCTCTCGCAAGGCGAAGTACTTGATGATGGCGTAGTCCTCGCAATCTCCGGAAATTTTCAAAAATTCCTGGGGGGTGGCCCACCAGTCCGAGACGCCGTAGGCATCCTGATCCAGGCGGTAGGGCCATTTGTTGAAAAAGGAATTGACCATCTTGAGCTGCTCCATACGCTCCTGTCCACGGGCCTGTTTCATGATGCGCTGCCAGCTGGTCGTGCCGGGCGGGCAGGTCTTGGGCGCGGAGCAGCTGTTTAATGTCTGTATCTCGCCCCTGACCTTGGACAACACCCGTTTCCACTTGGGCAGGGCGTTGAAGTTGCCGCGAAAGGCCGCGCTCTGGAAAAGCCGGATCGGTCCGTCGCCGGTTCCGGCAGCCCCCTGCACCCGCGTTGCCGGCGTTTCGGGCCGGGACGTCGCGCCCTGGCGCCAGACCGGGGCAGGCGTGCTTTGCGTGCGCGCGGGCTGGACTTCTTCCGGAGTCGTCGCGGTCTGCTCCCCCTGGCGCCAGACCGGCTGGGGAGGGGATTGCGCGGGGCGGTCCTGATCCTGCGGCCGTGCGTCTGCGGTTCCCTGGTCGTTTGTTGCCGCCGTCGCCGCTTGATCTGTGCGGGGTTCCGCATCGGCGGTCAGCACATCCCCTTCCACCGAGGCCTGCGCCTCGGTGGACCGTTCCTGCGCTTCCGCCGTGGCCTGTGCTTCCTCGGTCCGTCCGTCTGCTTCCTCCGTAACCCCCGTCTCCATGACCTGTCCGGGCGCGGTCCCCATTGCCGCGAATTCGCTCGGGACGAACACGGCCCCGGCCAGCAGTAAAAGAAAGAAGACGGTCCATTTCAAGAGGTCAGCGCTCCCTCAAGGCGTTCTCCTTGGCCTTGAGAATGGGTTTTAAAAGATAGTCGAGCACGCTTTTCTTGCCGGTCAGAATGTCTACGCTAGCGGTCATGCCGGGGATGATGGGCAACTTCTCGCCGCGATAGACAATGGCCGAGGCCTGTGTGCGCAGCTTGACCTTGTAGAAGCTTTCCCCTTTCTGGTCCTTCTGGTCCTGGATGGTGTCGGCGCTGATCTGCTCTACGGAACCTTCAAGCCCCCCGTAGATGGAGAAGTCGTAGGCCGTGATTTTGATCATGGCCTTCTGACCGGGATGCAAAAAAGCGATGTCGGCCGGCTTGATGTTGGCCTCGATGAGCAGGGTGTCATCGAGGGGGATGATCTCAAGGATCGGTTCTCCCGGTTTGACCACGCCGCCCACGGTGTTCAGGATGACCTGCTTGACGGTTCCGCGCACAGGGCTGCGCACGTCCGTGCGCGTGACACGGTCCTGGCCGGCGGACAGGGCGTGCATCTTGGAGTTGAGTTCCACCTGATGCTGGTTCATCTCCTGCAGTGCCGTGGCCCTGAACTCGGCCATGCGCTGGGCCTGGCGCTCCTTGATCTCCTGCGCCGCCTGCTGGGTGCGCGGGATGGCCACGCCCAGGCTTTGCAGGTCGCCGCGCAGGGAGCTTACCGTGCGCTCCAGGGACAGGTAGTCCACCCGGGGGTATACGTTTCTCTCCATGAGCGGCTTGGCGATGGACAGCTGTTCCTGGGCCAGCTTCAGGTCCTGGGCGGTCTGATTGCGGCGGATGGCCATTTCGCTGGCTTCCTGCATGCGCTGGGTATGCTGGCTGCGCAGGATGTTCATCTCCTGGGTCAGCTGGTCCATGCGCGCCCGGTAGATGGCCATCTGATCGTTGACGGCCTTTGGAGCCTTGGCTTGCAGCTCTTCGGAAAATTCCGGTTCCGTACTCGAGGATTCGGCCTTAAGGCGCGCGATGGCGGCCTGGTGCTCCAGGGCCTGGCTGGCCGTGTCCTTCAGGGTGCTTTGGGCCAATTCATTACTGATGCGCACCAGGATGTCGCCCTTTTCCACGATCTGGTTTTCCCGCACCAGGGTTTCTTCCAAAATGCCGCCTTCAAGGTTCTGGATGACCTGCACTCGCTGGGAGGGGATGACCTGCCCCATGCCGCGCGTGACCTCGTCCAGGATGGCGAAGTGTGTCCAGACCAGAAGCGAGGCCAGGAGCAGGCAGATAGTCGCGGAGAGCACGTAGGCCCAGCGGTGTCCCCGGCGGTACATGGCCGCATCGACCACGCTCATGTATTCGAGATCGGATTCGGAGTAGACGGGATTACGCATTTTTGGCTCCGTTGCCGCGTTTTTGCAGTTCGGCCAGCACCTCGTTGCGCGGCCCGTCGGCGATGATCGACCCGCCTTCCAGGGCGATGACCCGCGTGGCCAGGGACAACAGGCTTGGCCTGTGCGTGATGAGGATCAGGGTCTTGCCTTTCAGGGCCGAGGAGAGGCGAAGTTTGAGCACGGCCTCCACGCCCACGTCCATGGAACTGCTCGGTTCGTCCAGAATGACGATGTCGGGGTCGAGCAGCAGGGTGCGGGCGATGGTGATGGCCTGGCGC
>Ga0194136_1001179_pt1 | contig 13106 bp, 16 predicted proteins | sample TARM_MetaG_T3A_1_FD_134023 | JGI IMG/M metagenome (GOLD analysis project Ga0194136, IMG submission 134023) | Freshwater microbial communities from Pennsylvania, USA, analyzing microbe dynamics in response to fracking - TARM_MetaG_T3A_14 (version 2) | ecosystem: Environmental > Aquatic >...
AGACTTTTTGATGTTTGTCTGGGTATGATTTATTCCTGTTGTTTCTGGGAGGACAAAGAAGAAGACAAGATGCGCCTTGATAAATGCGAGATCTTCTTAAATGCCTATGAACAGAAGATGCATGAGCTAAAAGGATTAAGCGGCTTTACCGTTGAAGAAAAGGCCTCAATGAAAAATATGTTAGCCTTTGCCAATGTCTATTTGATTAACTGGTGTGTCGATGCCTACTATAATGATATGGACGAGCTTAATGATTACGAGTATCTCGCCTACCTGAAACATCAGATTAAATTGATGGATTGGATTGAAGATAACGAAGAAGCAATTAAGGAAATGGTCGACAGACTATAAAAAAATAGAATAAAAAAATACCTAAAATAAAATTTTGAAAGGCGGATTTTTATGAACACTACAGAACGTTTAGAAAAACAGGAAATAGGCCATGCAAAGAAGGGCCTGCTTTATGGAGTCGCTTCTGGTGCTTCCTGGGGATTAAGTGGCGTCGTCATGAGCATAGCTTTTGGAATGGCACCATTTACCGAAGGTGTCAGTCTTCTTTTGGCACCGATTGTTGGCGCAGCAATGCACGATGGTTTAGCTGGGCTTTGGGTTTTCTTATATAATTTAATTAATGGTAAATGGCGGGAATATGGCCGAACCATCAGAACAAAACCAGGAATGCTTGTTTGTTTGGCAGCCTGTTTCGGAGGTCCTATTGGGATGTCGGGTTATATGCTGGGTATCACCCTGGCCGGACCATCTTATGCATTGGCCATTACGGCAATTTATCCGGCCATTGGAGCAATTCTTTCTGTTTTTGTCCTTAAGGAAAAAATTAGTGTCCGAACTTGGATCGGTATTCTCCTTTCAATCGCCGGGGTTATGGTCGTCAGCTGGGTTCCGCCCGATGCCGGCATGTACCCATACTTCTACGCCGGAATCGCCTTGGCCTGCTTAGCAGCAATTGGTTGGGGAACAGAAGGCGTCATCTCAGGATTTGGGATGGACATGGTTGATCCAGAAGTTGCGGTTGGTATTCGTGAAGCGGCCTCATTCAGTGTCTATTTTGTAGCTATTATTCCAATTATGTTTGGCGTCGTCGGCTATCAGATGATCGCGGCAGCGTTTACGACAACCAGTCTTTGGATTATTCTTATCGCTGCACTTTTAGGTGGCGGATCTTACATCTGCTGGTATAAGGCCATCAATATGACCGGGGCAGCCCGAGCAATGGCATTAAACATTACCTATGCCTTATGGTCAGTATTATTTGGCTGGTTGTTAATTGGAACAGAAATTACACCAACTCTAATCATCGGTGGTCTGGCAATCACCTGTGGCGCAATTTTAGTCGGTGCGAATCCTAAAGAACTAATCAATTTAAGAAGCAAATAAGTTAAAGAAGCAAATAAAAAAGCAAATAAGAAGCAAATTAAGAAAGCATATGGAGGTATGAAAGATGGCTGTTAAACTACCCCTGCGCTTCAGAATTCTATATCTGATGTCAACAAAAAAAGATAGTGTGAAATCTGAAGATATCATGAAGGAATTAGAGAGTGATTACGGAACAGAAGGGCAATTCAAGAAAAAAGCGATGGACGGTCATTTGATATCGATGAGAGCCCTGGGACTGATTGAAATTGCTGATGTCAGCATTGACGAAAAGGATGAACTGATTGAAGAATACAAGATTTCAGAATTAGGCATCAGTCGGCTCAAATACTTACCTAAAGAGTATAAAAGAGCATAAATAGAAATAAAACCGGGTAATTGGGAAAGGCATCGACCGGATTAAAGTGACAGCAAAGCTAACAGCACTTCCCCAGTTACCACAATACTAAAACCACATTGGAGGAATAATCAATGAAATTTATGGACTATTTTACAGAAGCAGAAGTGACCCGGATTCACGAAGCCTCATTGGACATTTTGCAAAATACCGGATTAAGTGTCAGAAATGAAAAAGCCCGAGAAATCTTTAAAAAAGCAGGCTGTTCGGTTGATGAAACAACCCATCTGGTAAAAATTCCCGGAAAGCTGGTCGAAGAATGTCGCAAATCTTACGTGCCAGAATATAAATTTACGGCTCAGGATCCCAAGTTTGATATTGTCTTACCAGACAATCGACCAGTCGTCATTACCGGAAGCTCGGCACCCAATATCATCGATCCAATAACCGGCGAAGACCGTCGGGCAACCTCTTCTGATATCGCTAATATTGCCAACCTGATCAATGAGCTGGATGGCTTTGATGTATTCTCAATTTCGACCCTGGCGCAGGACGCACCAAAGGGTCAAACCAGCATCTCGCGCTTTTACCCGGCTTTAAAGAATTGCAAAAAACCAGTCCGCAGCAATACCCCAACCATCAAAGATCTCGAAGATGTTCTGGAACTGGGAGCGATCATTGCCGGCGGTAAAGAAGCCTATAAAGAAAGACCCTTTATCAATCATCATTATTGTCCAGTGGTTTCACCTTTGACCATGGATGTCGATTCCACCGATGCGGTCATTTATCTGACTGAAAAAGGACTGCCGGTTTACGGCACCATCGTTCCGAATGCAGGGATGACCGCTCCAATGACGATGACCGGAACCCTGGTTTTAGGAAATGCCGAATTTTTAGCCTTATCGACACTGATTCAGCTGATCCGTCCAGGCGCACCGATGATCTATGCAGTCTTATCAACCGTCGCCGATTTGCGGACCGGTAACTACGCTCCCGGTGCCGTTGAAACCGGAATGCTGCAAATGGCACATTCGCAAATGGCCAGATTCTATGGCGTCCCCTCAGGCGGATACATTGGCTTAACCAATTCACAGATTAATGATGCCCAATGTGGATATGAAACTGGGATTAATACCACCGGCGCGCTTTTAGCTGGCTCAGATATGTTTAACATGGGTGGTTTACTCGGAAGCCTGATGGCCTTTGACTTTTCTAAAGCCGTTATTGATAATGAAATCGCTCTAATGCTCAAACGGATGAAACGGGGAATGGAATTTAGCGAAGCCAACCTTTGCTTGGATCTGATCCATGAAGTTGGACCAGGCGGAACCTATCTGGATCTTAAACATACCCAGAAAAACATGCGTAAAATGGCCTTCTATCCCAAGGTTGCCACCAGAGAAATGCGCAAAAAATGGGAAGCAAGCAGATCCACAGCTGAAGAACGGGCATTTGAACAAGTTAATAAGATCTTTGAAAACTCAGTTCAAAAATCCTTCCCGGCGGAAATTGATGAAAAAATTAGAAATAACTTCCCCGGCCTGGTAAAAGGCGATATGGTCTGGTAGGCACAACAATGGTATTAAATAAATAAATAATTAATTAAATACGGACTAAATACTGACTAAATACTTGATTGAATACAGGAAAAACAAGGAGAATTTAAAATGAGTACACAAGCAATTTATGATGCAATTATGGAATTTGAAGACGATGATGTTGTCGAAGCAGTAAAAGAGGCGATTGAAGCTGGTGTAGACCCCCAGATTATTCTAAACGAAGGTCTTATCGGCGCCATGGATGAGGTAGGTCGACTTTTCTCGATCGGGGACCTCTATGTACCAGAAATGCTGATGGCCGCTAATGCCATGAAAGCCGGCATGCAAGTCATTAAACCCCATCTTAAAGGTGACGATGGCGGAAAAGGCCTGGTCGTAATCGGTACCGTTGAAGGCGACCTCCATGACATCGGCAAAAATCTTGTTTCAATGATGATGGAAAGTGCTGGCTTTGAGGTTATCGATCTTGGCATTGATGTACCGGCAGACAAATTTATTGAAACAGCCAAAGCAAACAATGCCGGGATCATCTGTTTATCCGCCCTGTTAACCACCACCATGACCACCATGGGTGAAACCGTCGAAGCCATTAGAAAATCTGGTTTAAGTGTCAAAACAATGGTCGGCGGGGCACCTGTAACCGAAGAATTTGCCAAAGAAATTGGCGCCGATGGTTTTGCAGAAGACGCAGGTGAAGCGGTCGTATTTGCAAGAAATCTACTGGCTTCATAAGTAGGGGCGCGAGATGATCATTGTAGGAGAATTAATTAACGCTAGCCGAAAATCCGTTGGCGAGGCCATTAAGCAGGGTGATAGTGATTTCATTAAAAAGCTGGCCATCGACCAAACTGAAGCCGGAGCGACCTATATTGATGTCAATGCCGGGATCTTTGTGGGCAAAGAAGGCGACTATATGGAGTGGCTGATCAAAAACATCAAAGAAGTCTCAAAGCTTCCGATTTCGATTGACAGCCCTGACCCGAAGGTCATTGAACGGGGGATTGCACTTAATGGCGAAGACGCCATGATCAATTCCATTTCCCTGGAACAGAAACGACTCGATACCATCTTACCGCTGATTGCCGGCACTGATCTAAAAATAGTAGCCCTGTGCATGGATGACGAAAAAATGCCCGAATCGAAAGAAGATCGCTTAAAAATAGCGGATATGCTAATCAATAAGTTGGTTCAAAAAGGGGTTAAAATGGAAAACATTTATGTTGATCCATTAGTTCAACCAATCTCGACCGACATTACCTATGGTAAAGGTTTTATTGATACCGTGGAAGCGATCATGACAAACTATCAAGGCATCCATACCATTTGTGGTTTGTCAAATATTTCCTTTGGACTGCCAGAACGAAAATTCCTAAACCGTAATTTTGCCGTGATGGCGATTGCAAAAGGTCTGGATGCACTGCTGATTGATCCACTCGATAGAAAAATGATGTCTAACATCTGTGCCGCAGAAACACTGATCGGCCGCGATAGTTTCAATGTAAAGTACCTTAAAGCCTTCCGCAAGAAAAACTTGGAAGTCTAACGTGATGTCTAATTAACAGGATTCAAGATGCCTCTTTGTTTACAGAGCTGCTAAACAAAGAGGCTTATTCTAACAAAATTGAATAAGCAAAGCGATAAAATTAATAATTCAGGTTGACAATTAAAAGGTATTCTGAGATAATAAATACAATTTAATATGACAAATGCAACGGAGTATTTGTAAAAAGCGACGAAGCTTCTATGTGATTATCCACTCAAAGGGTAATGACATAGAAGTTTTTTGTTTTTTTAAGTGTAAAGGATTGCATAGCGGGTGAAGGGGGAGAAGCTTAAATGGTAATTGGACGAGTTGTCGATAGTATCTGGTGCACCAGAAAAGAAGCTGAGTTAAAGGGACTAAAATTCTTAAAGGTAAAACTACTGGATCATCAGAAAGAAGCGGATAATCCGCGAATCGTGGTAGCCACCGACTTAATTGGCGCGGGAATCGGGGAGTTGGTATTGATTACGAATGGCAGCTCGGCCAGAAGGACCGAAGGCCTGAAAGATGCACCGGTTGATGCCATTATTATTGGTATTATCGACGAAAAAAATGATGGTCAGGAGGGTATTAATGAGTAGTCAATTTATCAACAGCATCATTGAAGCGGGGGTAGTCGGTGCCGGCGGTGCCGGTTTTCCGACTGCGGTGAAGCTGGCGGCGCGTGCCGACTATATCATCGTTAATGCCGCCGAGTGCGAACCATTAATCCGGGTCGATCAGGAATTATTGGTTCATTATACCAGTGATATTCTCGACGGCTTAAGCAGAATTGTCGAAGAAACAGGTGCTACAAAGGGCGTGATTGCAGTTAAGGAAAAGCATCAGGAAGTCATTGCAGGCTTGCAGCAGCAGATCACACATTATGAAAAAATCGAAATCTGTCCGCTAAAAGATTTCTATCCAGCCGGAGATGAACAGATAACCGTCTACGAAGTTTTAAAAAGAGTTGTCCCCAAAGGCGGGATTCCCTTAAATGTCGGTTGTATTGTCTGTAATGTTGAAACCGTTTTAAACGTCAACCAGGCTGTAGCGGGAATCCCCGTCACCAGTACCTTTGTTACCGTCACCGGGGAAGTCAATCAGCCAGTCACCCTATCGCTAGCAATTGGGATGAGTTACAAAAAAGCACTGGAATTATGCGGGGTCGAAACATTTGAAGGTATGGTCGGCATCGACGGCGGTCCGATGATGGGCAGGCTGATCACTGATTTTGACTTACCGATTACCAAAACCACAAAGGCGATTATTTTATTAAACCAGGATGCTCTAGTGATCCGGGAAAAAATGAAAAGCTTGGAACAGGTCTTAAAACAATCGCGGATTGCCTGTATCCAGTGCCAGAAGTGTACCGATTTATGTCCCCGGGATTTACTTGGTCATCATGTTAAACCACACATCGTCATGCGGATTGCCAACTATGGCTTGTCTGATTTCTCGGGAATGAAAACAGCCCTGGCTTGTTCTGAATGCGGGGCCTGTGAACTATATGCTTGTCCAAATGGTTTATCCCCCCGAAGAGTCAATATCATGATTAAACAGGAAATGGCCAAAGCAGGCATTAAAATTGATAGAAACGAAGAACAAAAGCCGCCATCAGAAATGATTGAATACCGCAAAATTCCGGTAAAGCGCTTAATTGGGCGGCTGGGGCTTAAAGAATATGATCGGCCAGCACCACTGCAAAAATTTGAGCATCAAGTCGCATCGGTAAGGATCCCCCTAAAACAGCATCTTGGCACAGCCGCCAAAGCGGTTGTCCAAAAAGGCATGTCAGTCAGCAAAGGAACCCTGATTGGCAGCATTGAAAGTGGAAATCTGGGGGCAAAGGTTCATGCCAGTATCGCCGGAATCATTAAAGAGGTCACCCCTGAGATGATAACAATTGAAGCCCAAGGAGGGATAGGATGATAAATGCAATTGGTTTTGTGGAACTCAATAGTATCGCAAAAGGTATGGAAGTGGCGGATCATATGCTAAAGACAGCCAACGTCCAATTGATGTTTTCAACAGCAACGTGTCCGGGAAAATATATTACCTTAATCTATGGCGACGTCGGGTCGGTTGAAAATTCAATAAAGGCCGGGAAAGAGCTGGGCAAGGAATTTATTATTGATGATTTAATGATTCCCAATGTTGATGAGCAGCTTTTTCCAGCCATGACCGGATCGGCTACGATTGATAAAATTGGCGCAATCGGGGTGATCGAAAGTCTGGCAATGGCATCGTTGATCGTCGCCGCCGATACCTGTGTTAAATCATCCGGGGTACAACTGGTAGATTTACGACTGGGTTCTGGCATCGGTGGAAAATCCTATGTCGTTATGACTGGTGATATTTCAGAAGTGAATGCATCGATGGAAGCTGGGGTCGCTTCAATCAAAGAAAGTGGCAATATCGTCTACTACTCAATTATTCCATCGCCGCATAAAAATTTTAAAAGTACCCTGTTATAAAGCTAGCAATCGTAGAAAGAAGGAGGAACAAAAAGAGATATGAAGAATGATAATGAAGAAATGCTTAAAGACAGCACCGCCGGTGTGGATATTTCAGAAGAATTGTTGAACCGGATTGTCAACGAGGTCTTGGAATCTTTTAAATCAGATCAACAACAATTAAAAAAGAACACGGAGACCGATAGAATTAAACTGATAAAAAGAGATCGTGTTGTTTTTGAAACCTTCGATACCGGAAATCCGACAGACAAGGTTACCTTTAAAGAAATCCTCACCATTGAAGAAAGCCCCAACATGGCCACCGGCTTTTTAAAAATTGAAAAATCTGCTTTTGACTGGTATCTCGGCTATGATGAACTGGACTATATCATCGAAGGAACTTTGGAAATTACCTATAATGGTAAAACCTACACCGGACATGGCGGCGACGTGATCTTTATCCCCAAAGAAACACCGGTAACATTTAGCTCGCCAGACCATTGCACATTTTTCTTTGCCGCCTATCCGGCTAACTGGCAGGATTTATGTGAAGAAAAGAAATAGATTAGAAATAAGATTGTATTTCAAATAAAACTACAGGAGGAAAAAATGAGTTCAACAGAAGCGTTAGGAATGATTGAAACAAAAGGATTAGTAGGAGCCATTGAAGCTGCAGATGCGATGGTTAAGGCTGCTAATGTAAGGTTGGTTGGTAAAGAGCAAATCGGTAGCGGCTTAGTAACCGTTATTGTCAGAGGTGATGTCGGAGCTGTCAAAGCCGCCACAGATGCCGGTGCAGCAGCAGCTTCACGAGTTGGCATGCTGATCTCAGTTCACGTTATTGCCAGACCCCATGAAACTGTGTCACTTATTTTACCGGCAGAAATGGATCAAGCTGAATAGTTAGACATAATAAGATAAAAGAATATCTTAGACTAGCTGCTTAAGGATTGATTATTATGCTGACGCTAACGTTTGGTTATTTAGTCAGTCAGTGTTAATAATAATCCTTAATGCAGGCAGTGTGAGCAGGCTGTAAATGATCACAAGAGTCGTGGATAAAGTGAGTATTTCAGGTTAAAGTGTTGACAAACAAATGATTATTTTATATGATTGGTTTGTTGAAGATGCTCTAACTGACAAGGAGAATTCAACAATGAATGAAGATGTCAAACGCGTGATCCAGGAATATGTTCCCGGAAAACAGGTTACCTTAGCGCATATTATAGTCAATCCCGATAATAGCCTTTATAAAAAGTTGGGATTAGCGGAAAACCGCAATTCGATCGGGATTCTAACGATCACCCCCAGTGAAGCAGCGATTATCGCAGCCGATGTAGCGGTTAAATCGGGAGACGTTGAAATCGGTTACGTTGATCGTTTTAATGGGTCATTAGTCATCGAAGGCGATGTCGCCTCGGTGGAAGCATCAATTAGCGAGGTGCTCAAGACCCTGTCGATGCTGCAGGGGATGTCGATTCCAACCGTCACCCGATCTTAGGAGGGCACAATGAAAAAAGTGATGTTTGTCGGAGCTTCAGGAAGCGGCAAAACGACTCTTTATCAGCGGCTGGAATCCTGCCATCTCGATTATGACAAGACCCAGGTGATCGAATTTCATCGGAATGTAATTGATACACCAGGAGAATATCTGGAGAATCGCGGTTATTATTCGGCCTTGCATGTGACCTCGGTCGAAGCCGATGTGGTAGCGCTGGTGATGGACTGTAAAAGCAGACGAAATGTCTTTCCGCCTGGTTTTGCCAGAATGTTCACCAAAGAGATCATTGGTATCGTAACAAAAACCGATTTAATTGAGGATGATGAGACTGACGATTACGCTTATGACGCGTTAAGACAAACTGGAGTCAACGAAATATTTAGAATTTCATCGCTAAAAAATCAAAATATCGAGGAGTTACGAAAATTTCTTGAGTGGAATTGAGGTTAGTATGAGAATTATCATTGTTGAAGATGAACCAGTAACACGGATGGATATCCGCTGTATGTTGGAAGATGCCGGGTTTGATGTGGTCGATGAGGGAAAAGATGGCTTTGATGCCATTAATCTATGTAAAACCACCAACCAGATCTGGTGCTGATGGATATTAACATGCCGAATTTGGATGGGATCAGCGCCGCTAGAATTATTCGCCGCGACGGGCTATGCAAATGTGTTGTTTTACTGACTGCCTATTCGGATGAGGTCTTTATTGAAGGAGCCAAAAATGTTGGTGTGTTTGGTTATGTTGTCAAAGCGGTTGATGAAAAGAGTCTGGTACCAGCTCTAAAAATTGCCTATGCAAAGGCGCAGGAAACTACTGATACCGAAGACAAGCTCGATGAAGCCACAAAAAGATTGGAAGAACGTAAAATAATCGAGAGAGCTAAAGGCTTTTTAATGCAAAGTGAAGGCCTGGATGAAAATACTGCTTATCAGAAAATGCGGTCTCTGAGTATGGAGAAAAGCTGTTCGCTGCGGATTATCAGTGAAATGTTGCTGATGCGGGCAAATAAAGGCGGATGATATGGTTTACTCCTGTGATCGTGATTTTATAATCAAAAAATGCAAAGAATATACCCTCTTAAATAATGACGAAATCGAAGCGATTATCGATGTGGCCAAGATTTTGCCCTATTTCAATGAAGGTTTTGATGGCGAAACCTTTATCGATATCAAGGTTCATAATGAGGATCTGGCCGTTGTTGTGGCCGAGTCCTATAAAGAAAGACAGTCAATTTATGTCGACTCATTTCTGGGTGATATTATCTATCGGGAGAATGAACCAGCGGTATTTCGCTCCTTTGATTTGGGTGTAACTTCAAAAGAAATCATTGGCGTAAGCTTTGACCGCCATGAGAATAAAATCTGGACCAGACAAACCGTTGTGCCGATCAAACACCAGGACAATGTGGTAGCCACTTTAATACTAGAAAAAGTGCTGGATTTGAATTCAGATGAAAAACCAGTGGTAAAGCTAGAACCAATGCCGGACAATGATAAAATCGATGCGGTGTGGGGGTCGATTTTTGGGATTAACAGCGATAATGAAGAATTGCAATTGCGGGAAGGTATTTTAATCTTTGACATAAGCGGTCATTTAAGGTACTACAATCAACGGGCGGTTAAATTGTATCAGGAGCTGGGTTATAAATCGATAAAGAATCAGCATTTTGACAATTTGAACTATTCACCCAAAAATTTTGATGATATTATCGCAAATATCCAGGGAACCTTCAGCAGTGATGATCAAAGTCATGTTATTATTGAAAAATGTTATGATGGCAAGGTAACGATCGGTGAAAAATTTTATCGCATTCATATCATCATGCGCATCAAAAAGAATGTTGATGTGATTGTCTTTATTGATGATATCACCGAAATGCGAAAATATGAGAATGAGGTAAACAACTACTTGGTCAGCTCGCACGAAATACATCATCGGATTAAGAATAATCTTCAAACAGTGGCATCTTTACTGAGGCTTCAAAGTCGGAGCTCTAAAGATCCTGCGGTTAAAACCATCTTAAGCGACAGCATTAATCGGATTATGAGTATTGCAGTAACTCACGAACTGCTTGAGAATAAATCGAATGATCTGGTGTCGGTCAGAGAGGTGCTCGATAAAATAAAACACAATATGATATCCTTTGGCGTAACCGACAACGACAAGATTGAGATTACGGTTAAGGGAACTGATTTTTTCATCGACAGTGAAAAATCAACCGTTGTCGCCCTGGTTGTTAATGAATTGATCCAAAATTCCCTGAAATATGCATTTCCAAATGGCGCAGCAGGGTTAATTGAAGTAACTACCGCCAGTGATGGAAAAATTAAAATGATTGAAGTAAAGGACAATGGGGTGGGGTATAAACCCGGCCAGATAAAAACCAACAGTTTGGGATTATCGATTGTAAAATCATACGTTTATGAAAAACTGGTGGGTAAATTAATTATTGAAACAGGAAGTGAAGGAACAAAAACTTCATTTGCATTTAAACTATAAATTGCAACGAGGCAATTTTATAAGCGACGTAGCTTAAGGTTTAACTATCTATTTTGGATAGTTAAACTTTGAGCTATTTTTTTATCTAAAAATTTTGGTTTAAGATCAGAGGTGAAGAAAATGGAAAATTTCAAACGACAGGAGATCCTAAGTGTCGGGATTGATATCGGCACGTCGACCACCCAGTTGGTATTTACCAAGATACTGCTGGAAAATATGGCATCAAGTTTTAATATCGCCCGGATTGAAATTATCGGCAAGCGGATCATCTATCGTAGCGAGATTTATTTTACGCCCGTAACCCCTGATGACCGGATTGACATGAATGAGGTCATGAAAATCATTGACAATGAGTTCTTTAAGGCCGGGATAGAGAAAAAAGATATCGACATCGGAGCCGTAATTATCACCGGAGAAACTGCCCGCCGCGCCAACGCCAGCGAGGTGCTGCATAAGCTCAGCGGCTATGCCGGAGACTTTGTGGTAGCAACCGCAGGACCGGTGTTAGAAAGTATTATTTCGGGTAAAGGCGCTGGTTCAGACAAGATTTCAAAAGAGCATAGTACCACTGTTGCAAACATCGACATCGGCGGCGGAACCTCAAATATGGTTATTTTTGACCATGGGACAACCACTAGTACCGGCTGTCTTGATATTGGTGGCCGGCTGGTGAAAATGGATGCCCAGGGAAAAATAATTTACATCAACGAAAAGCTAAAACAGATCATTGAGCATGAAAAATTGGAGATTGCACTGGGTCAAATGGCCAATGAAAATAGTTTGTCAAAATTGGCAAAAATCATGGTAGACCAGCTGGAAACAGCGGTTGGCTTAAGAAAGCAGGATCAATACTATCAGATGATGCTGACCATCGAGGCGATGGAAATAAAAAAACCGATCCAGTATATCACTTTTTCCGGCGGGGTAGCCGATATCGTCTACCATTATGATGAACACGAAGACCTATTTAAGTATCAGGATATCGGAATCATTTTGGGACGAGCGATTCGGCAGTCAGAATTATTTACCAAATTACAGGTATTGGATGCCGAAGAAACGATCCGGGCGACTGTGGTTGGTGCCGGCTCACATACCACCGACATCAGTGGTAGCACGGTTTCTTATGACAAATCGGTGCTGCCGATAAAAAATATCCCAGTCGTGAAAATACCCTTTGCCAACAACGAAGACATTTCAGAAATTGCCCAGGAGGTATCAAAGCGCGTTGAATGGTTTAAACTGGAAGAGCAGTTTCAGCAGGTTGCCATTGCTTTTCAAGGCATCAACTCACCGTCTTTTAAACAAATTGAAGGCTGCGCCGAAGAATTGATCAAAGGACTTAAGGAAATAATCAAGCACGATTATGCCATCATCATCATTAGTGAAGTAGATATCGCCAAAGTCCTGGGACAAACCATTAAACGAATCATGAACAACGACCATCCAGTGATCTGTATCGATAGTATTATGGTTAGCGATGGTGACTACATCGACATCGGCAACCCCATTGCCGGGGGAATGGTTTTACCGGTTGCGGTTAAAACCCTGATTTTCAAGTAAAATTTGGCACTAGCAGAAATACCTGTTCATCACGTATGGAAATACGATGAAATAAATTTTTAACATCGGTTTGGCCAATGGCTTAACTGGTCAAAGCAGCGATTATTAAACCTAATAATCGGCGCTTTGATCAGTTAAGCAGGAAGCTGAACGAAAGAAAATATTGATTGTTATAAGTATGATAGTCAAAAAAATAAGGAGTGAAAGTATGAAACTAAAAACCGTATTGTTTGGAAAAACCTATCAGTTTAAGAACGTGAATGAGGTTCAGGC
>Ga0194136_1001180_pt1 | contig 13088 bp, 13 predicted proteins | sample TARM_MetaG_T3A_1_FD_134023 | JGI IMG/M metagenome (GOLD analysis project Ga0194136, IMG submission 134023) | Freshwater microbial communities from Pennsylvania, USA, analyzing microbe dynamics in response to fracking - TARM_MetaG_T3A_14 (version 2) | ecosystem: Environmental > Aquatic >...
ACACCGAGTTCCAGCAGCCCCATGTCGAGGGTGGGGGCATCCTTGTCACCTACGCTGGAAGGTCCGCCGGAAAGGATGACGGCGGAAGGCTGCATGGCCTTTACTTCTTCTGCGGTGACAATGCAGGGGTGGATTTCCGAGTATACGCCGGCTTCACGCACGCGGCGTGCGATGAGCTGTGTGAACTGGGAACCGTAGTCAACTATGATGACTTTGCTTATGGAATCCATGTTGTTCCTCTATGGTACGGTTCTGCGAACCTAGTTTTCCATTTTATAGTTGGGAGCTTCCTTGGTGATGATAACGTCATGGACGTGGGATTCGCGCAGACCGGCTGCGGAAATCTGGACCATGCGTGCCTTGTGGGAAAGGTCGGCGATGGTTGTCGCACCCACATAGCCCATGCCGGAACGCAGGCCACCGATGAGCTGGTGAACGGTGTCGGTAACAGGTCCCTTGTAGGGAACACGGCCCACGATGCCTTCGGGAACGAGCTTCTTGCTCTTTTCCTGGAAGTAGCGGTCGGAGCTGCCTGCCTTCATGGCGTCGATGGAACCCATGCCGCGGTAGTTCTTGTAGCGGCGGCCCTGATAGAGCACGGTTTCACCGGGAGATTCGTCAGTGCCTGCGAACATGGAACCCATCATGACGGAATGCGCGCCTACGGCAATGGCCTTGACCACGTCGCCGGAGTACTTGATGCCGCCGTCGGCGATGATGCATCTGTCCATTTCCCGTGCTGCCTTGTAGGCTTCCTGAACGGCGGTAACCTGCGGAACGCCCACACCTGCAACGATGCGGGTGGTGCAGATGGAGCCGGGTCCGATGCCGACCTTCACGGTGTCTGCGCCGGATTTGAAGAGCGCCATGGCACCTTCATACGTGGCGATGTTGCCTGCAATGATCTGCGCGTTGGGGAAGCTGCTGCGGATCATGGCCACAGAGTCCAGAATGTTTCTGGAATGACCGTGGGCCGAGTCAAGCACCAGTGCGTCGGCACCGGCCTTGAGCAGCGCTTCGGCGCGCATTTCGCAATCCTTGCCTACACCAAGCGCAGCAGCAACGCGCAGGCGGCCGCTTTCGTCCTTGGCGGAGTGGGGATACTTCACCACCTTGTCGATGTCCTTCATGGTGATGATGCCCTTGAGGGTGCGGTCCTTGTCGACCACCAGCAGTTTTTCAATGCGGTGTTCGTGGAGGTGGCGCTTGGCTTCTTCAAGGGTGGTGCCCACGGGAACGGTGACGAGATTCTTGCTGGTCATGACCTCAGATACCTTTGTGGTATCGGGGGCTTCGACAAAGCGTACGTCGCGGTTGGTAAGTATGCCCACAAGTTCCTTGCCGCGCAGTACGGGCAGGCCGGAAACCTTGTATACGGACATGACTTCCAGAGCCTGGGTAATGGTCAGTTCAGGCACAATGGTGACAGGGTCGATGATCATGCCGGATTCGGACTTCTTGACCTTCTGCACTTCAAGGCACTGCTGTTCCAGCGGCATGTTTTTGTGAACAACCCCTATGCCGCCGTTGCGCGCCATAGCGATGGCCATTTCGGACTCCGTAACGGTGTCCATGGCTGCGGAAATGAGGGGAATGTTCAGGGGAATAGAGTTGGTAAGCTTGGTGCTGACGTCTACCATGTCCGGAGTGGTCTCGGAGTAACCGGGAAGAAGCAGGACGTCGTCAAACGTCAAAGCCTTGCCTATGATTTCGCTCATCGTGTGGGTCTCCCAAAGGTTGTTGTGGCTATCATTTCAAGGCCCGAACGAGGTTGGCTCGTTGTAAGGTCTCTTTCGCTGGCACAGTACCGGCCGCCTTGCCACGCCTTTGCCGGTGGTCTTGCGTGTATGGACAGTGCAACCTGCCCCGGCATCGGGTGCGTATGGAAAAAGCTCTTCCTGACGGCTTCTATAAAGCTGTGTTCCGTTTTTACAAAAATGTTAAAGTATAATTTACCATGATACGTTGTCGCAGGGGCGAATGTCAATACTGGGTGTCGCTTCGTATGTGTAACGGGGCGGCAGAAGAGCCGCTGATGAGGAGTAATGGCGGAGTATGTATCATGGTGCATTCTTGGCAGCATTCGCTAAGTTATGTCACAATCAGAAAAGGGGCAATACGGTTTGGCTGTTCGTTGCGGCAGTACGTTGTTATTGCCATGGAAAATCATGCAGTTCCGGTTGGGCCCTTGATGACTGTTTTCAAATGCGAGAAGGGGCACCGGTTGTTTCCGGTGCCCCTTTTTCTTATTATCTATCTGTATTTACTTGTGTTCAGTGTCAAGCTCGGTCTGTGCGCGCTGCTTGAGTTCGGCGTCGGCCTTGGGGTTGGCAAGCAGAGCCTCGAAATGAGGTTTCGCCTTGTCGGGCTGCTTGAGGAAATGCTTGTAGATAATGCCGAGATTGTAGCGGGCAGAGGCATCGTCTTCCAGCGCAATGAGGCTCTCGAACACTTCCACGGCTTCTGCGGGCTTCTGTTCATTGAAGAGGATGATGCCGTGCATGTACAGCACCTGCGGATCGGAAGGTGCCACCACCTGCGCCTTCTGCACAAAGAAACCGGCGCGGTTCCAGTCTTGCTGGCGGATGAAGAAGTCGGTGAGCTGCTTGAGCACACCTACGTTATTGGGGTCTTCCTTCATCAGCGCCATCAGGTGCGTGAGTTCGTCTGTTCCGCTTTCGGCGCCGCCACCGGCAGGCATGGCTTGCGCAGCTTGCTGTCTGCCCGGTTCGGTCAGGTTGGGATGCGAAGTGCGATATGCGAACGACGCGACAAGAATGGCACACAGGCTGAGGCCGATGAGACCGAGAACGAGCTTCTTGCCGCCGTTGAGAGCGGTGAGTGCAATATTAGTTGCCATTATGGGACTCCGTTCCGGAATCTGCCAGCAGTTCCATCTGCCGGATACGTTTTTCAATCTGCTTCTGGTTTGCTGCCAGAAGGCCTATGTAGCCGCCCAAGCCGAGCCAGATGGCGATGTTGGCCATGAGAAGCCAGGTTGAATTTTCCATATACCTCTCCTGAATTATGCCCGGAGGGCGTTACATGTCTTCACAGGTAGCCATGGTGTCGAGCCTGTCCGTCATGGCGGACTGGCGCGTGCGCACTGCCGTGAGTGCCAGCCAGAACAGGCCGAAGGTCAGCACGCAGGCAATGACGGTCAGCTTCATTTCCGGCTCCAGCCCGCCGCCCTTGGATGCGAACACCGCAGGGTGGATGGAGCGCCACAGGCGGGCGGAAAGAAAGACCAGCGGAACATCAACAAAGGCGGCAATGCCGAGCACTGCGCAGACCACTGCGCGACGTTCGCGCGACAGGGCCATGGAACGGAGGATGAGGTAGCCCGCATAGACGAACCACATGATGAGCGTGGTGGTGAGGCGCGGGTCCCATGTCCACCATACCCCCCAGCTGTGCTTGCCCCAGACCATGCCTGTGGCAAGGGCGAGCCCGCTGAAAAGTACACCGATTTCGGCACAGGCACCGGCAAGGTTATCCCAGAACCATGTGCGCTTCTTCAGGTACATGATGGAAGCGACAAAAACCACGGCGAAGCTGAAGAGCGACCACCATGCCAGCGGCAGGTGGAAGTAGAAGATCTTCTGCACAATGCCCATGGTCTGCTCGACCGGGGCGTAGATGAATATGAGGTACTGGCAGATGGCAAAGGCAATTCCGGCTGCCAGAGAAGTGAACGTGATCCAGTTTTCGCGCATCATGGCCTCGCTGCGAAGAGGGTTGCGGGGGTGGCGGATCTGCGGTGTGCGGCGCAGGCATATCCGATTTGGCTACGGCAGTCTCGTATCATTCTTCACCGCTATACACAAAGCCGAAGAGCAGCAGACCGGTGGCGCCGAACAGGGCGTCAAAGGCTGCGGCAAGGCCCAGCCAGTTGCTTGCACCTTCCGGAATACCGCCGGAAAAGGCAGCGGCTCCGATGCGGATGCCCGCCAGCAGAACCGGTATGAGCAGCGGAAAGAGAATGATCGACAGCAGGGATTCCCTGGCAGCCTGCCCCTGCGACAGCGCACCGAGCAGCGAGCCGAGCATGACCACGCCTATGTCCGTGAGCAGAAGAACGGCAAGTCCGGTGGCCCAGTGCTCTGAAACACTCTGCCCGAGAAACACGATGGTAGCCGGGACGAAAACCAGCTGGGCGCAGAGCAGCAGAATCAGGCCCGCAAGGGCCTTGCCCAGCCAGACGGATTGCACCGGCATGGGCGAAAGCAGCAGGCCGAAGCGCGCCCCGTTCTGTTCCTCAATACTGAACAGCGTGTTGAAGATGAGCACCTGACAGAAGGCAGAGGCCAGCCAGAAAATGGAGGCGGCCGCCTGTGGTGCCATGACTTCACCAACCTGTTGAGACAGGCTGAACACGAATATGAGCAGCAGACCGAGCAGCAGGGCCTGAATCAGCCCCGTGCCGCGGGCCAGAACAAGGCGCAGATCTTTTGCAGCTATTATAGCGGCATATTTCAGCATACGGCCTCCGGCGTGTAACCGCTGGCAGGACCGTAATAGTCGACACGCTTGTCACGAATGGCGAGCACATTGTCGGCCCGGACAAGGTCGGCCGCCACGGAGTGGCTGATCCACACAAGTCCGGCACCGCGTTCGCGCGCCGCTGCAATTTCATTATGCAGAATGGACATGGAGCGCACATCCAGCCCCGTTCCCGGCTCGTCCAGCAGGATGAGCGAGGGGTTGAGGAGGAATACACGGGCAAGGTTCAGGCGCTGGGCCATGCCGCGCGAGAAGGTGCCTGCCCGTTCAAAGGCAAAGCGCTTCAGTTCTACCCGCTCCAGTGCCTCAAGAAGTTCGTTCTCTCCGATGTTCAGGTCGTGAACCGAGGACCAGAAGGACAGATTCTCCATGGCCGAGAGATCAGGGTAGATGAAGGTCTGGTGTCCCACATAGCCCACACCTGCGTCACCGGCGTTGCACTCAACCGCGCCGGCACTGGGCCGGGCAAGCCCGGCCATGATCTTGAGCAGGGTGGATTTGCCCGCACCGTTGGGTCCGGCAAGGATGGTGACCGTTCCGGCTTCCACCGTGCAGGTCACATCCTTGATGATGAGCTTGGTGCCATAGAACTTGGCAACCTTGTCCAGCTTACAGAGCATCTTCTTCCCTGCGTTCTCTGTTGCGATAGCTGCAAAGGCCCAGCAGCGGGAAGAGACACATGAGCGTGCCGCCTATCCATACCCAGTTCACCAGCGGGTTCACGCTGAGCTTCAGGGTTGCGGCTTCGGTCTCGTCGGCGCCGAGCAGGGTGCCGTAGAGTTCGTTGCCGAGTGAAGGAATGGTGGCCGCTTCGGAGAAGGCGCTGCGCTGGAACTTGTGGTACAGGCGGCGCTGGGGCTGCATAGTGCCGACGAACTTGCCGTCCTTTGTTACTTCAAGGTCAGCCTGAATGAAGATGTAGGCGCGTTCGCTGCCCTGATGCAATTTCTTGTAGGTGAAGGTGTAGTCGCCAACCTGCATGGTTTCGCCGACCTTGATCTCACCTTCCGCTTCCGCCTTGTAGGGGCCGGATATGGCCACGCCGAGCACGGTCAGAGCAAGGCCCACGTGTACGCCGTATGCGGCGATGGAGCGCATGTTCCTGCGCATGGCAGGTTCGGAGGCGAACATCAGGAGTATGCCCGCAATGCCTGCCAGTGCGGTGGCACCACCGGCAATGGCCATGGGCATGGTGAAGCCCTGCGTATACAGAACGCCTGCAAAGGCGGCAAAGGCGGCACCGACAATTGCGGCCTTCTTGGTATCACGGATGCCGCCCTTCCAGCCGAGCCACGGACAGACCATGAGCAGGGCGGAGAGGATGACGAACAGCGGCAGACATACGCGGTTGTAGAAGGCGGGCTCCAGACCGACCGGATTCTCGCTCCAGAACTTGGAGAACACAGGCCACATGGTGGCGAAGAGGATGATCACGCCCAGCGTCATCAGTACCCATGCGGCGATGACAAGGAAGCCTTCGCGGCTTGCGATGTCGGACAGCGGACGGGAATCAGGATGACGGTACTGAATGGAGATCAGCAGGCTGATGAAGGTGAACACTATGATGAAAATAAGCAGGGGGGTGCCCACACCGCCGTCGCCGAAGGCGTGCAGCGAATCAACCACGCCGCTGCGGACCAGATAGGTGGCGAAGAATGCCGAGATGCTGGTCAGCGCGATGAGGAAGATGTTTATGCGGTGCAGCTTGTTGCGGCGCGTTTCGATAACTGAGGTATGCAGAAATGCGGATGCAACGAGCCAGGGAATGAGCGATGCGTTTTCAACGGGGTCCCATGCCCAGTAACCGCCCCAGCCGAGTTCCATGTAGGACCACCAGCCGCCGAGGATGATGCCTGCGGTCAGGGTGAGCCATGCGATGAGAATGAAGTTGCGGGAAATTTCGGTCCACGAGCCTTCCTGCTTGTAGGTGCCGTTCAGCGCCTGCGCAAGGGCAAGACAGCCGGGAATGGTGAAACCGCCGTACCCGAGGAACAGCAACGGGGGGTGGAAGATCATGCCCGGGTTCTGCAGCAGGGGGTTCAGGCCGTTGCCGTCTGCGGGGGCAGGGTCAACCATCTTGAAGGGGTTGCTCCATGCGGTGAGCAGCAGCAGGAAGAAGGCCATAACGGCGAGGAAGATGATCCAGAACCACAGCTTGGTGCCGTCCGAAAGGCTCTGGTAGGCGTCTGAAGTAAGGAAGAATACACCGAAAATGGCCACTGACCATGCCCAGAAAAGTAGAGAACCGGCCTGTCCGGCCCAGAAGGCGGTCATGCGGTAGAAGGTGGCGAGGTCAAGGCTGGTGTAGCTGGCTACATAGACGTTGGTGAAATCGAAGTTCACCAGCGCCCAGAGCAGGATGAAGCAGCTTACGGTCATCAGGGCGGTGACCATGAGATGGGCTTTTTCCATCCACGGCAGTATCAGGGTGCGGCCCTGCCATATCTGCATGACGGCCACAAGGCCGAAGCCGACGGAAAACATGAGTGACGCCACGAGCAAGAGATACGCGAGAAGGTGCATGATACTCCTTCAGCCGGAATCCGGCGCAGAGATTGGGGTATGGTTGCTGGTCCGTGTCGGTAGGCTGTACGGTCCGGGGACTATTCCTGACGGTTTTCCTTCTGGTACTTGGAAGGACATTTGGTCATGAGCGTCTTGGCGGTGAAGTTCTTGCCGGACGCATCAAGACCGCCCTCCACAATGACCTCAACCCCGGGCTTGAACGTGTCGGGCACTGCTCCGCGGTAGGTTATGCGCATTTCGAGGGACGTATTGTCCTTGTCTTCAATGAGGAAGGAAACACCGGGGCCGTTGGGAACATCTTCAATGCCCTCTGCCTTTACGGTGCCGAAAAGGCGCACGGAGTGCAGTTTTTCGGCCGGCATTGCCAGCGCTTCGGATACGTTCAGGAAGTAGACACTGTTCTCGGAAAGCCCCGAAAACAGAAGATAGCCGACGCCGCCGAGGAAGAGAAGCAGCGCCGCAAGGTAGACGCTTTTACCATTCTTTTTTGCCACAGGGCCTCCTGAAATTGTCAATGGCAACAAAGCTGGGCCATATTAGTATTTATTCCTGATAAGAGGTTTCTTACGCGCTTTCAAGCCCGAGTCAACCTCTGCAAGCGGATGTATCGTAGATGATGCTGATATTCCAAGTAAAAATATTATACATCACCCGGGTGCTTTGTGTGGTAATGTGCTGTAATTGCTGAATAATAGTGTCTCTGGTGTCAGGCGCCGGATTTCGTCAGCTGGCTCCGTTTGCGGCGCGCAAGCTGGCGCAGGTCTTCCACGCGGTCTGTCTCATCCACAATTTCCTTGCCCAGAATCTCTTCAAGCACGTCCTCCAGCGTTACCACGCCGGAAAGGCCGCCGTATTCGTCCAGAACCACGAAAAGGTGCATGCGTACTTCAAGAAAGTTGAGCAGCAGCTTGTCCAGCGTTACGGATTCCAGAACAAAGTGCACGGGGCGCATGATCTCGGCGAGTTTGGTTTCGTCGCGGTCGGCGGCTATTTCTTCCAGAATGGCACGGCGCAGCACAAGGCCCACCATGTCTTCGTTGTGTTCGTCGTATACCGGGATGCGGCTGTAGTGCCAGAAGTCGCCTTGTTCGCGGGCCTGCTGCACTGTCATGTCTGCGGGCAGCGAAAAGGTGACTGTGCGGGGGGTCATGATGTCTTCCACCCGCTTATGGTCAAGCGAGAGGATGTTGCGGATGGAGGTTTCTTCATACGGCTTGATGGAGCCGGAACGGCGGGAAAGGCTCACAACGGCGCGTATGTCGTCTTCCGTGGTGTGCGGGCTGCTCTTTTCAGGTGTGAGCATGCGGGTCAGCGCACCGCCGACAATGATGACCGGCTTGAGGCTCCAGACCAGAAAGGCCAGCGGGCGGGCGATGACGGGCGCCAGCGGACGGGCATAGGAAACGCCCAGAGTCTTGGGGATGACTTCGGAAAAAATGAGAATGGCGACAGTGAAAGCCGCGGCGAAAACGGCCATGTACTGGGGGCCGAACACGTCGGCAAACGCGGCACCGGCCACGGCGGCGCCTGCGGTGTTGGCCACTGTGTTCAGGGTAAGAACAGCCGTGATGGGTTCTTCTATACGCTGTCTCAGCCGGTAGAGAATTTCACCGGACCGCCTGCCGTCGTTACGCAGGCGTTCTATGTAGCTCCAGGGGATGGAATAGAGAACTGCCTCGGTCACGGAACAGGATGCAGATATGAGAACGGCAAATGCAACGGCGAGAGTGAGTTCAAGCATGTTGTTTCCTTCCGCCGGGTGTGGCGGAGCGGGGGTGGTTTGGGGATTGCGTGATCCGGATATTGTATAAAGGCTGAGGTGGGAATTGCAAGCTTTTCAGGGGGCGTGAAAATGCGAATAACGGGGCTGTTATGCGCTTCTTGCCAAAACTCCCTGCGCGTGCCAAGAAACGCGCAGCCTGCAGCGACTTGGTGCACATGTATTGCCCGCCGCATCTAACACTTCGGCATTGCTATGGAATAGCTGCAGGTTCCGGTTACCCTTACAGCAGGAGACACGATGCCCCGGATTCGCAATATCCTTCTTGACCGTGACGGCACGGTGATTCTCGACAAGCACTACCAACATGATCCGGCAGAACTCGAATTCGAGTCCGGTGCGGTTGAAGGGCTTGCGCGTCTTGCCGGAGCAGGCATGCGCTTTTTCGTTCTGACCAACCAGTCCGGCATTGGACGCGGCTATTTTTCCGAACAGGCCATGGATGCCTGTACCCGGAGGCTGGACGAAATGCTTGCCGCCCACGGCGTAATAGTGACGGATACCATCTACTGCCCGCATGCGCCGGAAGATACCTGCCGTTGCCGCAAGCCTGATACGGGCATGTGGGAAGTGCTGCGCGAGAGGCACGGGCTGTTGCCGGAAGAATGCGTGATGATCGGTGACAAGATTGCCGATGTGCACTTCGGTCTCAGGGCCGGACTTGCCGCCTCGGTGCTTGTACTGACAGGCAAAGGCGAGAAGCAGGCCCGCAAGCTTGGCCTGCCGGATTTTGAGTCCTGCCCCGCATCACGGTGGATGGACACCGGCAATGTGGAAGGCGGATGGCCGAACTGTGTTGCCCGCGATCTTGAAGGGGCGGCGCAGTGGATACTTGAATCCCTGCATGAGTCGGAGGCGTAATGAGCCGTATAGGCATATGGAATACCGCCTTTCTGGGAGACGCGGTGCTGACCTTGCCGCTGATCCGCACCGTCCGGGCTGCCTATCCTGACGCGGAAATCGATTTCTACGTCCGCAAGGGGCTGCGTTCCCTGTTTACGGGGCAACCCGAACTTGCAGAAGTGTATGAGTATGACAAGCGCGGCAGCCAGAACGGTTTTCTCGCTGCCGCTTCCATGGGCCGCGAGCTTGCTTCGCGCAATTACTCGTTATGGATTTCTGCTCACACAAGCCTGCGCAGCGGCATTATTGCCCGTTGGACCAGCGCCCGTATGCGCATCGGCTACAGCCGTCCTTTTTTCAATCAATGGTTCTACACGCATACGGTGGACAGGCGTTTTCCCGAGCTTGAAGAAATTGAGCGCCTGCTGCAACTGGTGAAGCCCCTCGGCATAGAACATGTGCACGACTGGCCCGAGCTGGTGCTTCCGGCAGATGCGCTGGCAGCGGCAGATGCGTTCTGGCAGGAGCGGATAACCGGCCCCGTGCTCGGGGTGCATCCGGGGTCCGTGTGGGGAACCAAGCGCTGGCCTGCCGCATCCTATGCGGAAATAGTGCGACGCGGTGTGGAGGCAGGCGCACAGGTGCTGGTGTTTGCCGGACCCGGCGAAGAGCACATGGCGCGTGAAGTTCTGGATACCTGCGGAGTTGCTGCATCGGACAAGGTCATCGACCTTTCGGCCAAGCTTTCGCTGCCTGTTCTTGCGGCGTATCTCGGCCGTCTGGACTGCTACGTGACCAATGATTCCGGCCCCATGCATCTGGCATGGGCGCAAAAAACACCGGTGACGGCCATTTTCGGCCCCACGGTGCAGGCGCTTGGCTTTTATCCGCGCGGCAAGGATTCCACCGTGCTGGAGGCAGATGTGGCCTGCCGTCCCTGTGGTCTGCATGGTCCGCAGGAATGCCCCAAGGAACATTTTGCCTGCATGCGGCAGGTAACACCGGATATGGTGTGGAAGGATGTGGAAGGCAAGCTCTTCCGTAATGCCGCAACGATCTGATTGCCGGATTTTGACGAATAACAGACGGGCGTGGTGTTTATGCACCACGCCCGTCTGACGTTGATAAGAGCATTTTTGAGTGGTTTGCCTCCGGCGGGCAGGGGGATAATCCCCCTGCACCCGGTGTAAGCGATAAAATGCATCTTTGGGCTTCAATTCCGGCTTAATGATGATTGTGTTTTTATTGAGGGGCGTCAAACAGACGGACGTGGTGTGTATGCACCACGCCCGTTTTTCTTTGTATTCTGACTGAATCTCGCAAATACTCGGCTGTGATCAGGAGGCATTGTCCTCGTGCTTGTGGTCCACATCGCCGCCGTCGTGAATATGAACGTGAACATGCGGCACGTATTCGGCATCCTGCACAATACCCTTGCGCAACGTGACGAAGCGCGAGCAGGTGCGTTCCAGAAAATCCCAGTCGTGCGAGATGATGCAACGGGTAATGGGCAGCCCGTTCAGGTGCTCGATAAGGCGCGCACGCGTGTCCGGATCAAGATCGTTTGTGGGTTCGTCGAGCAGCAGCACCTTGGGTTGCATAGCCAGCACTGAGGCAAGGGCCACCATCTTTTTTTCACCGCCGGAAAGCCGGTGCGTTACGCGTTCCTCGAACCCATGCAACCCCAGAGAGTGCAGGGTTGCAAGGGCAACCTCACGGGCTTCATCGGGTGACATGCCCAGATTGAGCGGGCCGAAAGCCACGTCTTCAATGACGGTGGGAGAGAAAAGCTGATCGTCTGATTGCTGAAAGAGATATCCCACCTCACGGCGCAGCATTTGAAAGCCCTTTTCGCCGGTCACTATGCCGCCGTTATACCATACATGCCCCTGCGATGGTTTTATGAGGCCCATCATGGTATGCAGCAGGGTCGTCTTGCCACTGCCGTTGTGGCCTATCAGGGCAACACGGTCCCCTTCAAACAGGGTGATGGTGGCGTTATCCAGCGCCCGTGTGGCAGAGCCGGGATAGGAGTAGCTTATGTTCTCTGCGCGAAGCAGGGGCAGGCCGGTATCTGCGGCCGTGTGATGTTTGCAGTCGGGAGTATGTGTCATGGCATTACCGTGAGCGGGCCGAAGCGCAGGATGAGGTCGTAGCCGAAGCTGATGGCAAAGGGAGCTGTAATCATGAGTGCTGTGGCAATGTCCGGCAGGTGCAGCCGTTGCTCGTGCAGGGTACGGAATGTGCCTGAAAAGCCGCGCAGCCGCATGGCGCTGTTCACGCGTTCGGCTCTGTCCCAGCTCCGCACGAGCACCATGGCGGCAAGGTTTGCATAGGTTCTGTACGTGTGCATGTTCGTACCCGGAATAAAGCCTCTGATTTTGGCCGCAGTACACAGGCGTTCATACTCCTGTGCAATGACATGGATGTAGCGCCACGTGAAGAGAAAGAGCAGGGCCAGCTTGTCGGGAACATGCAGTGACGACAGGGCGGAACCCGTTGCAGTGACTGTGGACGTGGCTATGAGCGCGATGAAGGTGAGGATGATGGCGTTTGACTTGAGGGTGATGAGCGCGGCAAGGCGTATGCCTTCCGCAGTGGCCGTCAGGGGGCCGAAGTTCGCCAGAGGTGTGCCGGGGGTGGAAAAGGGCAGGAATATCCACAGCAGGGCCATGAACAGGTTCACCAGAGCCATGCGTCGCATCAGCGGACCTGCCGGAGGGCGGGCCATGGCCATGAGCAGCAGGGAGATGGCAAGTGCCGCAAGGGCGCTTTCCATGTGCTGCATCAGCGCGGTGGGGATGGCGGAACAGACTGCTGCGAGTATCTTGCATCGGGGGTCAAGTCTGTGCATGGGGCTGGTGCCCGAGGAAAACGGCTCTTCTAGCATCCGCACATCCTGTTATGGCAGCCCGTGAGGCAGACGGCAGCTCCGGAGATTGAGATAGCAGTGTGCTGCATGCTTATCGGGCCGAAGCCTCAGCAGGGTCTGCTGCGGCAGCCGCGTCATCGGCGTGATGATGCGCAGTTGCAGGAGCGGAGAAGGCAAGAACCTCCGGCCGTACCTTGGCAAGGAAGGATACCACCGAGGCGGTGACAATGCCCTCTATGACCATGACCGGCAGGGTGGAGATGAGAAGCACCTGTGCCACATGAAAGAATGCATCGCCGGACAGGGCAAGGGAGCCTGCGGTAAGAACGGCTGACAGACCCACTGCAAAGGCTCCGCAGGCAAAGGCGGCAACAGAGCGGTTGGCCGTGCCGCGGGTGAGCAGGGGGCGGAACATATAGAAACAGATTACGGGGGGCAGCGCCATGTTCAGCGTGTTGGCACCAAGCGTGGTGAGCCCGCCGAACTGGAAGAGAATTGCCTGCAGCGCAAGGGCCACCAGAATGGCCGGAAAAGCGGCCCAGCCCAGAATGACCCCGAGCAGAC
>Ga0194136_1001181_pt1 | contig 13082 bp, 9 predicted proteins | sample TARM_MetaG_T3A_1_FD_134023 | JGI IMG/M metagenome (GOLD analysis project Ga0194136, IMG submission 134023) | Freshwater microbial communities from Pennsylvania, USA, analyzing microbe dynamics in response to fracking - TARM_MetaG_T3A_14 (version 2) | ecosystem: Environmental > Aquatic >...
CTATTATATTTCATAGAATTCAATGCTCCATCCGCCGCTCTATTTATTTCACCTATAGATAATCCTGTTTTTAAACTATCTTCACTCCAACTAATATCTTCAAAGACATTTACTAACCCTTCCCTAGCCAGCACTGTATTATCCTTTTTTTGTTTCAAATTGTAAATAGCATACTCACTACCAACATAGGATTGCCAGTGACTAGAATAAATACGAGCATTATTTAATTCCTTTGGCATTCTTATGAAGCCTATGCTCTCATCATTTGGAGCCCATTTAATACTGGCAGCTTCAATTGAGTCATACATGATTCCATTTGAATCATAAATCTCATTATTATTAAAGATAAAATACTCCCCAGTATTACTCCATACTGTAGTGTAAGAAAAAGTCATAAATGCCTCTTTAGAAATATTCTCCTTAATTAATATAGGTCTATCCTCGTTAATTGTAAATAGATATAAGTCAGCGTCCCCTTCAGTCCCCTTTGTATAAATAGCCTTATTAAGCTTAGGTGATACCAATAGGTTTGCTCCATAATCAGTTGAAACTTGAGTATCTATCTCTTTATCAGTTTGGTTTTTCCTATATATTAAATCTCCTTGTGGATTCACTAATAAGGCTTCACCCCGTCTTAGGGGAATAAATGAGTCGTACTCTTCAATCATGGAATGTTCTTTGGTGATTTCTTTCGTTTTCAAATCTACGAAATAAAAATTAAAGGATTTGTCCTCAATTCCAGTAAAATAGAATTTATTATTTTCAGCTTTAAAGCCCGTAATATTATTAATCTCATTTAACTCCGTTATTTCAACTAAATCATCTGCCTCGACCTTACCTATTCTTTCCTGAGGCCTACAAGCATAACACATCAAACTAATTGCACAAACTATGATAATAAATGTAATGTTTTTTTTCATAAACATGACTCCTTCACTCAGTATGTGTAATTAGTATTTCCTTTATCTCAGGTATTACTCAATTTCTATTTGCAATATATTCTTTAAATATTATAATAAAATATATACTATATATAAATTAATACAACTACTCATTCGAAAGAGGTATATATGAAAAATGAAAAAGAACCAAGTCTATTTGATTTGATACCTAAGCCCAAAATAGTAAAGGATAAGCAACTTCCAGATGGGGTAACCCTCAAATCTAAATTTCTATGGTGTCCTTATTGCTCTATGCCAGTGATATTTCAAAAAGATAAAAAACTAGGAGTAAAGAAATGTCCTAGTTGTAATATTACTGATAGAGATTATTGGGTTAAAAAAGTAAATAAGCTGCAATAAGAGGAGTATAAACTCCTCTTTTCATATACCTAATAAAATTAAATTGAACTTATTAACAAGATAGCTTTGCTAAAGATCAAATTATACAAAACTTTTACCTCCAAAAACGAATTGGTACGACTAAAGCCAATACCCAACTCAATATTCTTATGAAATTGCCTTCACTTTTTTTAACCCAAGCTTATCTAGTACTTCAATAAGTTTTTCTATATCAATAGGTTTCGAAGCATAAGCGTCACAACCATATTCGAAGGCCCTTTGTACAAACTGGGCTTCTGAAAGAGCTGTAGTCATAATGATTTTCGTTCTTTCCTCTGGTTGCAAGCCTTTTTGATTCTCTAAATCCTTTATTGCTTTCAATACCTTTACACCGTCGACTTTAGGCATCATAATATCTAAGCATACTAGCTCATATGGCTCCTCATCCTTCAAAGACATCATATATGCATCTATAGCCTCTAGACCATCTATGACTAAATCACACTCCCCATATTGTGAAAGAAACTTACTTAAAAATTTTCTACTCACCATGTCATCCTCTGCAATTAAAATTCGCATATCTACTTCCCCCTCTTCCTATAGACTAATAGTATTTTTATATGTAACAAATTCAGTATGAATCCTTTTCAAATAAGATTGTGTCTCTGACAAGTCACCACGTCTTATGGACAGCTCTATTTTAAAAGCAGATCTTTTAATATCATCGGCATCAATGTCATTTGCAAGATTTTTTATCATATTTGCTGTCTTTTCAATTTCGCTTAAATTTTCAGCGGAAATTACCCCTGGAAACTTACTTAGATATTCCTCAATTTCACAAATTACAGGCATAATCTCTTCTTTAGATTTGACTTCATATGAATCTACAAACTCTACATCACCGTTTTCATTGAGCCTCACGTACTCATTTACCTTTAACTCCCGATCTCCATTATCCACCAGATCAATAGCATCGTAAAGATTTTCCATTTGAACTGGCTTAGAAATATATCCGTCCATACCCATGGATAGGAATCGTTCTCTATCCCCTCTTAATGCGAAGGCAGTTAAAGCAATTATATTTGTTCTTTTTTTCAATGTTTTTTCTATTTCTCTGATTTGATTTGTTGCCTCAATCCCATCCATTTCAGGCATTTGTATATCCATAAGTATAACATCATATTTTCTATATTTATAAAATTCAATAGCCTCTAGTCCATTATTTGCCACATCTACTTGATGGCCTTTTTCCCTTAACATACGCTCTAAAACTATTTGGTTTACATTATCATCCTCTACAAGGAGTATATTTTTCTTCTTACTTAATACATTCTTAGATGAAAGATTTGTTATAGCAGGTTTTTCCCGTTTGCCGGTTGTCGTTTCTGTTTTTATAGTGAAGTAAAAGGTGCTGCCCTTTCCCACTTCACTTTCGACCCATATCCTTCCACCCATCATTTCGATGAGTTGTTTTGTAATTACAAGTCCTAAGCCTGTACCTGCATATCTCCGAGTAAAAGAGCTGTCTCCTTGACTAAAACTTTTAAAAAGTTTATCCATTGTTTGTTTTTCCATTCCTACTCCCGTATCAGAAACTTCAAATAATATTTCAACTTCAGCTTTATTAGAATTTATCTTTTTTAATGTAAGGTTAACTTCACCACGATCCGTAAATTTAATACTATTATTTAGCAGATTATTAAGTATTTGTTGAAGTCTATTAGGATCACCCCTTAAGTAGGTTGGAATGTCACTAGACAATTTATAATTCAACACTAGCCCCTTTTCATTAACATGAACGGAGTGGGCTTTTATAATATCATTAATAAACTTATTTATATTGAAATCTACTCTTTCAATATCTAGCTTTCCTGCCTCTATTTTAGAAAAATCTAGTACATCATTAATAACATTTAATAATGAGCCAGCACAGCTTTTTGCTATAGTAAGATTTTCTCTCTGTTCACTATTTAATTCAGTAAGTAAGGTTAAATCAATCATTCCTACAATTCCATTTATAGGTGTCCTTATCTCATGACTCATATTGGCTAGAAACTGACTCTTAGCTTTGTTTGCTGCTTCAGCCCCTTCTTTTGCCATCTTTAAATTTTCCTCTGATTTTTTTCGTTCAGAAATATCTCTAGCAACAGATAAAATATATTTTTTACCATTCATTTCAAAGTAGTGTGAATTAATTTCAACAGGGATCTCTTTACCATACTTTGATACGTGAGTAGCTTCGTAAAGTAACGTTTCGTGTTCTAAAATTTTAGAATATAATTCATGCTTATTTTTTCCACTCTCATAACTATTTATTTCAAATATTGAAGTGCCGATAAACTCTTCACGGCTATAACCTAAAGTTTGCGTAGCCGTATCATTTGCCTCTATTACCCTCGCCAATACAGACTCATCTTCGACTATTTCTAATAGATAAACCAAATCAAATGTCTTATTAAAGAGAGTTCTAAATTTTTCTTCGCTTTGCTTTAACGCCACATCTATAGCCTTCCGTTCCGATATATCCCTTACAATACTCATGACAATTTCTTCGTCATCCAGCACCGTACTTATAGAACTAACTTCTACGGGAAAACTTGTACCATCTTTTCTATAATGGATACTTTCAAAATAAATTCCCAATTCAATTGCCCGACTAAGTTGTTTCTTCACTAGTGGTTTATCGCCTAATCTTAGTTCATAAATACTTTTAGATAATAGTTCCTCTTTAGAATATCCATAGGATTCTACCGCTGCTTCATTTGCATCAATTATGTCTCCATTTAAGTCAAGAAATAATATAATGTCTCTTGCTTTCTCCGATAATAATTGATACCTTTTAATCTCTTCCTCTGATTTTTTTCTTTCAGTAACATCATATATTGTTCCAATAAATCCGGCAAAGCTACCTTCGATGTCATAATAAGGCGTCCCTACACTCAAGACCCAACGATAGGCACCATCATATCGTTTAAATCTATGCTCCATTTGGAAAGCTACTCGATCAGCAAAACTTTGTTTAAATATGTTCTCGCATCTTTCCATATCAGATGGGTGAATAAGATTTAACCAACCATCCTCCATAATATCATCTATGCTTCTACCAACATACTCAACATAAACCTTATTATAATAATCACCTTTATTATTTTTATCCATCCTCCATACGGGTGTTGGAAAATCTTCCATCATCTTCATCCATGATTTTTGGGCTCTTATAAGACTCTCTTCGTATTCTTTTTTTTCAGTAATATCCCTAATGGATACCATGTAAAATTTTTCCCCCGCTACGGTAATAGACGCAACATTTACTTCTAACCAAGCACTTATTTGTCTTCCACCTAATATAATATTTTGGTTGACTACTATATTTGTATTGAGTCTCCCTGACATTATTACACTACTTACTGATTTTCTTATATCGCAAATATTACATCTCACTCCGCTCCCACAGGTAGCGGAAAGGGATTGAACACAATTAATTCCCTTACCTAAAGGAACTCCTACTACATCTGAAAAACTTACTTTCAGCTGATTTAAAAATGCTTCATTTACTTGCCTTACAATCATTTTTTCATCAATTATAACTGTTCCCAGTGGCGATGACTCGAAAGCCACTTTTAAATTATTTCTTTCCGTTAATAAATCCTCTTCAATTCCTTTCAATGAGGTTATGTCCCTGAAGACTATGACAGCCCCGGTGATTAAGCCTACATCAGATTTAATTGGGGTGCAATTTGCTGAAATATATTTTTTTGTCCCATTCTTTAATTCAATGGCAGAATTTTTTTTCAGACCCCTGGGCTTGCCCTCTATAAGTACTAACTTTAACGGACTCTCAATGGATTCACTATTTACCATATTAATTAACGGAAAAACATCATCAAAATATTTGTTCATAGCGTCCTGTGACGTCCATCCTGTAATTTCTTCAGCGGCATTATTCATATACTCAATTTTCCCACATATATCTGTAGTAATTACACCGTCACCTATAGAGTCCAGTACAGTAACTATTCGATTCATATCAATCATAGTAATTCACCCCAAAATAGACTTTAGTCAAAACGATTTTTTTTAGTAATTGAAAATATTACATTTGGAATATTTGATAGTGAAGTCTGCTTCTCAACAGCACCTATATCATAAGCTACTTTTGGCATTCCATAAACTACAGAGGACTGTTGATCTTGTCCAATAGTTCTAGCTCCTTTCCTTCTCATCGAAAGAAGACCCTTTGCTCCATCATAGCCCATACCTGTCAAAACGATACCGACTGAATTAGCCCCTACTTCCTTGGCGACCGATTCAAATAAAACATCTACCGAAGGGCAATGTCCGTTAATTCTTTCTCCTGCTATTAACTCGATTCTAAATTTATCGCCCTGTTTTTTTATTTTCATATGTCTGTCTCCTGGTGCAATAATCACTTTTCCTGGTTCAACAATATCGCCATTCTCAGCCTCTTTAACAAAGAGCTTAGTTTGACTTCTTAGTCTATCCGCAAACATTTTAGAGAAAACAGGAGGTATATGCTGAACAATTACGATTCCTGGCACTGTCACGGGCAATGCTCTAAGTATAGTATATATTGCTTCAGTTCCCCCGGTTGATGCACCTATTGCTATAATTCTAGTGGAATCTATATTCGAATTATTTATTACTACAGGACTTATGATTTCATCAACTCTGGGATTTATATTTGCATTTGAAGCAATCTTTATCTTTTGAATTAATTCATGGATAAACCCTTCAACACTTCTTGCGGAATTAACATTAGGTTTAGTCACAAAATCAACAGCCCCAACATTTAGGGCATCAAAAACTGTGTGATTTACACTACTGACAACTATTACTGGTAAGGAGTACTGGGGTAATAACCGTCTAATAAACTCGATTCCATTCATCTTCGGCATTTCTACATCGCAGGTCATAACATCTGGTTCATATTTTAATATCTTATCCCTAGCATCAAAAGCATCCTCTGCTCTAGCTATTACTTCTATATTAGGATCCGATGAAATCCCCCTTGATAACACTTCTCTAAAGAGTAAGGAGTCATCTACAACTAAAACTCTTATCTTCTTGTTCACCCCACAGGTATCACCTCATTCTATCTTACATTACTCTTTTCTATAAATTGAAGGGCTTATATATTTAAACTTACTACTTTCTCTGCTTATTGATTCAGAATGACCTATGAATAAGTACCCTCCAAATTCTAATAAATCGTAGAACTTATTTAGTAATTCATTTTTCGTATTACTGTCAAAATATATCATGACATTCCTGCAAAAAATTACGTGAAACTTTTTTCTAAATGGAAAGGTCTCATCCGTAAGATTTAGCTTCCTATAAATAACTTCATTTTTTATTTTATCAGTTATAATGTAATTGTCACTATCATATTCCTTTAAATAGTTCATTCTCCAGTTCTTAGGCAATGGTAAAACCCGTTCTTTGCTGTATACCCCTTTCCTTGCGATATCTAAAACTTTAGTTGATATATCCGTAGCCAAAATTTTAGTGTCCCAGGAGTTTTTTTCCTTTCCAAAATACTCGTCCAAAATCATTGCTAATGTATACGGCTCTTCCCCGGAACTACATGCTGCACTCCAAATTCTAAGATCCTTATCCCTTACATTTCTTGTCAAGTTTGGAATAATTGTATCTTTAAAATAATAAAAATGGTCCTCTTCCCTCATAAAAAAAGTATGATTGGTAGTCACCTTATTAATAAGGGTTACTACTGCATCTCCACTCTTATCGGCTATAACATAGTTATAATAATCCGTAAAATTATTAAATCCCAACTGTTGGAGCACGTTATGTAATCTTCCAGTTAACAGTGTCTGCTTTTCCTTTTTTAAATTAATTCCATAATTAGCCTTAATATAGCTAGATATCTGAGTAAATTCTTTATCTGTTATCGTTAACATAAAACATCCACCTTTAAGAATAGAGAGAGTACTTTGACTCTCTCCATATATTCCATTTAACTTTTAATACTTGCCAAATTCCCTATCACTTAATACTATTTTTCTTGGCTTTATTGCAATTGAATGCTCTGTAGTACCATTATTCTCATCTTTTTTGTTATTCATATTTTCTAGCATTTTTAGTACATCAGGATTTATATCATCAAGTCCTCTATAGCCTTTACTATGACTATTTCTCTTTAACTTAAATCTGGCTACTTGGCTTCTAAGTAAATCTGCTTGACTTGCTAATTCTTCACTGGCTGCTGCACTTTCTTCCGATGTAGCAGAGTTAGTTTGAACAACTTCCGATACTTGCATTATACCTTGATTTATTTGTGAAATTGCAGAGGCCTGCTCATTTGATGCAATTGCTATATCACTTACTATGTTGGCTACCTTTGCTACTCCATTTACAATTGTATTTAATGCATTTGCAGTTTCATTTGCAATCTTCGTGCCTTCCTCTACCTTCTTAATAGATCCTTCAATCATATTGGTAGTTTCCTTAGCTGCATTCGCCGATCGTGCCGCTAGATTCCTTACCTCTTCAGCGACCACAGCAAACCCTTTGCCATGTTGTCCTGCCCTAGCCGCTTCCACTGCTGCATTTAGTGCTAATATATTTGTTTGGAAAGCTATTTCATCAATAACCTTTATGATTTTAGATATACTATTGGAAGAATCATTAATACCTTCCATTGACTCAAGCATTTCTTTCATTTGATGGTTTCCTAATTCAGCGTTATTTTTGGCAATCTCTGCTAATCCATTTGCCTCCGTTGCACTCTCAGCATTAAGTTTCGTTTGCACAGATATTTCTTCTAATGAAGCCGTTAACTCTTCCACGGAGCTTGCCTGTTCAGTTGATCCTTGAGATAGTGCCATACTTGAATCAGATACCTGCTTAGACCCTGAGGCAACCTGTTCCGCAGCCGAACTAATATTTGACATAACATCATTAATATTCTCTGTCATTCTTTTGAATGCTTGAGCTAAAATCCCAACCTCATCCTTTGAATTAATATCTATATTAATATCCAAGTCACCATCCGCTATTTTATTAGAAACCGTAACTAGTTGGCCAATTGGTTTACTTATTAGACTTGAAATATATAATCCAAGTGCAATTGCAGCCATTATTCCTATTACTACAATTATTAGCATAAGGTACAACTGAGATTTATAATCAGAAGCATTTTGATTATATAGTAATTGAGCTTCCTCTACATTCTCCCCTACCAGGTTAGCTAAGTCCGCATCTAGTTGCAGCCTTACCTTTCCAAACTCAGGAAAATAACCTAGGGCCTTTTCATAGTCCTCATTTTCAACTTCAGATATAACCGTATTCATATGTCTTCCATAGGCAGCAACTCCATTAGTAACCTGTTCTAACAGTGTTTCTTCATTTTCAGTTAGGGTAGTCTCTGCAAATTTATTAATAATTCCTAAGTTATCCTTATATAAGTTATTAATATCCGTAATTAGTTGCTGATTTTGAGCCGCATTTTTCTCATGTACTAATACAAGAAAATTTGCACGCATAATATAGAGATTTTTCTGCATTTGTGTTAAATCAACCACTGGTACAAGTCTATTATGGTACATATCACTTGTTCTTTGGTTAAGATTATTCATATTATAAATACCCATTGTCCCAATAATACCTGAAAGTAGGGCGATAATTACAAAGCTTAGTATTAGTTTCTTTTTTATTTGCATATTTCTAAACGATTCCATTTTTATACCCCCTTATGATTGGATACTTCCTATACCTTCTACCACTTCATCATTAAGTAACTTATCGCAATCAAGTATTAGTTTAACATCTGTTCCTGTTCTACCAATACCTTTTATATACTTATTTCCCCCTTTATTGATATCTGGAGGCTCAATGATATCAGTATCCTGCATTGTTAAAACTTCACAAACGCTATCGACTATAAGTCCAATAGAAACATCCTTTACATCTATAACAATTATGCAGGTCCTATCGTTATACTCCCTATACTCTTTTTTAAACCTTAACCGAACATCCATAACTGGAATTATTTTTCCCCTTAAGTTTATAATACCTTTAATATACTCAGGTACTTCTGGGATTTCTGTTATAACATGAATACCTATTATTTCAGTTACATGCTTTATTTCTATCCCATAAAATTCATTGCCTATCAAGAAAGTTAAAAACTTATTTCTTTGAGTGTCCTCTTCCTCCATAACATTATCATTCACTTCCCCATACTCTGGCATCTCACTCGTCTCCCTTCCAATTAACATGTATATAGCTTCAAATCCTACGACGCATTAATTAAGCCACCTATATCAAGTATTAAACTTATACTTCCATCCCCTAATAAAGTACATCCTGCAAGACCTTGTACATTATTTGTTTTTCTTATATAGTTAGGCAGAGACTTTACTACCACCTGTTGATGCCCTATTAATCCATCTGCAAAAATACATATACTTCTTTCATCCTGATCTATCATGATTAAGATGCCCTCTGATAAGTTATTGATTTTGGTATTAACACCAAAGTGGCTATGGAGTCTAAGTATGGGATAACATTGCCCTCTAACCATAATCATCTCATTTCCATTTGGGTCTATAATAATTTCTGACTCCTTAGGTCTGAAAGATTGCTTTATCGCCGTTGTTGGAAGTGTATATCTTGCATTGCCAACTTTAATATTCATTCCTTCTATAATAGCTAGGGTTAAAGGTATTTTCAGTGTAATAGTTGAACCAACCCCTTCAATACTCTCAATTGAAGCTGATCCCCCAACCTCGTCTATATTTTTTAGTACTACATCCATCCCTACCCCTCTTCCGGAGTATTCTGAAACCCCTTCCTTAGTTGAAAATCCGGGCAGAAATATGAGATTATATATTTCTTTATCTGTCATTTCATCTTCTTTTTTCCATATAAGCCCATGATCCCTTGCTTTCTGCAGAATTTTATTTTTATTCAATCCTCTGCCATCATCCTTAATCATTACAAGTACATCACTACCCACATTTTTAGCTTCTAAAGTTACGGTACCCTTTTTTGGCTTGTTCGACAGCACTCTTTCCTCTGAGGATTCTATTCCATGATCTATAGCATTTCTAACCAGGTGCATAATAGGATCTGAAATATGCTCAATTATATTCTTATCTACTTCAGTTTCCTCACCTAAGATTTCTAATTTTATTTCCTTACATAACTTCTTACTCATATCTCGCACTACTCTTTGCATTTTATTGAATGTATTCGCCATAGGTATCATTCTGATGGACATAACAGTATCTTGTAATTCACTAGTAATTTTCCGTAATTGCCTGGATGCCTTCTGGAAGTTTTCTAATTCCAATCCTTTCAAATCTGGATTTTGAGTAACCATCGCTTCAGCAATAACCATTTCTCCCACTAGATCCATTAGTTTATCAAGTTTTGTAACATTTACACTTATTATACTTTGTACAGAGCCAGTATCTCTCTCTACTACCGCCTCAACCCGATTATCTATTTCCGGTATTTTTATCTCAGGAGTCTCTAAAGTTTTACAACCGCGCCCCCATTCAAATTCTGACTCTTCTTCTAATTGAGTAAATTCTAATTCCTTTAAAAACATGCTTTTATTTACAATCTCATACATCTCTTCATAGTGCTTGTCTGTTTTTATATAGAGGATAAACCCCCGTTCCCTTATAGTAGTAACACTTTCCTCATTATCGAATAACTCCTGAGGAAAATGAAATAATTCCTGTGTTATATCATTTAGATTATGTACGATCGTATAGGCTCTTATATTTTCCATTTCACAGCCATCTTCAAAGGTAATAACGGTTTTATAATAGTTCATAGGAGTATTGATCATTTCTTGTGAAGTACTATCTTTATTTCCCTGCTGTATGTAATACTGTTGTTTAGTATTAGAAGTAGGTATAATTACTTCTTCCTTAGAGGGATTTAATTGAATGAGTTGGTTTAAAAAGTCTTTTACGTCATTTATAAGGTGAGTTGAATCCCCATCTACTAGATCCCCGCATTTAATTTTTTCAATTTCGACCTTAGCAAAATCTATAAAGTTAAATATTAATTCAGATAATACATCAAATTCAAAGTTTACATCTTTTTTCTCTCTTATATAGTAGAATAAATCTTCAATACTATGGGCCACGGACGAAATACCATCATAAAGCATCATAGACGATGAACCTTTAATAGTATGTAAAATCCGGAAGATTTCATTTATACTGTCCTGTGTAAAACTACTATTGGTTTCACTTCTTAGTACTAATGACTCCAGATTTTGTATATTTGATGTAGTTTCAAATAAATAAATTTCTAGCATCGGCTCATTTATATAGTTATCTGACACCCTGTCACCTCCTGTACTACAGATTGTAAACTATATTAATTTTTTGATAATATCTAGTAAATAATCATATTTTAATGGTTTTACAATAAATGTTTTTGCACCTGCTAATATTGATTCCATAACCATATCCTCTTGTCCCATTGCAGATAACATTACAATCTTAGCATTCGGATCATATTTCATAATAGACTTCACAGCATCAATTCCTGTCATTACTGGCATCGTAATATCCATTGTTACAATATCTGGTTTTAATTCCTTGTACATATGTACTCCCATAACCCCATTTTCTGCTTCCCCTACGATTTCATACCCATTTTTCTCTAGAACTGATTTAATGGCCATTCTCATAAAAGAAGAGTCATCTACGATTAAAACTTTTGGCATAACGCCCCTCCTAACTAAGTAAACTATTTGTTGTATATAAGTATCACTTTTAAACTTGATCAAGCACTTCAATGTTTTTAATCTATCTTTAAATAGTCTGTTTACTATTCTCTAGCCATTAAATATACTCTATTTAAATTCAAACTAAAAATCGCTTCAGTCGCAAAATAATAGTAAGTGAATACTCGCCCTAGGACCTTTTACCTAAATTATAATAGGTAATATTACCAATGTCAATATTTGTTTATAATTGTAATATTTGTGACAAAATTCGACACGCAAAAAAAGTCCAATCAAAAGTGATTAGACTATATAGGTAAAAATATTATTTTATTTTGAATATATATCAGAAAACTCGATGCGCATTCTTTCAATGTTAAAGGCCTCGTAGTAGCTTGCTTTATAATCTATATCATTGTTAGCAACTGTCTCCAAAGGTAATTGTACTATAAATTCACTTCCCTCCTCAACTGCACTCTTTACTAATATACTACCTTTATGCATTTCGACTAAGGATTTCACTAGAGATAATCCAATACCGCTACCCTCATGTCTTCTTGTTAAAGACTTGTCCACCTGTACAAATCTATCAAAAATTGCACTTTGCTTTTCCTTTGGTATACCGATCCCGGAATCCTTAACAGAAATTATTACATACTGTTCCTTTGCTTTAATTGTTACTTTAATATGACCATTAGACTCAGTAAATTTAATTGCATTTGATAGTAGGTTCAGCATAACCCTTTCAATTTTTTCAGGGTCACAGGCTATCACTAATGAATCTAAATTTGATTTAAATTCTACAGAAAGGTTCTGTCTTGCTACATAGTCTTCAATAGATTTTACGATCATTCCTATTAGATCAACTATATCATAATTTTGAAGATCAACATTATAGAATCCTGAATCAATTCTTGTTATATCAATAAGATTATTAACAAGTCTTAACAACCTGTAACAGTTACGCTTTGTTCTCTCATGGATCTTTTTATATTTAGTAGTATTCCTACCCATTTTTTCACTTTTAAGATAGAACTCTTGCAACTGTAAACTTCCTAGTATTACATTTA
>Ga0194136_1001182_pt1 | contig 13079 bp, 11 predicted proteins | sample TARM_MetaG_T3A_1_FD_134023 | JGI IMG/M metagenome (GOLD analysis project Ga0194136, IMG submission 134023) | Freshwater microbial communities from Pennsylvania, USA, analyzing microbe dynamics in response to fracking - TARM_MetaG_T3A_14 (version 2) | ecosystem: Environmental > Aquatic >...
GGGCGTTGCGGGGGCTTGGGGCGCGTCTTGATGAAACGCACCGCCGTGAAAATCCCGGCCCCGAGCACAAGCAGGGCCAAAACAAGAATGAGCAGCTTCATTTTGGGAGACATGGGTTTGGCGCAGTCGGATTCAGGTATCATCATGGCTTTATCGCTTTGTTTTTTAGGATGCGTCGGGAAAAGAGGTTTGCCATCCCTTGCCCAGGGCCCGGTAGAGTCCGGTCTGCAGGGTCAGCAGTGAGGCCTGCTCCCGGATGCGGGTTCGTTCGAGTTGCTGCAGCTTGAGGAGCAGGGAAAGTACGGTGTCGTAGTCGAGCACGCCGTTTTGGTAGCGGATCCGGGCGCTGGCCAGCGCGTCCTGGGCCGCGGCATGTTGGGTGTCCAGGGCGCGCACAAGATCAATCTGTCTGAGCACGGCATACACGCCCGTGTCCACCTCGGACAGGGCCGTGAAGACTGTTTTTTCATACGCCGCCAGGCGTTCAAGACGGACGGCCTCCTGGCGTTTCACCTCAGCCCGGCGGCTGCCGCCGTCGATGATGGGCGCGGTCAGCGACGCGGCAAGATTGGCCAACCAGTTGTCGAAGATGCGCCCGGCGTCGCTGCCGCTGTGTTCGAAGTTGCCCGTCAGGCGCAGGGCCGGCAGACGGTCCGCCTGTGCGGCGGCCAGATCCCAGCCAGATTCGTGCAGTCGCTGCCAGGCGGCGCGGATATCGGGCCGCTCACGTATGAGGTCCGCCGGAAGGCCCGTCCGGGGCAGGGGCATTGGCTCGGGCAGGCTTGTAGCGGCGGAGAGGTCGAGGGTGCCCGGAGCTTTGCCGAGGAGCAGATTGAGTCTGTTTTCAAGACGCACTGCCTCGGACCGCAAGGGGAAAATGACGGTCTCGGTCTGGGCCACGGCTTCGCGCTGCTGCAGCACGTCCAGGGCCGAGGTCAGGGATTTGGCGAAACGCAGTTCCAGGGAGGAGAGTATGGCCGCGTTGGTGCGTTGTTGCTCCGCCAGCACGGCAAGCTGTTGGCGGGTCGAACACAGGGAAATCCAGGCGTCTGCGATTTCGCCGCTCAACGTCATCGCCGCAGTGCGCAGATCGTCGCGGCTGGCCATGACTCCCATCGTATCGGCCTGGCGCAACGCCCGGACGCGGCCCCACAGGTCGAGTTCGTAGCTGGCCGCGAGCCCAAGGCCGTAGACGTCGCTTTCAATCACGTTCCCTGCTTCAGGCTTGGTCCAGAGGCGCCTGGCCTCGGCGCTGGCACCAAGAGTCGGCCACAGGGCGCTGCCGGTTTTTTCCGCTGCCGCCTGCGCCTGATCGAGCCGGGCCATGGCCGTTCGCATGTCCGGGGCGGAGCGCAGGGCCTCGTCCATCAGCATATTCAGGTCGTCGCTGCCAAGGCCCTGCCACCACTGCAGGTCCGGCTCGTGTTCTCCGGATTGCTCACGATAGGTTTGCGGCAGTTCCTGAACGGCCACGGGGATGGGCGAGAAGGCGTGGCAGCCGGTCAGGAGAAAAAGAAGAAAAACAAGTAGCCTCATGCAATACGCTCCGGAGGGAGAGGACGGCGGACGGGCCTGCCTGGCATGACCAGCGGCGCGATCCGAACCTGGGCTGGGACGGTACGGGTCCGCCGGTTGTTCAAAGGAAAGTCGCGGGCGGGGTCAGGCCGGCAACGATGTCGAGAATTGCCTGTCGACAACGAGGATGTGGTTGGTCAGCCAGCCGCGCAGGAAATGGAACATGTCCCAGGCCAGTCCTTCCGAAGCCAGGATGACGTCCAGATCGAAGAGCAGGATCTGGTCGACAAAGGTACTGTGCTCCGCCCTGTGGTCCTCCAGCCCTGGGTAGGCCGAAGCCTCCATGATTCCTTCCTCGGTCCGAAAATGGTATTGGGCGTATTCCTTGAGATCTGAGAGGATGCCTTGCAAGTCCTTCATGGATGCATGGCCGATGCCTTCCGCCAGGGAGTTGATGATCTCGACCAGACGCTGATGCTGGGCGTCGACTTCGTCGATGCCGGTCTCAAAGGATTTGTTCCAGACGATTTTTTCGTTCATTACCTGCAGCTCCTCGTGGCGTTGGATGAATGCAAAGATTCATCATTACCCCAGAGCGCTCGCCTGGAAAAGGGGCAATTCCCGTTTAATTCCGACATGCTCTTAAAGCGTAATTTTGGCATGACTTTCAGATGGATACGGTTTGAAACCGGGGCGGGTAGGGGCGAATCGACTCCGGGTCCGCCAGGGCGCGCTGGGCCGCCTGGGCCAGCGCGGTCATCTCATCCTCGCCCGCATGGATCATGACCGGGCCCAGAAAGGCCACCCGTGCGCGGATGAGGCGAGCCAGTTCCCGATCATGCATGAGTCCGCCGGTGAGGATCACGGCGTCGACCTGTCCGCCGAGCACCGCGCCCATGGCCCCGATCTCCTTGGCCGTCTGGTAGGCCATGGCCTCGCGTGCCTCCCGGGCCGGTTCGTCTCCGCCATGGATGCGCTTTTCAATCTCCAGGCCGTTTGCAGTGCCCAGGTAGGCAAACAAGCCTCCCCCGCCCGTGATCTTGCGCCGGATGTCCGCCTCGCTTGCCCCAGGCGCGAAGCACCAGCCCACGACATCGCCTGCGGGCAGGCCGCCGCTGCGTTCGGGAGAGAAGGGGCCGTCGCCGTCCAGGGCGTTGTTGACGTCCACCACCCTCCCCAGTTCGTGCGCGCCCACGGACACTCCGCCTCCCAGATGGGCGACGATGAGCCGCAATTCTTCGTAGGGCCGTCCCAGTTCTTGCGCCACACGTCTTGCCACGGCCTTGTGATTGAGGGCGTGGAAAATGCTGCGCCGTTTGATGTCCGGATGGCCGGAGTAGCGGGCCAGGGGGCCAAGTTCGTCCACCACCACGGGGTCGGCTATAAGCGCGGGAATGCCGACCTCAGCTGCCAGATCATGGGCCAGTATGGCCCCCAGGTTGGACGCGTGGGCCCCGAAGCGGCAGGACCGCAGATCGTCGAGCATTTCAGGTCCCACAGCGTAGACCCCGCCGGGCATGGGACACAGAAGGCCGCCCCGGCCGATGACCGCGCCCAGGTCCGCGAGGCGGATGCCGTGATGCTTAAGGATCTTCAGGATCATTTCCCGCCGGTATCCCTCCTGATCCATGACGCGTGCGAAGCGAGCCAGATCGGGTGCCTCATGGCGGATGGTTTGCGTGAAAAGCGGGGCCTCGCCATCGTAGACCGAAATTTTGGTGGAAGTGGAGCCGGGGTTTATGACCAGTATCTTCATGCGTGGCCTCCGCCGACGGCCATGAGGATGCCCAGGGCCACGGCATTGATCTTGGTCTGGTGGGAGTCGGCCCGCGAGTTGAGCAGCACCGGTGCCTTGGTCCCCATGACCACACCGGCCGAGCGGGCGCGGGCGAAATACATGAGGCTCTTGTAGAAGATGTTGCCGGCGGCCAGGTCCGGGGCCAGCAGGATGTCGGCCTTGCCCGCCAGGGGATCCTGCATGCCTTTGTGCCTGGCGGCCTCCTCGCTGATGGCGTTGTCCAGGGCGTAGGGTCCGCCCACGCGGCAACCGGGCAGCAAGCCCGAGCGGTTCATCTCCACCAGGGCCGCCGCATCCATCGTGGCGGGCATTTTCGGATTGACCTTTTCGGACTCGCACAAGACCCCGACCACGGGATCGGAGTTGCCCAGGGCGCGGGCCACCTTTACGGCGTTGAGCACGATCTCCCGCTTGGTCTGAAGGTCGGGCCGTATGATCATGGCTGCATCGGTCAACAGATAGAGCTTTTCGAAACCGGGTACGTCCATGACCACGGTGTGGCTGACCGTGCATCCGTTGCGCAGCCCCGCGTCGCGGTCCAATACCGCCCTGAACAGGACCGAGGAGTCGACAAAACCTTTGAGCAGGATCTGAGCCCGACCCGAGGCCACGACCCCTACCGTGGCCGCCGCCCCGGAGGTTTCGCCCCGGGCATCGACCAGTTCGAAAGGCGAGAGATCAAGTTCGACCTTTTCGGCGATGGTCCTGATTTTTTCCGTGTTTCCGACCAGTATGAAATCGGCCAGGCCCAGGGCGTGCGCCTCGGCCACGGCCCTCAAGGCTTCGGCATCCTGGGCGCAGGCCACGGCCACGGTCTGCCTGGGCAGAGTCAGGGCCTTGTCAATGATGGAATTCATGGATGTCAGCATGGGTTCTCCTTGCGAGCCATGCCGATAGATCATCGATTGGATGAAAACAAGAGGCCCGCAACCGATTTTGTCATTTTTGTCATCCTTGGTTGCCGGGCTTGCTCCCGACCTCGACCGGGGCTAATCAGGGCCGATTCCCGGAGGAAGCATGCAAATTCAAACCGCCGCCCTGGCTGCCGCGTCCGTGGCCAGTTTTCTGGTCCCTTTCATGATGTCCGCCGTGGGCATCACCCTGCCTGTGGTACAGGTCGAACTCGGTGCTTCGGCCGTGGAGCTGAGCTGGGTGGCCGGAAGCTACATTCTGGCCCTGGCAGCCATTCTCCTGCCCGTGGGGCGGCTGGCCGACATTTTGGGCCGCAGGCGCACCTTTGTCTGGGGCACGGGCGCGTTCATCGTTTTTTCCTTGTGTGCTTCCCTGGCCTGGTCCGTGGCCAGCCTGGTGGCCCTGCGCGTGCTGCAGGGCGTGGGCGCGGCCATGATTCTGGCCACGGCCGTGGCCATCGTGACGGAGATCTATCCTCGGGCTGAAAGAGGCAGGGTCATGGGCATCCTGGTCGCCTGCGTCTACCTCGGCCTGTCCGTGGGGCCACTTGTGGGCGGGCTGATGACTTCCCTGGCCGGATGGCGCTCGGTGTTCTTCCTCAGTCTTCCTCCCGGCCTGCTGGCCTGGGTCATGGCCCGCCGGATCAAGGAAGAGTGGCGTCCGGCGCGGGGCGAGAGCTTCGATCTGGTCGGCAGTCTGTTTTACGCGGCCTTTGTGGTCTGCTGCGTCAGCGGACTGACCGGATTGGCTAGCCCTGAGCGGGGGCTCCCTCTGCTCGGGGCGGCCCTGATTCTGGGAGGGTTTTTTGTGCAGCGCTCGCGAAGCACGATTCATCCGCTCATCGACCTGACTTTGCTCACGGCCAATCGCGTATTCCTGCTTTCGAGCCTGGCGACGCTGATCAATTATGCGGGTACCTTCGCGGTGGGCTTCCTGCTCAGCCTCTACCTGCAGGTGGTTAAGGGTTTCACGCCCATGCACGCCGGCTTCATCCTCATTGTCCAGCCTGTCGTACAGAGCCTTTTGTCCCCCCTGGCGGGAATTCTGTCCGACCGCTTCAACGCGGCCTGGCTGGCCAGCCTGGGCATGATGCTGTGCGCCCTTGGTCTGTGGGCCTTGTGCGGCGTCGGCGTTCAGACAGGGCTGTGGGAAATCGCCGCGATTCTGGCCCTGCAGGGTCTGGGGTTTGCACTTTTTGCCTCGCCCAACATGAGCGTGGTCATGGGCAGCGTGGAGCCCAGGGACTACAGCATCGCCTCAAGCCTGGTGGCGACCATGCGCACCTTCGGCATGACCCTTTCCATGGGCATCTCGGCCGTGGTCTTCGGCTTTCTGTTGCATGACCGCCCGGTCGCACCGGACACGGTTCCGGAGTTTCTGGCCAGCATGCGCATCATTTTTGCCGTCTGTGCGGGGCTTTGCGTGGCGGGAGTGTTCTGCTCCCTGGGCCGGGTAGGGCGGCGCTGATTTTTCGCAGGCTTGTCGGCATGGGCTTTCCTTGAACCGTAAATTGAATTATCAATATGACATGCTGATATTCAGGTTTTTCTAAACGGAGGGATTGTGATGAAAACGATTCGGGTCATGACGTTGGGCGCGGCGCTTTTGTGTCTGGGAGCCTTTTTAGCGATCGCGGGTGACACCAAGGAGTTGGTGGAGAAAACTTGCAGCTCGTGCCACGATATGGGACGGGTCCGCGCTGCAGACGGAGTCAAGGATCAGACCGCCTGGTCAGCCACGGTGGCCAGAATGCTGGCCAAGGGCAACGCCCCTGCGGTCACTCACGAAGAGCACGGGCTCATCGTCGATTGGCTGGCCGAACAGAAGAAATAGCCAAAAGCGATTTTCGGTAATTTTTCAGAACAGGTCCTATAAGTCCCATGAGACCTATAGGACCTATTCTTTGTTTCTTAAGGAGGTTTTCATGGCCGACACCCCCGTACAGCATCGCTACGCCGAGGATTTGAGCTATTGCTACGGCTGCGGCAAAAACAACGCCCAGGGCCTGCATATCCAGACGCACTGGGATGGAGAAAAGGGCGTGGGGCGCTACACGCCCAGGCCCGAACATATCGCTCTGCCCGGATTCGTCTATGGGGGGATGCTGGCGTCGCTGGTGGATTGTCACGGCGTGGCCACGGCTGCAGCTGCCGATTGCGGGGATGACGGGCTGCTGCAGCGTTATGTGACCGCTTCCCTGCACGTGGATTTTCTGCGGCCCACGCCCCTGGGGCCGGAACTTGAGCTCGTGGCCCGGATCACGGAGAGGCGTGGCAGGAAGATCGTGGTGGAGGTGGAGATTTCGGCGCTGGCACAGGTTCGGGTCCGGGGTCAGGTCGTGGCCGCGCCCATGCCCCAGACCATGGGTCGGGAGTGATGCCGGCCCATGGAAAACGTCGGTCAGCCCAGCAGCATGATGATTTTTGAGGCCATGATCATGCCCACCAGGGCCACCGGGTAGACCGTGGCGTAGGCTGTGGCCGCGTAGGACGTGCTGCTCAGGGACGCGGCCGCCGCCAGTCCCGGCGTTGAGGTCATGCCTCCGGTGACGACTCCGAGCATGCGCAGAAACGGAATGCGCAAGGCCTTGAAGCACAGCGGCACTCCAGCGAGCATGGGTGCGAGGGTCATGATCGCTCCGCCCAGGAAGAGGGGCAGGCCGTACTCACGCAGCGTTGGCACCAATGTTCCTCCCGCCGCCGTGCCGACCACGGCCAGGAAAAGTCCCAGCCCCAGGTCGCGGATCAGGACATTGGCCGTGCCCGGCAGTTCGGTGATCACGGGGCCGATCTGCCGCACCGCGCCGAAGACAAGCCCCGCCAGAAGCACCCCGCCGGTGGAGCCCAGGGTGAAGATTCCAAGCCCGGGCAGATACAGGGGCACAGCCCCGAACGCCAGTCCGCAGAAAAGTCCGGTGAGGAGCACGGCGGCGCTGGTTGCGAACAGCGCACGCACATCGTCACCAAGCATCTTCCTGACGTTCTCCAGAGCCTCCGGGTGTCCGACCACATGCAGTACGTCCCCATGGCGCAGGCGGACATTGGCTCCGGCCGGGCAGTCGAATCCGTTGCGGGTGATGCGCGAGACCTGCACCCCGAAGACGTGGCTCAGGTTCAGCGCACGCAGGGTCTTTCCGGCTACGTCCGGGCGGGAGAGCAGGATTTCTTTTTTCACGAGCACGGAATTGAATGCCAGCTCCGCTTCCACCACCGGTCCGATGACCACCTCGGCTTGATGCAGCGCTTCCGATGTCCCCACCACCCGAACCGTATCATGCATGTTCAAGACAGTCTCGGCGACCGCCAGTTCCGGAGTCGAGGCTCCCGCTCGCAGTACCCGGGTGATGGTCACCTCGGTCATGCGCGCGGGCAGTACCTGGGACAAGGGGCCTGTGCAGAGGTTGGGGTTGGTGACCATGAGGTGCGTGAATTCCATCTGCGGGTGCAGACCGCTCAGTTCCCGCTCCAGCCTCTCCTCTTCCTGCCGGATGTCGGCGCGTAGCAGGCGCGGCAGAAGCTTGACCACAAGCACCACGCCAACCACGCCGAACGTGTAGGCCACGCCGTAGGCGGCCGGGGCGGCGCTGTCATGGGCCAGTTCCACGGCCACGGCCAGGCCTGGAGTGGAGGTCAGCGCCCCGGCAAAGAGCCCGGCGGTTATCTCCCTGGAAAAGCCGAACCAGGCCTTGCACCCGAGAGCCGTGAGCAGCCCGATGAAAATCATGGCCAGGGCCCCCAGACTTAAGGCCAGGCCCTCGCGCCTCATGGAATGCAGAAAACCCGGTCCGGCCTGCTGCCCCACGGAATAGATGAACAGGATAAGACCCAGGCTCTGGATCACTCCGGGCAGGCTGAAGCCCGCGAATCCGGCCAGAAGGCCGGTGAAGACGATGCCCGAAGAGCCGAGGGAAAAGGACACAAGTTTCACCTTGCCCAGCAGGTGCCCGGAAAGGATGACGGCAAGCAGGAGAAAGACGGGGTTGTGCAGGAGTTCCATGAGCGAGATTCCTTGTCATTGTTCAGTCAACCAATGCCGGAGGCTCTACGCTTTCCAGCGTCCATTGCAAGGAGAAAATGTTGGGAAACCCCGGCCATTGATCAGTCTTGTGAAAGGTATTGGTTCGATTTTTTCCCTATCCTTGCAGTAACGGCTGCTCCGCGCTTTTAGGATTGGATGACCCTGGTCATGTCGATGCCGTGCTTGCGCATACGGTTGAGCACCGTGACGCGGTTGATGCCCAGTATCCTGGCTGCCTCCGATTTATTGCCGCCGGCCTGGCGCAAGGCCTGGAGGAGCTGCTGTTTCTGCGACTCCTGGTCAAAATTGCCTGGTTTTGATTCTTGCGCTGCCGGAGCGCCGGCCTCGACGTTGTGCGGCAGATGTTCGGGCTCAATGTGACCGCGGTCCGCTAGGACGAAGGCGTACTCCAGGGCGCTTTTGAGTTCGCGTACGTTGCCTGGCCAGGAGTAGTCCATAAACAGACGCAGGGTCTGGGGGCTGAGTCCCTTGATGTCCTTGTCGCTCTTCATGCCCAGTCGCTGGATGAAATAATCGGCCAGAAGCGGAATGTCTTCCTTGCGTTCGCGCAGGGAGGGCAAATGTACCGGGATGACGTTGATGCGGTAAAAGAGGTCCTCGCGGAACTGGCCCTGGGAGATAAGCTCCGGCAAGATTTTGTTGGTCGCGGTGATGATGCGCACGTCCACGGACAGCTGGCGGTTGTCCCCGACCCGCTCGAAGGTCTTGGTCTCGAGCACGCGCAACAGCTTGACTTGGACCGGCATGGGCAGATCGCCGATCTCGTCCAGAAAGATGTCTCCGCCATGGGCGGCCTCGAAGCGGCCCTGGCGATGCCTGAAGGCTCCGGTGAACGCGCCCTTGACGTGCCCGAAGAGTTCACTCTCAAGGAGCGCCTCGTTCAGGGCCGCGCAGTTGAACTGCACGTAAGGCTGGTCGCTTCTGGGCCCCAGATCGTGAATGGCCCGCGCCACCAGTTCCTTGCCCGTGCCCGATTCGCCGCAGATGAACACCGGCGCATCGCTCTGGGCGGCCTTTTCGATCAGATGGAAAACCCTGCGCATTTGCGGCGAATGCCCGACCATGCCATGGAACATGGTCTCTTCGTCAAGCATCCGCGAGAGCTGCTGCAGTTCGTTCTCTTTGCGGTCGAGTTCCGAGAGGTCGGTCATGGTTTCCACGGCTCCGACCGTGCTCCCGTCCTCGGCGCGCAGAATGGAAGCGCTTTTCAGGATCGGAACATAGGTCCCGTCCTTGCGCATGATGCTGCATTTGCGGCGCACGTAGACACCCTGTTCGAAGAGCTTGCACCAGGCCTCGCGGGCTTCGGAGCGGACCCGGCGGCAGGCGTCGCACTTGAAGAGGGAGCAGTTGGCGCCGATGAGCTCCTCACGGGTGTACCCGGTGATCTCCTCCAGGGCCCGGTTGACCATCTTGATGGAGCCGTCCGGGTCCACCAGCAAGAGCCCCTCCTGCATGATGTCCACGATTTCATGCCAATGGGTCTCCAGCGGGGGCGTTGGCGAGAGGGCGGTTTGAGGCTTATGGTCCGAAGCGGGGGGGAATACGGGATTCATGGCCCTCCTCAGGCTGCACGGATGCGTACGAGCCGAGAACTGAGTTTGGAGTTAGTTGTTTAAAACAATTAATCATCTGCTACACGATTAAACAGTTGTCAATGCCGCTTTGTCGTATCGTGCTGGAGCATTCTATTTTTTTATTCAATAAATCAAAAGGATAGCGTGGGACGGCAGGAGTTGTCATGTTGGTACGCGTTCTGCTTTACGCTGCTTAGAATTTCAGGCAATACTATGACAAAGAACCTTTTATTCAAACTCATATGAACAGGAGTGAATCATGAAGAAGCAGACTTTCATCGGCATCGCCGCTGCGCTGATCCTGGTGTCCTATGTCGGCATTTCCGTGGCCAGCGAAGTGGGCAACGCTCGCAAGGGCCGTTTTTTGTTCCGCCAGAACTGCCGGCCGTGCCACATGGAAAATCCCGTGGGGGCCAAGCCCGCCCATTACCTCGGGCCCGACGCCAAGACCCAGGCCGAATGGAAGGCCGTGTTCGAGAGCTACGGCGACCTGCCCTGCAAGGACGAATGGTCCAAGATTTCCGATGAGGATCGTCAGGACATCTTCCGCTATGTCCACGACGGTGCCAAGGACTCCCCCACCCCGGCCAAGTGCGGCTGATCACGTGGCCCAACATCCGACCACGAAGTCTGAACATGCATGAAGGAGCAGGAATATTGAAACCGGCCACCGACAGCTCGACAAGGGAATACGGGATGAAAACCGAAGCGAAAACACTCTCCAGACGCGGATTTCTGCAGGCGTCGGCGGCGGTCGCGGCCACCGCCGCCGGCGTCCCGGCGCTGAAGGGCTACGTGTCCACGGCCCATGCCGCGGGAGCGGCTCAGCAGGCCCCAATCACCTCGCACTACACGGTCTGCGACATGTGCTTCAACCGTTGCGGCATGATCGCACGGGTGCAGAACGGCCGGGTGGTCAAGCTCGACCCCAACCCCAAGTTCCTCAAATCCAGGGGCATGATCTGCGCGCGCGGCAATGCGGCCGTGGAGCATCTGTATGACCCCGACCGCCTGAAAACCCCGCTCCTGCGCAAAGGCGCTCGCGGGGAGGGCAAATGGCAGCAGCTGACCTGGGAGCAGGCTCTCGATCATGCTGCGGAACAGTTCACGCGCATCGCGGAGAAATACACCCGCTGCGGGGTCATGTTTTCTCCGGGCTCGGACATGCAGTCCCAGTTTCTGATCCGCTTTGCCGAGGTCTTCGGCTCATACAATGTCACCTCGCACGAGACGCTCTGTCTGTTGAGCAAGAACCGAGCGTATCTGGACACCTTCGGAGAGACCCCTTACGCTGACGTGCTCTATTCCAAGTACATCATCATCTCCGGGGCCAACCCCCTGGAGGCGATCATCACCCCGGACACCATCGACCTCATGGAGGCCCGCAAGAACGGCTGCAAGATAGTGGTCCTGGACCCGCGCTATACCAAGACCGCGGCCCTGGCCGACGAGTGGTATCCCATTCGGCCCGGCACGGACATGGCCTTTTTCCTGGCCCTGACGAACGTCATCACCGAAGAGCGGCTCTACGACCCGGACTTTGCCGAGAAAATGCTCTTCGGGCTGGAAGAGTACGCGGCCCATGTGCGGCAGTACACGCCGGAGTGGGCGTCCGGGGAATGCGGAATCCCGGCCGAGAACATCCGCCGCATCGCTCGCGAGATAGCGGCGGCGGCCCCGGCGGCCATGATCTATCCCGGCCGGCGCAGCTCGGACTACGAGGACTCCACGCAGATCCGTCGCTCCATGGCCATCGCCAACGCCCTGTTGTCCAACTGGGACCGCCCCGGCGGCATCCTCGCGGCGCGGGAAGTGGGCGTGCGCGCCCCGTACTTCGACGTGCCCTGGTACGACGACAACCCCGAGGACCGCATCGACCACGGCATGGCTCCGGGTCTCATCCACCATGAGGGGTCCTTCAAGCTCATGCGCGACGCCATCATCAAGGAGGAGCCCTATCCCATCCGCGGGTGGTTCACCTTCAAGACCAACTTCATGCAGACCGCGGCCAACCGCAAGAAAACCCTGGAGATGCTCGATCACCTGGATTTCGTGGTCAACGCGGACATCGTCATGAGCGACACGGCCTGGTACTCGGACCTGGTCCTGCCTTCACCGAGCTTCCTGGAGCGCAACGACCCCGTCTCCGCCCTGCAGGGCTCCTCGGCCTGCGCCTGCGCCGTGTGGCGCGACGCCGTGGTCCCGGCCATGCACGAATGCCGGGACATGCTCTGGATCTGCACGGAGCTGTCGAGGCGCCTGGGATTTCCGGAGAGCTTCGATTTCACCCTGGACGAGTACCGCAAGTCGCAGCTGGAGAGCATCCCCGAAGCCTTTGAAGCCATCAAGGCCGACGGCGTGTACTACAACCCGAGCAAGGTCTACGGGATTTACTTCGACTCGCCGCTGAAAACCCAGGCGCAGAAGATCGAACTCTTCAACCAGCGCTACGCCCACGAAGGGCTCGACCCCATGCCCGTGTACAAGGCTCCGCGCCGCAAGGAAGGCAGGTTCAGGCTGGTGGTGGGCCGCACGGCCTTCTTCACCCACAGCAACACCAACAACGCCCTGCTCATCGAGTTCAAGGACGAAAACACCCTCTGGATGCACCCCCGGCCCGCGGACGGGCTGGGCCTCAAAGACGGGGAGATGGTAGAAGTGGAAAGCTCGGCCGGAAAGGTTACGCTTGCGCTCAGGCTCTTCGAGGGCATGGAGGAGGAGACTGTGTATATGGCCACGGGCTTCGGAGCCCTGTCTCCGGAGCAGCGTCTGGTGCACAACAGGGGCGCGAGCATCGCCGAGGTGCTGGAAGACCACGCGGATTTCATTTCCGGAAACATGGCCATGCATGAAACCCTGGTCACCGTGACGAGGAGGGTGGGCTGATGAAGAAATACGCCATGGTCATCGATTCCTCGATGTGCATCGACTGCAAGGCCTGCATGGCCTCGTGCAAGGTGCAGAATAACGTGCCCCGCGGATACTGGCGCAACTGGATCAAGCACACCATCCCCGACTTTTCCAAGGGCCCCCTGACCAGGACCCACTTCCAGCCGGGGGGCTGCATGCAGTGCGACAACCCGACCTGTGTACAGGCCTGCCCCAGCGGCGCGACCTACAAGGACCCGGAGAACGGGATCGTGCATGTCAACGAGGCGCTGTGCATCGGCTGCGGCAACTGCATCAAGGCCTGCCCCTACGACGCCCGCTTTCGTCATCCGGACAAGCGGGTGCCGGAC
>Ga0194136_1001188_pt1 | contig 13008 bp, 13 predicted proteins | sample TARM_MetaG_T3A_1_FD_134023 | JGI IMG/M metagenome (GOLD analysis project Ga0194136, IMG submission 134023) | Freshwater microbial communities from Pennsylvania, USA, analyzing microbe dynamics in response to fracking - TARM_MetaG_T3A_14 (version 2) | ecosystem: Environmental > Aquatic >...
AATCGGTCAGTTCAACCTGACAGGTATTGCTCCTGCGCGTCGTGGTATTCCTCAAGTTGAAGTTACTTTCGATATTGATGCAAACGGTATCTTGAAGGTTTCTGCAAAAGATAAAGCAACAGGCAAAGAGCAGGCTATTCGTATCGAAGCATCCAGCGGCTTAAGCAAGGAGGAAATTGATCGTATGAAAGCCGAAGCAGAAGCCAATGCAGAAGCTGACAAAAAAGAACGTGAAAAGATAGATAAGCTGAACCAGGCAGACAGCATGATTTTCCAAACAGAAAAGCAATTGGAAGAACTGGGTGATAAACTTTCTGCTGATAAGAAAGCTCCTATTGAAGCTGCACTTACCAAATTGAAAGATGCTCATAAAGCTCAGGATTTAGCAGCAATTGACACAGCTATGGCTGAGGTTAATACAGCTTTCCAAGCTGCAAGTGCTGAAATGTATGCACAAAGCGGGGCACAGCCCGGACCGGACATGAATGCCGGACCAGCTAATGCAGATGACAGCAAGAATGGTGATAATGTTCAAGATGCTGATTTTGAGGAGGTGAAGTAAGTCAGAATTTGTTAATAGATGCAAATAAATTAATGGAGTGTAACATAATGAGTTATGCTCCATTTTTATTTTGTATATTTTGCTATTTGTATTGTTGGCAATGCCAACAGGGGCATCGAACCTATAAAAAATGAAATCATTCATTGTTATCTTGATAATGATGATATAAGTAGACGGGCTGTGGATATTTTGCAGGAATTATTGGATAATAACGTTATATGTTTGCAGCTTATCCGCTCTATAAGGAACTGAATGACTTTCTACGAAAAATGAAACTCCAATAATGGTAGTGATATATAGATATTATTCTTTAGTTTCTCTACTAAATAGTAATATTCTATTATATGAGTAATGTGAACTATATAACTAACCAAGATATTATGCTACTTTTAGCGAAACGCATAAAGGGGTACAGGTTTGCTGCACGGATGAGCCAAAAGAAAATTGCGGAGAAATCCGGTGTGAACCTTGCTACAATAAACCATTTTGAACAGGGTGTCAATCAGAACAGGACTCTGAATAATTTTATATCACTGTTGCAGATAATTGGCATGAAAAAACGTGTCAGTGATTTGCTGTCTGAATTGCTTATATTGCCAATTGTGTTAAATGAAATAAATCTTAAAAGAGTAAGGAAGAACGGTAATGATACAAAATCTTGATGTCTTTTTATGGAATCGGAAAGTGGGTATATTGGTAGCCTATATTTTAAAAACAGCAGGTATTATGGGAGAGGAAATAGAAAAGATTGTTTAAAAAACCTGAGGAGAGAAATCCCTCGTTCTGCCTTACGACGGAACAAGGGGAGATTAAATATCGGTGAGTTTAACTGTATGAACTAGCTTTTATTTATACACAAAATTTTATCGATTATTGATTTAAAGTGTGTACTACTCAATGTATTTAAGGATTCTGCATTCGTCCAATCAATATATTCCTTTACTTTAGTAAGGAAATTGTATATAGTTTCAACTTCTGCCAACTTTTTTGCTATTGGAGCCGCAAGTTTGGTGTCAATAGTATTCAATTGCTTAACAAGCTCTTCTTTTGTTGCCTTCTTTTCAGCCCAATGCCTGCATAGCTCAACATAGAAATATGTATCTCGTATAGTATCATCCGTCACTACAGGCAGAATACGGTTTTTGTAATCCGAATGCTGCATTATGCCAGTGAGTTCATACATACAATTTGGGGATTTTAGGTATGGCCGACTAAGTACAACTACAATCTGCTGGCCACTTCTAATTGCATCCATGAATTCTCTTATGTTTGCTTTGTATGTGCATTCGTATTTGTCCCTACGATATGGAATCTTGTGGGTATTAAGCACAAAACAGAAGTAATCGACAACATGATCAGATGCAGATTCCCAATTATATGAAATGTATATTGGTTCCATTTGTGAATTCAAGTCCTCAACTGAACTCTCCTCATGTGATAAATGTGCATCAATAAGTTTTATTACATCAGCGATATTCTTTGTAGGCGAATTCATTTCATAGAATTTGCTTTCATACATGATAATATATCGATTGATGTACTTATATTTTTCATCTTTTGAAACTAGACCTCCCAAAACCGATTTTACCTCATCCAGATTAATTTTGCTTTGAACCGCAATCTTCTCAAACGAACTGTATATACTGTTTGCAGAGAAATAGTCATACATTTTATTCTCATGAAGATATTGCAGCACATAAGCCAACATACTTGTAGCTGTCGGATTTGTATAATTGAAATGGTAATCACGTCCATCACGTAATAATTCTGGATTGGTTGTCAAATATTGCAACGCCTCCATACTTCCAATGCCAAGCAAGAGAAACAAAGATTGTTTTAACGCATAACCTTCGAACTGCTTAAACTTTGGTTCAAGTTTTTGCATTATCCATTCGTCAGCATTTTGATATTGTTTCATGCATGAATAAATGGTCAGTCTATCCTCAATCTCCATTCTGTCAGATATAGTTTTTATTTCTTTTACCAACACGTCGGCTTTAAGCATCATCTCGGCAATGTTCATCGCAGATTTAGCATCTTGCACAATATAGTCGAGCAAAATACTATATCCTCGTTCAATCCGATTATCAATGATGAAACTAGCAAACTTACTACTTGCATGATACTGCATCCAAGCTGTTTCTTCTTCCAACATTCGTATAATGGCATTAGCAAGATTATCTTGCGATATATGCTCCGTGAGATAATCGAACAAAGAATATGTACTACAGAAATTACCCCCATCTCTTTTGCTCACATTTACAAAAGAATAAGGCAACAATGAAATCAAAGTGTTCTCGCTTACATAAAAATGTCCAAGCAACATTAACTGTAAAGCTTTCTGGACATAAGGACATTCATCGGGTTGAAATGTCAGTGTCTCAACAACAGTTTTTGCAGTAGCAATACAGCGGTTTCTACAGCTATCATCTATGAAGGAATCATTTGTCGAATGGATTAATGAATCTGAGATTATCTTCATAAAGAATACTTCATACTGATGTTTGTTCTTGATGGCTTTGATTATTTCATCTTGAATAAAAGCATCCTGATCGTCAACATATTCTATTATAAATCTATACACATAATCACTCAACTGTTCATCAGTACCAATACGCATCTGTTTTCTCATCTGTTTACGGTTGGTACCTGACATTTTTTCTATTGATTCTAGGACCTGTTGTTGAAATACATCATAGTTCGCAAAATCCTTAAAGATAGATTCTTTCCTTTGTCGGCCTTTTCTGATTCCTTCAGGCTCAGGGAAGAAAGCTTCATTTCTTACACGAGCTGCCTTGGCAATCTCAACAATAGGGCATTCAGTGAACCATGAAGCAAAGTTGTTATCAGCATCATTATTCTTATCCAAATATTGATAGTAATCATCAAGCATCTCTAGGGTAATCCACAACCCTGTTTTACCATATAATTCCTCACATGTTTTACGGTTAGCCCCCTCAACAAACATCAGTTTAGCTTTGCTGTCAAATTCTGCCTTTGCCTCAACATCCAAACCTGTTTCATGATATAATAGTCGGAATTGAGCCAATAACTCTTCTGTGTTTATATCATGAGAATAACTATTATAGCAATTACCAAAGTGTTTAAAGAAGCTACTCTCCACTAACGTAATTAACTCCCTATTACCATGTTTAATATATTCTGTTGCTTTCTGAAGGCAGTTGGCCATCATTTTACTATAGTCCTCCCATTCATCGCGAAAATAGTTATGAGGATCATAAAAGCTATGCTGTAATATTTTATTTATAGATTCGGCTGAGGTTACAGTCGTTAAAGAACGATAGACTTCATGCCTTGAAACAATATGCGTAGTAGAGCCTTCCTGCTGGTTATGTACATATTGTTCTTTATCTAATATGTAGTCAATGTAAGTGTCACCAAGATTTGTCTTGTATATTAGACTCATCATCACCTTTATAGCGTCATAGTTATTAAAATCCTTTATCAGAGTATAATATTTATCTACATATTGCTTTTTCGCAAAGAATTCATTTTCAAGGTATATATAAGCTAAATCGCCATTAGGCTTCTGCTGAAGTTCCTCTAAGGTCTTCTTCTCCAACACATAAATCAACCTGTCAAATGTTTCCTTTGATTGAAGTTTAAGAATATGCCACTTCAAGAATAGGCACATACACATAAGATCTGCGAAATATGCAGTTCTTGGATGAGCATTTTCTAACTCATCGGCAATAAAGTTCAAAGTATCTGTTGATTGACCGAAATCTAAAAGATTACGATACTCGTTAGAGAGTATATTAGCTATTCTGATGCCGAGTGACTTATACTCCAATAAAACTCCCTTGAATATACTGTTCTTGGTTTCTTCATCAAGGGTATCTCTATCAGAATAGATAAGCAATTCCAAGCTTGCCGTTTTCAGCCAATCGACTATCATTCCTACTTGTTGCTTGTCCTTTTTTGTATACATTGAAGTCCACAGTATAATGATGTTGTACCATTCAGGTCTTATTTTGCCATTGGAATGAGTTGCCATTTTTCGTGCCTTTTCAATACCATTCTGATACAGATAGAATGCAACTAACCACTCTCTGAAGGCGTTATGCTCAAACGAATATTGTTCATTCTCATACTTAATGATACCATACCTTTTACATTCGCTAATCTTACTTTCATCATAACCTAAGCACATGTCAAACTCTCGCTCTGTTAATGTCTGCTTGTTCATCAGCGACATAGCCAACGCAACTCTCTCCAGCAGGATAATAGCATCTTGAGAAGTTTGCTGATAGATATCAAGGGTTGCCTTTTGTTTTTTCTCGACCTTGTAACTTTTCTCTATAAATAGCTTATATACGTCCGCACGATTTTGGGGTAAATCATTGCTATTTTGATACGCATCAATCAGTATGTTCAGGAAAAAGGGATGTTTAACAAACTCGGCCAAATCTTTTTTATTTATCTGTTGACTTAACGAATTACCCTTCCCTAAACAATTGTCTATATGATCCTGAGCATCACTATAGCTGAGTTCTGTAAGGTATAATTCATGGAACTCCTCCATTTTATCCTCCCGTCGATAATTGCTTCTGCACGATAGCACCATCTTCATCTCTGGGTTATCATGGGCATAAGAGCAAATAGCAAGAAGTAGTTCTTCTCGTCCTTTGCCATTGATTTCGTCCAAAGCATCTATTATTACAACGACTTCTTTTTCATCAACAAATCGTACCCTTGGCATCTGCTCTTGTTTCAGATCAGCACTTGTTTTCACCTCATAGCTTACAGGTTGGTACAGTCCGCTCTGTTGTAGTTCCCAACATAGATTGCGAAGTTCTGTTGTTTTTCCTGTTTGTGCTCCACTATACAAGATAAACTTGTTGTTCCCCTCCTCTACAGCTCCTACTACATAATCAGCAAGTGTATATCTTTCTGTATCTTTATTGAAATAGTAAATGAAGTCATTGTATTCCTTACTCGAAGTGCAGTACCGACGTATATATCCATCTATAGGTTTGTGGGTTTTCAGACCTCTTAAAAATGTAGAGTCATTGTTGGTTACTGCATTTATGATAAGATCTTGCTTTGCGTTAACTTTCTGCAACATGGAATTGTATGAGTTAACAGCATCAATTACGGTGTCCATTTTTATTTCAAGGATGAAGTCATAACATATCGTATCTGCTCGCAGTTCATCTGCCCATAGTTCTAGTAATTCATCGTTTTTGATGGTATCTGGATTTTTTAGGTATTCGCATAGTTCACCTAAGTAGGCGAACCGGCGTGAAGATAAACTTCTGCGAACGACATCATTTTGGCACCACTTTTCGAGTGCTCGTTGATAGCTGTCATCCATGCGCTTCTGGAATTCTTTTTTCTTTAGAAGTTCCTTGGTAGCAGGTACACTACCAGCTATATATGAAATAATAAAATTGATAAAGATATCGTCAATTTCCATCATACTTTCCTGTCTTATATTTTTCAATTATATTGATGTTTTATTAAATTAAACCTTGATTATTTTGCAATTTTCAGTGTGGAATATTGCGTTTTATCCCCATGAAAACAATCGAATTACAGATTTTTTTGGTAGATAACGATTTTGAAACGAGTAAAATTACCAAAATCGCTTAATCTTACATTAATGATAAAGCACTTATTCTGAATACAAGAATAGTGATTATTATTGTCCACTTATAAAATCTTACGGCATTATTTGGTTTAAAATTTTCAGACTATCATTATAACAACTGTTTCAACTGTTCCGCATCCGGCAAAATATTCTTATACTCATCGGGTAGTTCTGTGGCAACTTTGTAAGTAGCCACGCCCATTGGCTTTGTCATATCACGAAAAGCATATTCCACAATATTTTGTTTTTGCGATTTACATAGTATAATGCCTATGGAACGGTTTTCATGTGGAAGGCGCACCAAATCGTCCAAGGCGGAAAGGTAAAAGTTCATCTTACCCAAGTATTCGGGTTTGAAATCACCACGCTTTAATTCAATGGCCACTAAACATTGTAGTTGTCGATTGAAAAAAAGTAAATCAATAAAGTATTCTTGCTCTTCTACAATTAGCCGATATTGATTCCCTATAAAAGAAAAATCTTTTCCAAGCGACATGATGAATTTCCGAATGTTACTCACTATAGCGCTTTCTAGTACACGTTCGTCCGGTTCGTCATCGGGCGATTCTATATTGATGTAGTCCAATAAATATTCATCCTTGAAAGACAACAGAGCTTTTCTTTGAAGGTCTATATCGGAAATTGTTGTTTTGAAGTTGTTGGGTAGCTTTCCCCGTTTTGTGTATAAGTTGCTTTTGAGGTTGTACTTAAGTTTTTCAACGCTCCAAAATTCGTTGGCACAATGTTGAATATAAAACAGACGTTCTTCTAAAGAATTTGTTTTTATCAAAAGTTCGTAATGATGTGTAAAGCCTATTGATAGAAAGGACTCTAAATCAGAAGACCGTAAATCGTCCGTCGGCAACGGACGATTTACAATAAGAAGGTCTATTTCTATTTCGTCCGTTGATAACGGACGAAATTCGCCCGTTGCTGATTGGCGGTTTACAAAAATGCCTTCCCATGCCTCATAAAACTGACGCATTCGTTTTAAGTTAACAAGAGAGAAACCACGTAAACCGGGTAACTCCTGTTGTAATTGTATCGAAATGGTTTCAATAGCATTGGTACCCCAGAAATGGTTTCGGCTATTCTCTGAAATATATTTTCCAATTCCGTAATAAAGAGATAGCAGTTCTCGATTGGCCAACACCGCCGCACGATGACGGCTTTTGAGTATGGCACCCTTGATTAACTGAATCGCTTTAGAATAACTCGGATTAACTTGCTGTTCCATTTGTTCTTATTTCTTTAAATTCTTTTTTCAACCAACAAATCGACCACTTCCATATTTAAAATTTCCGCATTTTTTTACAACACTTCTATTGGTAGTTGGTGGCGATTCTGCGCATAAGCATTCACCATATTAAAGCTCTTGCCCAATTGCTCAGCTAACCATGTTTGCTTTATACTGTTTTGGTCAAGGATTTCTTTTATTGGATTCATTTGAATATCCATTATGAATCACATTTTGCAAATATAGTGGAAATATGAGATACTAGGGCGCTTTTCAAAATGATAATATATAGCAAAATTTATTCATGGTTTTTGTGAATAATATCAAGAGGCCATTTATTGATTAAATTGTACCTAATTTGCACCTTTGTTAGTGTAATGTCCTGATAATTAGAATGAGTTATGCTCTTTTCTTTTATTTCTTGTGTTTAACTATCGTTCGTTTCGTAATTTGAGTTATATTCGTACCGGTACTTCTTTGTTAGACGTTGTGATACGTTAATCAGATTATAACTGAACAAGAATACTTTGATATATCAACAATCGGTAATATACTGCCTTTAGCTATAACCTGTTGAATAAATGAATCACATTCCTGTTTTGTCATCTTCTTCCTTATATAGGCGTAATATAGAAAATCAAGCGTTGTTAAATAGGTGATATCATGTGATTCACAATACTCTTTGATGTCTTTGAGATTGCTACTTCCTAGTACATCGTGATTCTTATAGCAATAAATCATGCAAGCACTTTCTCCCTTGCCTAAAGTCTTCAATAACAAAGCGTATTCTTTCATCATGGAACCGTTAGGTTTGAATTCAATTATTTGAATCTTGGAAGTCATGAACTTAGATATGTTATCAATGAAAGTTTTAGTCTGTGGGTTTCTAGTTAGCTCTGCATAAACAACATCAAGTATCAAATATTGATATTCTGGAAAAATATCGAACAGGATAGTAAAACAATCACCTTTCATGAAATGAATGACAACATCTGAATCAAGTACAATTTTTGTTTTATTATTTGCCATTGTAATCCAATTTGTTCAAAAGCTCAATATAATGGCCTTCCGATATTTTACCTGCATCAAAGAGAATACGAGCTTTTTCACCAAAATCACCGACAATTAGATTTTCATTTCCTGGCTGATAAAGGGAGGTGTCATATCCATATTCACGTGCAGACTGAGTAGCCGATATCTTTAGTAATTCTTCTTTTGATGCCTTGTTGATGAATGACAAATCACTTAATCTGTTTAGAAGGGCTTGGCGTGACACAGAATAGTAGTGTTCTATTCTCAATACAGAAGCCAAAGTCACTTCGCCTTTTTCAACTTCATTTTTTGATAATAATTGTAGGATCCCATCTTCTGGCATCAGTAGAATGGAAGCAAACATATTGGCTTGTTGCTCAATTGGATTTTTTGATCCGTTACTTAAGGTACATTTATGTGGTTTTGGATTCTCTTCTATAAAAAGGTGGAACAACTCATGGGCAATAGTAAAATGTTGTCTTCCTTTGGAATGATTGGAGTTGATAAGCATGAAACGATGCGAGGAAGAGTCTTTTAAACTCATTCCACAGAAATCATCCGACAATGGACGGAATATACTAACAACTTTCAGTTTAAGAAGTAAGCTCTTTAGGTTGATGGCATCTGTATTTCCTAATCCAACATCTTGGCGGAATTTTACAACCATCAGTTCTATCAATCTTATTTGATTTGTTCTCATAGAGATGCTACTAATTGGTCCATTTTGATGTAAGATTTAACAATATCTTTAAAATGAATGATCTCTTGTAAATCATTACTATTAAGATCTTCTATTCTGAAAGCTGTTGCCAGAATCATGTCTTCAGAAACATTTTCTTCAAAGAATACATATAGCTCGCAACCGAATAAATCTGCTGCTTTCTCCAATAAATCCAATGGCATTTCACGTTCCCCACTTTCGTAATTGCTATAAGCAGAACGGTTGATTCCGAGAGCTAAAGCTATTTCTTCTTGAGTGAAGGCTGAAATAGATCTTATTTTCTTGAGGTTATTTCCTACGAGCTTATTCATGGCTGTTTATTATTTCGTGGTTCTTATTTCCGTGGCAAATTTACTGCTTATATTTATATATATATAATCTTGCCACGGATTTGTTTTGTATTTAACACTTTCGTAGGTGGTTTTGTTGGTAACTGAAATACTTTTTAATTAGTATCCATTTTAAAAGTCAATTGGGAGCCAAAGTTATAGAAATGTTCTGTATTTCATTGCTATCACCTTCACTTAAAAAGCTCTTTATGTTTTTCAAAAACATAAAGAGCTTTTTTGAAAACATAAAGAGGTTTCTGGCAGAACTTAACTAAAAAGATAAAACGACTTTAATGTTATTAATTATTACTATGTAATTCTCTTTAAATAAACAAAATACTCACTTGATTTAAAGGAAGGTAGGACCACTTTTAGGGTCACTTTAGGTTCACTCTCCCTTAGCGTATCTTTTCGTGGCTCATTTCTGCCTTTTTTAGAGTGAATAGCCCTATTCATAGGCTTTTTAGCATATAATATCTTTCTGAGTAAGGTGTTTGCTGATGCTGGTAAAAGTGCCAATGAAATTCCTCTCACAACCAACACTTAACATTTTCATGAAACTTGCGCCAAGTCTATTCTATTTACCATTTTGCTATGAGGGATCAATGCTTGTATTTTCTGTTTGCTGCCTTTAGAAAAACGAATTACTGAGCAGCAGGCTCTATTTCGATAAAGCGTGCATGTACATGATGGCTCGCTTGCAAAGACTATATACATGTTTCACTGCTTTTAGCAGAATGGTAGGGGGAAGTGGAAAAAAACAGCTTATTAAGGTAGGCGGATTTATTGTGCTAATATTTTCTTGTTACTATACAAATAGCCCTTTTGTAAAGGGGTACTTTGTACGGGAAGGGTCGCCCCGAGAAGTGTGACCCTAAAGTGACCCTAAATTTCTTTTTTGTCTGCCTCTCTTTTGTTTTTAATATTCTGATAATCAGATAGTAATGATCGTTTTGTTTCTTTATTCAGAAAACTGGGGAGACCCTACTATTTACTTGCTTATGCAATTGTTCGATCCTCTTTTTTGTATAGAAAATACCTTACTTATTCGAACGATAATGAAAGATTTCACAGGTGAGCCAATAGAATAAATGGCTATCTGCTAAATGCAACTAATATGATTTATACTTGTCTATTTGATATTAAAAAACTACTTTTGCTGTACAATTGTAATACATAGCACGTATGGAACGGTTCGAAGAGTTAACCGCGCAGATTAGTTCGGCTTTATGGGGGTGGCCGATGATTATATTACTTCTGGGAACACATTTGTTTCTTACCATCAGACTGCGCTTTCCTCAAGCCAAGATTTTCACGGCAATTCGTTTATCGGTCACGAAAGACGATAATGCCACTGGTGATGTTAGCCAGTTTGGTGCATTGGCCACTTCGCTGGCTGCTACCATTGGTACAGGCAACATTGTGGGTGTGGCCACTGCGGTTGCGTTTGGCGGTCCCGGAGCGGTACTCTGGTGCTGGCTGACCGGTGTGTTTGGTATTGCAACAAAGTATGCGGAAGGGTTGCTTGCTATCAAATATAGGGTGCAGACAGAAAACGGTGAAATGCTTGGGGGACCGATGTATGCCTTGGAGCGCGGACTGAAAATGAAATGGCTAGCTGTGCTGTTTTGCGTGTTCACGGCAATTGCGGCGTTTGGCATTGGTAATACCGTTCAGGCAAATTCCATCTCCATGCTGCTGAATGAGAGCTGGGGCATTTCAACGTACGTTACCGGTGGCATTCTTTGTTTGCTTCTGGCGCTGGTAATCCTTTTCGGATTAAAAGGAATCTCAAAGGTTTGTTCTACTCTGGTACCTTTCATGGCTGCCTTTTACATTGTGGGATGTATCATCATTTTGTGGCTGAATGCTGCCTATCTCAAAGATACCGTCGTTCTTATTTTCAATTCGGCTTTTACTCCCCAAGCAGCCGGAGGAGGTTTTATGGGTACCACGGTGATGATGGCTGCCCGTTTCGGTATCGCTCGCGGACTGTTTTCAAATGAATCGGGTCTGGGCTCGGCACCCATTGTGGCTGCAGCGGCACGCACGCGCAATCCGGTACGTCAGGCTTTGGTTTCTTCTACCGGTACGTTTTGGGATACGGTTATCATCTGTGCACTCACCGGACTGGTTTTGGTTAGCAGCATCATTGCTTATCCGGAAATTGATCATACGCAAGGCGGAGCACTCACGAAAATGGCATTCGGAAAGATTCCTTATATCGGACCTGCCATTTTATCGGTCGGGATCCTGACTTTTGCCTTTTCTACCATATTGGGATGGTCTTACTATGGTGAAAAGGCTATGGAGTATTTGGGAGGGAAGAAGTGGATCATTTATTATCGCATAGCCTACATTGCAGCGGCATTCGTGGGATCGGTCATGAATCTCACCGTGGTGTGGAACATTGCCGATAGCATGAATGCATTAATGGCCATTCCCAACCTGATAGCACTGTTGTTATTGTCGGGAGTGGCAGTCAGGGAAACCCGCAAGTACTTGTGGTCGGGAAGGCTTAATGATGATGAGTTCTGAAAAAGGCGAGGGGACACTTACCCTTGACTGATTGCTCTCAACCAAGCGATCTCTTTTGCCCAAAGAGTTTCGTCGGGTGTTTCCAGTATAATAGGTAAGTTGTCGAAACGAGTATCTTTCATCAGCCTCTCAAAAAAGGCATTGCCTATGTATCCTTGCCCAATGCTGTCGTGGCGGTCCACTCGGCTTCCAACTTCCTTTTTGGAATCATTCAGATGGATTCCCCGTAAGAAAGAAAAACCGACTTCTTGCTCAAAAGCATTGAACACCTGATCGTAATCTTGCAAGAAATTGTATCCGGCAGTAAAGGTGTGACAGGTATCTAGGCAAACACCAACCCGGCTTTTATCTTCTACTTTGTCGATAATGTACCTTAGGTGCCAAAATTCATTGCCCAGGTTACTGCCCTGACCGGCTGTATTCTCAATAACAGCAGTCACGCCTTTTGTTTTATCGAGGACTATGTTGATACTCTCCGCAATGCGACTGAGGCAGGCTTCGGTATCTATCTTATTGAGATGGCTACCGGGGTGGAAGTTCAATAGTTTCAGTCCAAGTTGTTCGCAACGTTGCATTTCATCTAAGAAAGCTGCCCGGCTTTTGGTTAAGCCTTCCTCTTCCGGATGGCCTAGGTTGATAAGGTAACTGTCATGCGGTAAGATGTATTCCGGAAGAAAACCGTATTTCTCACAGTTTTGCTGAAATAAATCAATACTTTCTGCGGTAAGCGGCTTGCTGACCCACTGACGTTGGTTCTTTGTGAAAAGGGCAAAGGCATTGGCCCCTATTTCGTGTGCATTAACCGGCGCGTATTCAACGCCTCCTGATGCACTGACATGTGCTCCTATGTACTTCATCTGATTATTTTTTTATATTCAACGCCCGCTATGAGGCTTTTGTTTTCAAAATTTTCAGTGAAGATAAAAAAAAGTGGAATAAAGCATAGGGTTTCTCTTTGCTAACCCATCATATTAG
>Ga0194136_1001189_pt1 | contig 12993 bp, 15 predicted proteins | sample TARM_MetaG_T3A_1_FD_134023 | JGI IMG/M metagenome (GOLD analysis project Ga0194136, IMG submission 134023) | Freshwater microbial communities from Pennsylvania, USA, analyzing microbe dynamics in response to fracking - TARM_MetaG_T3A_14 (version 2) | ecosystem: Environmental > Aquatic >...
ATCAGTAGAAAATGGGAAGAGCATAAGGGAACAACAGAGCTATCAGCACCAGTACCGACATCCCCCAGAAGATTACCTTGTAGGTCGTTCGCACCTGGGGTACCGCACATATTTCTCCCGGCCGACACTCTTCCACTGGCCGATAGATCCCGCGCCAGGCGAAGAACATGGCTATCAGTGCGAGGCCGATGAAAACCGGACGATAGGGTTCGAGAGCCGTGAGGTTACCAATCCAGGCACCGGAAACGCCCAGGGTGATCAGTACCAGCGGCCCGAGGCAGCAGGCTGAGGCAAGAAGTGCCGCAATACCCCCGGCAGCCAGGGGCCCACGCCCCGATCTGGAATTCGACATAACGCCTATACCTTTCATGACTTTGTTCGATGGGATAAGGTTACTTCCGTACTCAGCTACGGAGTCAAGGCAGATGTCGGATAACGCAAATTCACTGACCATCGGTGGCCTGGCGAGGGCGGCCGACGTTCATATTGAGACAATCCGCTATTACCAGCGGCGAGGGCTAGTACCGGAACCCCAACGCCCGCCGGGTGGTATACGGCGCTACGGTGATGCCGATATCGAGCGGTTGACGTTTGTGAAAACGGCGCAGCAGTTGGGCTTCAGTCTCGACGAGATCAGCGACCTGCTCCGGCTTGAAGACGGCACTCACTGCCAGGAAGCCAGTGCACTGGCGGAGCACAAGCTGAGGGACGTGCGTGAAAAGATTGGCAGGCTGGAGAAAATCGAGAAGGTGCTCGGAGAAATGGTCGGCCGATGCCGCGCTCGACAAGGCAATATCAACTGCCCGCTCATTGAGTCTTTGCATGAGGGGATCAATGGGCGGGATGCTGAAAGGTAGCACCCGCCTCATCAGCTATGCGATCTAATCGCTTTGGCTTCCTCTTTGGGCGCTGGTGAACTGATCCAGACCTTCACCAAAGATGTGAAACAACCGTCCTGCTGCGCAGGGTAATGGTCGCAATAGAGTAAATAGCTTCCGTTATGGAGCGTTGCGGGTGGCAGTACGTTGACCGTCTGCCGGAATAATTCTACCTTTGAAATACGGGGTTCCGTAGTACTCGTTGACATCCACGAAACTCACGGACTCAGAGGAGGCATCCCATGAACATGCCGATGAACGCACTGCTCTTTTTGATGGCGCTGGCAGCAGGGCTTCCCGCCGCCAATGCGGCGGACCCCGCCAAGGTCACCGTCGCCGAAAAAAGCCCCTATGGCGCCTACCTGGCCGATAGTGAAGGCCGAAGTCTCTACCTGTTCGAGGCTGACGAAGCCGGCAAGAGCACCTGTTATGACGCCTGCGCCAACGCCTGGCCACCGTTGACGACAAGTGGCGAGCCCGAGGCTGGTAAAGGCGTTGACGCTGATGCCCTCGGCACCCTTGAGCGCCGGGATGGTACGTTGCAGGTGACCTATGACGGGTGGCCACTTTATTACTTCATCAAGGACAAGGCGCCCGGCGATACCAAAGGCCAGGATATTAAAGGCTTTGGTGCGGAATGGTACCTGGTCACGCCAGGCGGCAAAAAGGTGCACGCCGAGTGACGGCGTGATTCGGCCCAGACTGAAAGCATAAGGGGAGCTATGAGTCATACACTGGAAATTCAGGATATTCGAGAGGTTACCCATGACGTCAGGCAGATTCGGCTTGAAAAGCCCGAGGGCTTCACGTTCACGCCCGGGCAGGCCACCGAGGTAGCCGTTGATCGCGACGGCTGGCGAGATGAGGGACGGCCCTTTACCTTTACCTCGCTCGCCACGGACCCGTACCTGGAGTTCGTGATAAAAATCTACCCGGACCACGAGGGGGTCACTGATCAGATCGGCCAGCTCAAGGCGGGCGACAACCTGATTATCGGCGACCCCTGGGGCACCATTGAATACAAGGGTGAAGGTGTGTTCCTCGCGGGTGGTGCGGGTGTGACGCCGTTTATAGCCATTCTGCGCGACCTGCACCGCAAGGGTGAGACCGGAAATAACCGGCTGATCTTCTCCAACAAGACCGAGCGGGACATTATCCTGAAGGAGGAGTTTGAGACGATTCTGGGTGACCGGTTCATGACCGTTATCACCCAGGAAAAACCGACGGGTGATCACATTTTTCTGGATGGCGTTATCGATAAGGCCTTTTTGAAGTCACAGATCGAGGATTTCGGCCAGGCGTTCTACGTGTGCGGCCCCGATCCGTTCAACAAGGCCATTATGGCCGCGCTTGAGGAATTGGGAGCCGGCCCGGATGCGTTGATCTTCGAGAAGTAAGTCACCGCGCAAAATGCCCGTATGTCAATGTAACAAAGATTGCGTCACCGGCCGCTACAGCAAGCAGATCTGCCGCGCAGTGCTCAGCCAGGCCGCAATCCCTTCTGCTGTAGCCACTGCGGATTGAACAGCCGCGAGTAGTAGCGTCCGCCGCCGTCGCAGAGGACGGTAACGATGGTATGCCCGGGTCCGAGCTCGCGGGCGACACGGGCGGCGGCAGCCACGTTGATACCCGACGAACTGCCGAGGAAGAGACCCTCTTCGCGCAGCAGCCGATAGACGCAAGTCACCGCTTCTTGGTCCTCAATGAGACAGGCATCGTCGATGGGCGTGCCCTCAAGATTGGCAGTGACGCGGCTGGTGCCGATGCCCTCGGTGATAGAGCCATCGCCTATCACCTCCAGCGTGCCGGCACAGACGTAACGGTAGAGTGCGCTGCCGCCCGGACGCAGCTCGCCACGCTCCTCGGCGACTGCACTTCATTCGCCGCGCACAAGCGTTGGGTTTCTCCCTGCGTGAGATCGCGGAGCTGCTTGCGCTGCGTGATGCTGGCCAGCACGGGGCTGATTTACCCGGTCTGGGCGATGGTGGCCATGGCGGCCAGCGTCACCGCCATTTTCATCGATTCGCTATGGCAACGCCTGACGCTGTTTTTCGACACGGTCTTGAGTGTGAAGGATTGATCAGGCCGATTGTAAGCTACCCCTGACAAGAGGATTCGTCATGTTTAAGAAATGTTGCCTGATGCTGGCCGCGTTGGTGCTCAGCGCTGCCGCGCTGGCCGCCGAAACGCGCTACGTACTGGGCGTGGACGGGCTGGCCTGCCCGTTCTGTGCCTATGGCATAGAGAAACGTCTGACTAAGGTCGAGGGTGTCACTGACGTGCAGGTCGACGTGGGTGAAAGCGTGGTACGTGTCACCCTTGAAGACGGCAAGACGCTCTCGGAAGCGCAGGCGCGTCAGGCCATCAATGAGGCCGGTTTCACGCTGCGCTCCTATGCGGAGGCCGAGAGCGATAGGGGAGGTAGCGATGCAAATTAGCAGTCCTCCAGTGACTGTGTCCCTGCTGGTCGGTGCCCTGACACTGATGTGTGTGTCTGTTGTACAGGCCGCACCCAATACCTTTAACACCGCCTTGCCAGTGGCTCAGGGCCAGACTATCTGGCGCGAGCAACTTGTGTTTCGGGAACGCTCCGACGACGGACCCATGGATCGCGAGGTTTCGGTCCGGGTTCTGGGCAGCGTACTGGGTTATGGCATAACCTCGAAGCTGGCGGTGTTCGGTGTCGTGCCTCACTTCTTCGATAAGGTGCTGGACGTTACCACGCCGATGGGCCGGATTGAGCGCGATGCTGGTGGCATTGGTGACGTTTCACTATTTGGGCGCTACACGGCCTACCAACATGATTTCACCGGTGGCACTTTCCGGGTTGCGCCGCTGCTCGGGTTCACGGCACCCACCGGAGAGAGTAGCGATCGTGATCGTTTCGGCGAATTGCCACGCCCATTACAGGTTGGCGATGGCGCCTGGGACGGGTTCACCGGCGTGGTAACCACTTATCAGACCCTCCACTATCAGGTTGATGGGCAGTTGCTCTACCGGGAAAACGGCCGTCACGATGGTTTCGCACGAGGGGACGAGACGCGCCTCGACGCTTCGCTGCAATACCGGGTCTGGCCGCTCAGTCTTGACGGTGTCTCTGGTACACCGGGTTTTACCTACGCCCTGCTCGAATCCAGTCTCGTTCACCGCGAGCGCAACGATATTGTCAGTGGTACCGATGCCAATTCCGGTGGCACCCAGTGGTTGCTGGCGCCGGGGTTGCAATACATCACACGGCGGTGGGTCTTCGAGGCTACGGTGCAACTGCCTGTGGCCGAAGATCCCGATGGTGATGCCATTCAGGATGACTACATTGTGCGCGTCGGGTTTCGTCGTAATTTCTAGCTTCAGGGACTGATCATGAGAACAATCGGTAAATGGCTGGGATACGGGGTTCTTTCTCTGATAGCGGTGCTAACTCTGCTTCTCTGGCTTGGTGGAGGGATCAACTGGAACCAGGAGCCACCCTATAAGCTGGCTCTTGCATGGGGTGAAAGAGGCAGTGGCCCGGGGCAGTTTAATGACCCGACGGGCATTGCCGTAACGGCCACTGAAGTGTTCGTGTCCGATGCCCGCAACGGGCGTATCCAGGTTTTCGATCACCAGGGGCGCTTCAAACGGGCATTCGGCACCCCCGGTGATGAACTCGGGGAACTCGGGCGGCCGATGAATCTGACCATCCACGGCGACAGGCTCTACGTGCCCGAGTACATGAATGACCGGATTCAGATATTCAGTCTGGCTGGTAAACCGCTGAAAATCATTGGCGGCCCGGGCAAGGGCCCCGGCCAGTTTAATGCGCCGGGCGGTGTTGCCGTCGCGGAAAACGGTGATCTGTTCGTGGCCGACTTCTACAATCACCGTGTGCAGCACCTGACGGCGGATGGCTCCTTCGTCAAACAGTGGGGGACCACTGGGGAGACGGGAAAGAGCGCCGGGGAATTTACCTACCCGACGGATGTAACCTTTGCCGATGATGGAACTCTTTATGTGGCGGATGGTTACGGAAATCGTGTTCAGGTTTTTGATGCCGGAGGCACCTTCCTGAGAAAGTGGGGAGGGCCGTTTGCCCTGGGCCTTTACGGGCCGTTCAAGGGCTGGTTCACCACCACAACGTCCATCGCGATTGGCCCTGAGGGCAATGTTTTTGTGGCCGATTTTTACAACGATCGTATACAGAAGTTCGAGGCGGATGGGGACTACCCCACCGCATTCGGCAGTGAGCCGGAAAACCCCGGCCACACGGCCATGGCCATCGCCGTCGGGAGTGACGGAGCCGTGTGGAGCGTGAACTTTGCCGACAATCGGGTCGAGAAATGGGAGCCCGGAAAATCGATCAGAGTCACCAGGGACAAACCTGGGGTGCTAGCCGATCTCGAGCTCTGATCCGGCCGACTTATCCGATGGTGCAAAGGCCGAACCGACCAGATAGGCAACGGTCAGTGGGCACAACCGTCCCACGAACATCAATGCCATGATAATCACCTGGCCGCCGTCAGACAGTTCGGCAGTCAGGCCGCGTGTGAGTCCTACTGTTCCCATCGCCGAGGTGGCTTCAAAGGCTACTGCCAGCAGTTCGGCGTCGTCGGTTATAGACAGGGCAAAAGTACCCATAAAGATCCCGATAACCGCCATGACCGTTACCGCCATAGCCTTGAGCAGAGTGGTCGTCGACAAGCGCTGTGAGAAGAGCGTGGGAGTGCGGCGCTGGCGAAGGTAGGTCCAGGTTGCGGCCAGAAGTACAAACAGTGTGGCCAGCTTGATACCACTGCCAGTACCGTTGGCCCCGGCTCCGACAAACATCAGGAACATCAGCACCAGCGCAGTGGCCTGGGTGACGCTGGCGATGTCGATACTGTTGAACCCGGCCGTCCGCGGTGTCGTGGCCTGCAGCCAGGCCGCCCAGATCTGGTCAGAGAGATTCGGTAGTGCCCCCAGGGTAGCGGGGTTATCCGACTCCAGCTGGAAAATCATCAAGGTACCCAGAACGCTTAAAATCGCTGTGCCCAGAAGCACCACTTTGACGTTGATGTTCAGATAGCCGGTACGCGGGTACTCCAGCAGTCCCACGATCACGATGAATCCGGCTCCGCCAATGAGGTATAAGCCGGAAACCACGACATTGATCACTGGGTTGCCGGCGTAGCCCATAAGGCTGTCGGGGGATAGGGTAAAGCCGGCATTGTTGAAGGCCGACACACTGTGAAACAGGGACCACCAGAGTCCCTGCAACCAGCCGTGCTCGGGAATCCACACCAGGGCCAAAGGCACAATAGCAATGCCCTCCACGACCAGCGCCAGCCTGACCACCTCTTTGGCTGTCCGCATCAGATCGTGGGGGTGGGTTTCGTTATAGCCACCGCTGGCGACCAGCTGGTGCCTGCCCCGGATGCGCCCGCCGAGCGTCAGCAGCGCCAGTACAGCGAAGGTCATCAGCCCCAGGCCACCGATCTGAATCAAAAGCAGAATGATCAACTGGCCCCAGAAACTGAAGGTTGCGCCGGTCTCGGTTACCACCAGCCCGGTGACGGTTACCGCCGAGACAGAGGTAAACAGGGCGGCGCCCCACGACAGGGGCCCATTCAACGAAAATGGCAGCTTTAGTAGCCCGGCACCCATCAGGATCAACACCATGAATCCTGCGGCCAGAAGGAAGGGTGGGTTGATGCGCCACGCGCTAAGGTGTTTTATTTGTTTCATGATTCTCCCTCGGGATGCCTGTCCAGGTTCTCTTGATAGCGCGGCCCGTCGGAATTTTTTTACTTATTCAGCCATAGACGTCGGAGTATCCGAAATATTACAAAGCTGCAGAGCAAACAGAAGGGCCTGGTTGCGTGACACTCTCGATTCCATGTCCCTGAGAAATTTCCTGGCCCTGCAGATGTAACATTTGTCCATGACGGGACTCTTTATGTGGATACTAAGACAAACACTTCACTGACTCGGAAGATCGAGGAGATTCACCATGGGTAAAACCTATCAATCAATTGTCGTCAACGCGCCGGCTGAGACAGTCTGGGCAAAGCTTCGCAACTTTCACGACATGAGCTGGGCGCCGGATGTGGTCACCAAGGTTGATGTTGTCGGCGACAAGAAGGGCGACCAGCCGGGCGCCAAACGGGTACTGAACGAGGCGTTTCACGAGACCCTGCATGCTCTCGACGACGACAACCGGGAGCTCACCTACAGCATCGACGAGGGCCCCTCTCCGGTTTCCTCAAATGAGGTCAGCAGTTATGAGGGACATGTCCGGGTTCGTCCGGTAACGGAAGGCGACGGCGGCACCTTTGTGGAATGGTATTCCCAATGGAGTGGCAAGGATCAGGAGGCCGCCGAATTCTGTCATGGCATTTATGCGGGATTGCTGGAGCAGCTCAAGAAAACGCTGGAGCAATAAGCGCCGTTCCTGACGACCTACCCAATTCAACGCCTGGGTACTGGGGAGTGGTCTTGATACTTGGCCTGGCCATATGCCACTCTCGAGAGATCGGCATACTCCTTGCCCGCAATGATTCAGGGCTACCAGGACTCCGAGAATGGCCTGGCATCCTGCTCAAACGTCCAGGCTGATCGGCGTTGTTGGTGCAGTTGCCAGTAGATTTCCGCCAGGTCGTCTGGCTCGATGATGCCATTGTCTCCCTTGCTGGCGTAGAGGTCTGGCAGGAATTGGGCCGTCGCCTCATTGCGGATCAGGCCGTCCACAATTACATGGGCAACATGGATGCCGTGAGGCCCCAGCTCTCTGGACATACTCTGGGCAAGCGCCCTCAAGGCATGTTTGCCGCCGGCAAAGGCGGCAAATCCGGCGCCACCGCGCAGGCTGGCTGATGCGCCTGTGAACAGGATGGTTCCCTCGTTGCGGGGCAGCATTTTATCCGCGACCTCTCGCCCGACCAGAAATCCGGCCAACGCACACATTTCCCAGACTTTCCGGTATGCCCGGGTAGTGGTCTCACCAATCGGGTATCGGACATTTCCGCCTACATTAAAAATTGCGACCCGGATTGGTCCCAGGTGTGTTTCCACATGATTGACCAGGTCAGTTACCTGGGCTTCATCACGGGCATCGGAGTGAACAGCTGTCGCACTCGATCCCAGAGCGCTGATTTCGTCGCAAAGGGTATTGAGGTCGCCACGCCTCCGGGTAACAACGAGGTGGTAGCCCTCCCTTGCGAATCGCCGGGCGATTGCCGAGCCGAGATGATCTCCGGCGCCGACGACCAGAGCGATGGGTTTTTCGATGGCTGCCATTGGGTATCACTCTTTGGTTGCGAATATTGTCTGGACATGTTCTCAGGTATTCCTCCAAAGCCGCAACTGCGAGCACGAGCAACCTTGCTTACGTACGTCCAGTAACATTTACCCTGTTCGGGTGTCCTGATCATCAGGATAGGGGCGCAGGGTTCTCATGTTTTCAGTTGTCATCGCATTGGCCATTGCTGCAGTGATTGGCTACACCGCACAGGTAACCGGCCTTTGTATGGTCCGGGGTGTCGGCGACTGGCTCAAGGGCAGACGCTTGCGCCTGACGGCCATTCTCATGGCCGGATTCTGGATCTATCTGTTCACCCCTCTGATGGATTATCAAAACCACTCCTTTCTGGCGGTTTACCCATTTCACTGGTCAATCCCACTTGGCGGTTTTGTGTTCGGCCTTGGCGCGGCCATTAACGGCGCCTGTTCCATTTCCACCGCTACGCGTCTTTCCAGCGGAGATCTTCGCATGGTGTTGACCATGCTGGGGTGGCTGGCCGGATGGGTCGTACTGATTATGACAGACGTGGAACCGGACCTGCGCAGAACAACCTACCAGCTCGGGCTTTTGCCCTGGTTTGCCGTGGCAACTCTGGTACTGGCGTCGATACTGATTTACTGGAAGTTTCGTTATCGCTGGCGGATGTGGAGCGGAATCATGCTGGTGGGCATTTCTGCCGGCTGTCTGTTCCTGTATGAGCCAGCCTGGTCACCCAGTGACTTTGTGCGGGACGCGGGGCTGAACCTGATGGCAGGCACCTCGGCGCCTCCATCGTTATCCCGGGCGCTGATTCTGGTTGCCATGTTGCTGGGCATGACGGCAGGCGCCTGGCGTGTCGGGCGTTTCCGGTGGGTGTTGCCCGCCGGTGGTGAAACCGGTAAACACCTTGGCAGTGGCGTCTTGATGGGGATCGGGTCGGCGCTTGCGCTTGGGGGAAATGATTTCCAGTTGTTGCTGGCTCTACCCGCACTGTCCCTGGCCAGTCTGTCTGCACTGACAGGGATGCTGGCGGGGATCTGGCTCGGTGTCTGGTACAGCGCCCGCCGACCCCATACTCACAATTCGTAGCGCCCCATCCATTGCGCGATGGCCTGTGAGGCCCTCAGGGTCTGGAAGAATTCCCGGGTCTGAGGGTCAAACGCTTCATACCCCGGAATCGGCGTCAGCATGGCCTCCATGAACGCCAGCCCCTTGATGCGTTTCGGGTGACGATGGGCATAGTGAAAGCCGAAGAACGATCCCCAGTCGTGACTGACAATGGTGATGCGGTCCAGCCCCAGCGCTTCAATAAAGCCGTCCAGGTAACGGATGTGGTCGTCTATGTCGTAGGGAATGTCGGGCCGGTCAGACATGCCGTAGCCGATCAGGTCAACGGCAATCAGGCGGCCCCTGCCCTCGAGTTCAGGCAGGACATTCCGCCACAGGTAGGACCAGGTGGGCTGCCCGTGGAGGAACAGTATCGGGTCGCCGCTGCCGTGTTCCACGTAGTGCATGCGTGAACCCAGTACCTCCGCGAATTGTGAGGGGTAAGTGAAGTCTTCCGGTTTCTGAATCGTCATAATTCGTGCTCCTGAAGCTGTTGCGCCTGTCGGGGGCTGCTGGCTTTTCTTTTGGTGAATTTAAGAAGTTCAAGAATATTATTGCCGGATGCCGTAACAAAAGGTCCTTTCCCGCGTCTATGAGCCAGGTGACAATAAACGGCAAGGGCCGTTGAATCGACTTACCTCAATTACTGCGTTGACTCTGTGTGATTTCTGCATTGTTGGTCGGGTCGCAAACCCCTTGGGTGGAGCTGGTCTCCACCCTTTTTTTGATCTCTTCCCCGATAACCCAAAGCCGGTCCTGGCCCCAACAACTGACAGCGCCATACCGGAAACTGGGAACGCCCCAGAGACCACACTCATACATCGCCTGGCGATTGTCTTCGGCCCAGACCCGCCAGCTTTCGTCGTCCAGAAGGCTTCTGGCCTTTTGCCAGTCCAGACCGGCGCGTTCAACGATCAGTTTCAGACCTTCCTCAGTTTCTGACCGTATCCCCTCGGCATTGACGGCCCTGGCATAGGTGCGCATGTAGTCGATTTCACGGCCTTCGGAGCGGGCGTATTCGAACAGGGCGTAGCATCGTTCAACCCCTGGCCCGAGCGGGTCGGCCACAAAGCCGTAGGGAATGCCCAGCTTGCTGGCTTCTCGTTTGGTGTCATGAAAGATGTACCATTTCTTGGCATCGGGCACGGATTGTCCACGCATCAGCATGGGTAGAACCGGCCGCAGCCGGAGCGGGATGTTCCAGGCATTGGCGAGTTGTACCGCCCGTTCCAGGCCGAGGTAGGAATAGGGGCTGCGGATCGAGAAGAACACCTCCAGAGGCGTCGCGGCCGCCGGGTGGTCGTCAGGAAGCACTGTGGCGTTATTGGCCAGGTCCGCCCAGGTACGGGTGAAGGCGGCAACATCGGCGGTATGTCGTTTCAGCCCTTGCCGTGTAAGGCTTCGCTCCAGATGGTCCAGCCGGTCCACGCCCCAGAACCAGTCGCCCAGGTACCACACCATACTGCCCTGATAATGCCCGAGCCTTCTTAGCATCGCCTCATTTTCGGACAATGTGGTCTCATCAGGCCGGCCATCTGTCGCTGCGCCGGTGGTTGAATGCCAGAGCTCCTCGAACACGCTCAGGGCGGTGGTCAGTGTTTCCGGAGTCTCTTCGGCAATCAGCAGGCGCGCGGTGGCCGAGGTCAATTCGGTTTCGGATGGAGGCGTTGGCCGGTTGGGAGGCGTAAAGCCATAGAGGCCTGCCAGCCTTGTGGCATCCTGTTGGGCCCAGTTGCGCCAGAGTGCCGGCTCCGGAAACATGTCATCATCCAGCCGCCAGACCGTGTGAAGCCGGAAACGCACCCGGTAGCCTTCCTGAAGCTGCGTGAGAGCCTGCAACAGGGGAAGGCCGAAGGGATCGCGCGGGTTGATGAAAACCCGTGCCAGGTCCTGCTCTCCCCTGATCTTTGCCCGTGCGCCCTGGATGGCATGTTCAATGGAATACCGGGGGGCACTGGACAGGGCCCGTGCGAACCACGGCATGAGGTCCGCTTTGTCGGGGAGGCGCATAGAAAATCCTTGTTGTTATTGGTGAAGGTGGAGCCAGCGCGCCAGCCGTGAATCCGGATGGCGGCTGAGGGACCAGGGCAACCACACCATCACGGCCAGGATAGCCAGTGCAGCCACGACTGTCAGCACCGGGCTCAGTTTGAACGTGTTTCCCAGTCCTGCAAACACCAGGGTCATCGGCAGCATGCCAATGGTCGTTGCAACGATAAAACGCCAGGTGTGAATTGCAGTAACCCCCGCGGCATAACTGATCAGGGCGAACGAGAACACGGGAATCAGTCGGGTCAGCAGGATGGCAATGGTCAGAAAGCGCTGTGAGCCGTCCCTGGCCAGAACCGGGTTGTCCGGGAAGCGTCTACAGATTGCTTCGCGACCCAGGAATCGGGCAATCCAGAAGGCCACGAGGGCGCCGACAACGGCCCCTGTGGCGGCAATAGCGGTTCCCGGCAGAATGCCAAAGGCAAGCCCGGCTGTGGCACTGACAGGGAGTGTGGGTATCGGGCCTACAACCACCGCGATCACCATCAGCAGCATTAATAACACCGGGCCGACAGCACCCTGGCTCTGCAGCCAGGTCGAGAGCGCATCCGGTGACAGATTCGGTGGCATGCCGAGTATCTGCAGCAGCCACCAGGCACCCGCCAGTGCGCCAAGTACCACAAGAACAACCGCTATTCTTGATGTCATCAAACCGCCTTATCTATTGCCAGCGATCGGCCCTTGCCAGCCGCCAGTCCTCTGCCCAATCTGCCGGTGCGCAGTCTTTGTGTAATAAACAACCGGGCTCGATGCCGGGGTAGAGCTGGGCATAGTTCATCACCAGGCTTGGATTGACACGCCGGTTCAGGTGGCGTGGTTGCAGCTCTTCCAGGCGACCAATGCCAAGAATGCCGAGCAGCTCTGCCAGCGCCTCCACTGAGGAATGCTGATAGTTTGCCACGCGAACGCCTTTGTCGGTTACGTCCAGTTGTTGATAGCGGGCCGGATTGGTGGTTGCGACGCCGGTCGGGCATTTATCCGTGTTACAGCTGCGGGATTGTATGCATCCCAGAGCCATCATCATACCTCTTGCCGAATTGACAGTATCGGCACCCAGCACCATCAGACGAAGCATATGGAATGCCGAAAAGGACTTGCCCGAGGCAACCAGGCGAATCTCGTCGCGAACGCCAATGCCTTTGAGGGCATTATGCACAAACTGCAGCCCGTCCCGTAACGGCATGCCTACTGAGTTGGTCAGCTCCACCGGGGCCGCGCCAGTGCCTCCCTCGCCGCCGTCCACGGTGATGAAGTCAGGCAGCCGGCCGGTTTCCAGCATGGCCTTGCAGATGCCGAGAAATTCCTGTCGGTTACCGGGGCAGAGTTTGAAGCCCACCGGTTTTCCGCCGGACAGCGCCCTCAGCTTGGCCACGAATCGCAGCAGTTCGGTCGGGTTCGAAAAGGTCGAGTGACCGGGCGGCGACAGAACATCCTGGCCCATGGGGACTTTCCGGATGTCGGCAATCTCCCGGGTCAGTTTGGACGCGGGTAATACACCGCCATGGCCCGGTTTGGCGCCCTGGGAGAGCTTGATCTCGATCATCTTCACGGAATCCCGGGCCGCTTCCCGGGCAAACAGTTCCGGATCGAAGTTTCCTTCCGGATCGCGGCAGCCGAAGTACCCGGTGCCGATCTGCCAGACCAGATCGCCGCCGTATTTCAGGTGCCACTCACTGATACCGCCCTCACCGGTGTTATGGAAAAAGTTACCGAGCCTGGCGCCCC
>Ga0194136_1001190_pt1 | contig 12992 bp, 13 predicted proteins | sample TARM_MetaG_T3A_1_FD_134023 | JGI IMG/M metagenome (GOLD analysis project Ga0194136, IMG submission 134023) | Freshwater microbial communities from Pennsylvania, USA, analyzing microbe dynamics in response to fracking - TARM_MetaG_T3A_14 (version 2) | ecosystem: Environmental > Aquatic >...
ACTCCCTTGTCCTTTCTCTACCCGCATCGGTTGCTCTGACCGCGTGGTGTCAATTTTCCGCACGCTGCGTGCATGGTGACATGCATCGGGCTTGCATCCGGCTGCAGACCGCATGAACCGGTCCATGAATCGATTTGTGAACTGATCTGTGAACCGATCTGTGAACTGGGCGTCCTTATTTTCCGCCTTACCATGTTACCTGTACGCCGTACGAGGACGGGGGGGACCTCTGTGTTTCCCGTGAAACAACGCTGTGTTTCCGGCTGGTTGGCGAGTATGTAACCGCATAGGGGGAATTTTCGGTCATTCTGGCAAGGGGTTTGCACAGTCTGAAGCATACTGACAACAACATGGCGCTGCGGCGTCTGTGATAAGGAGGATGCCATGCTGTTTTTACTTGGTGGGAACGATAAGAAGGCCCGCAAGGCGGATGCCCCCCGTACGGAAAACATGGAAGTGGTGAAGGAACTGTTCATGACGGGACGTTTTCCCGTGGTCACCACCGAAGTTCTTGAAGGCAGAGCGCTGGGCAAGGTGCTCGGTCTGGTTGTCTGCCGCGGGTATGATTCTGACGAAGCCTTCTTCGGCATGGCCGCCCGCGCCGTGAACAAGGGTGCGCAGGCCATTATCGGCTACAAGGAAAACGTGGCTTTCCATCCTGACGGAAGCAAATATTTCTGCTGCTACGGCACGGCCGTACAGTTCGAGAAGCCCAAGAAGTCCATTACGGTCTAGCTGGTGCTTCGTTCAGGCACGGGAGTTTCTTGCTGGTCTGCGGGATGCAGGCCGGAAGGAATGGAGTGTCTCCATGCAGGGGGGCCGGATCGTCAGTAGTTTGACGTACAGACTCCGTGCCGCTATCCGGATTCAGGAGCTGGCTCCTGCTTTGTGAAATGACGTATGTGATAAGAACCGTCTCCGGCTGGGGGCGGTTCTTTTTTTGCATTGTTTCGTAATGTAATCGGACATGAGAACCGGACATGAAAAAGGCCGCCCCGAGGGGCGGCCTTTCATATTGCTGTGCTGTTCAGTCTAGGCCCAGCGGGGGGTAGCGAACTGCTCGCCGGTTCTGGCGATGATGAGAGCTTCGCGCCCGGGCAGGCTGTTGATGAACTGCAGGCCCTTGCGGGTCTGCATGATGCTCACTGCAGTCGCCAACGCGTCGGCTTCCATGACGGTGGGAGCGGTAACGGACACGGATGCCACGTTATTGGGGCTCTTGCCGGACACAGGGCTGACGAGGTGGGAGTACATGTGCTTCTTGTCGTAGAAGACTTCGTATCCGCCGGAGGTGGCAACTGCACCGGTGTTCATGGTGATCACGGTGGGGTAGTTTCCGTTCTTGGCGGGGTCTTCAATGGCGATGGTCCAGGGGGTTGCCTTGTCCTTTTCGCCCATGGTGCGGATATCGCCACCGGCATTGATCATGTGGTTCACGGCACCATGTGCCGCGAGAACGGCAGATGCCTTGTCCACAATGTAGCCCTTGGCGATGCCGTCCAGCGTGATGCCCATGCCTTCGCGGTCCAGACGGATGCTGCGGCCGGAAAGCTTGAGATTCTGCTGGCCGACCAGAGACAGCGCGTGTTCGAACTCTTCGCTGGACAGGTCGAGTGCACCGTTCAGGTTCTGCTTGGCGCGGAACAGGTCCACAACAGGCTGCACGGTCACGTCGAAGGTGTTGTCGGTAAGACTGCCGAAACGCTTGGAGCGGTCCATCACTTCGGCAAGCTCGGCGGGAATGCCGGATACCTTGCCATCCTTGTTCAGCACGGACACGGGGGTGGAAGCGTCAAAGCGGGAGAACACGGCTTCAAGGCGTTTGATTTCCTCAAAGGCGCGGCCCACGGCTTCCTCACCCAGCTGCTTGGAAGGATGCAGTGCGGTGATGGTGACAATGGTGCCCATCATCAGGCGGGTCTGGTGCACCGAGTATTCCTTGCCGATGCGGGCAGCTTCGGAAACCACGGGCAGCACGCCGTTAACGGCGGCGCCGAGGCCGAGCAGGCCGCATGCCTTGAGGAACTGGCGACGATTGGTATTCATGCTCTTCGCTCCTTTAGGCGGTGGCTTGGGGTTGCTGTTCCGGAGCTGCTGCCGCAGCAGCGACAGCGGCTTCTGCCTTATGCGCCACGCTGTTGTGGCACATGAGGCGCAGAATGCTGCGGGGACATGCTTCCACACAGGCTTCTTCACAATCGGGGCCATAGGCAAGGCAGGCCACGTGATCGATCCTGATGTTGCCTTCCGCATTGGAAATGGCATTGGCAGGACACTTCTTCACGCACTTGCCGCAGTTGATGCAGCCGGCTTCGCACACGTTCATGACGTCTTTCATCTTGTCCAGGGTGGAGCAGAAGACCTGAACGCGGGCGCGACGGGGAATCATTTCCAGAATCTTGTTGGGACACACGCCCACACAGGCGCCGCATGCGACGCACTTTTCGGGATCAATGCGCACCAGTCCGCCTTCAAGGTACATGGCGTTGAAGTTACAAACCTTCACGCAGTCCCCGAAGCCGAGACAGGAGTACTTGCATGCATCGGGGCCGTCCTGCAGCTGTGCGGAGGCCGCACAGGAGTCAAGGCCCTGATACTCGTATTTTTTCTTTACCTTGCCCTCGTCCTTCACGCAGCGGCGGAAGGATATCTGGGGTTCGGCACTACCGGCAGCCTTTCCGGCAAGCTCGGCAACCTTGGCAGCAACCTCCGGACCACCGGCGCAGCACAGGCCTGCGGAAACCGAGGGGTCCTGAATAACGGCAGCGGCATAGGCGTCACATCCTGCAAAACCGCAACCGCCGCAGTTGGCGCCCGGCAGCGCTTCGGATACGGCTTCCACTCTGGGGTCTTCTTCCACGTAGAACACGCGGGAAGCCACGGAAAGCACGACCGAGGCGATGAAGCCCAGTGCGAGCAGAGAAAGTACAGATGTCAGCATAATGCTTATCCTTGTGGTTATGCCCCCGTATCAGGGGGTCAATTACCTCTTTGCCCTAGACGTCGTATGCCTAGATCATGCCCGAGAACGCCATGAACGACATGGACATGATACCCGCCAGCACCAGTGCGGCAGGAACGCCGCGCATGGCGAGAGGCAGACGGGAGATCTCCAGCCGTTCGCGGATTGCCGCGAGCAGGATCAGTGCCAGCATGAAGCCGAGGCCGGTGGCAAACGAATAGTAGGTGGACGTGCCGAGGTCGAAGCCTTCACGCTGTACCACGATGGCCACGCCGAGAACGGCGCAGTTGGTCGTGATGAGCGGCAGGAATATGCCGAGAGAGCTGTACAGCGGGGGAACGGCCTTCTTCAGGAACATTTCCACCAGCTGAACCAGTGCTGCAATGACCAGAATGAACATGATCGTCTGCAGATAGTCCAGCCCCAGGGGTACAAGCACGTTGAACTGAATAAGCCAGGTAATGGGGGTGGCGATGATCATAACGAAGATAACCGCCGCGCCCATGCCGATGGACACGCCCTTTTCCTTGGAGCAGCCAAGGTAGGGGCACTGACCAAGATACTGGGCAAGAACAACGTTGTTAACAAAGACCGCTGATATGAGAAGCAGGAAGTAATCCATCATGATTCAGTACCTCCTAATCTCTGCCCATTGCACAGCCGCGACAGGATTCGCAGCCGGGCATGGGGTTTTCGGCGGGCTTTTCACCGCGGCGCATGGCCTTGCGGATGCTCATCAGGTTCATGCAGGCGAGGATAAGACCGAGCGATACGAACGCGCCGGGAGCCTCTACCATGAAATGAACCGGATGGAAGCCGGGGCCGAACAGGTGATGACCAAACAACGTGCCGTATCCGAGAATTTCGCGGAGGGCACCGAGGAAGGTCAGCGACATGGTGAAGCCTATGCCCATGCCAAGGCCGTCCGCAATGGACAGGTGCACGGGGTTTTTGCCTGCAAAGGCTTCCGCGCGGCCGAGGATGATGCAGTTAACAACGATAAGGGGCACGAATATGCCCAATTGCTGGTAAAGGGGGTAGGTGTACGCCTGCATGAGCAGTTCCACCGCCACAACGAGCGAAGCTGCGATGGCGATGTAACAGGCGATACGCACCTTTTTGGGGATAATGTTACGAATCAGCGAGATAACGGCGTTGGACAGGGCAAGAACGAAGATAACTGCAAGACCCATCCCGAGACCGTTGTTGGCGGATTTCGTAACGGCAAGCGTAGGGCACAGTCCGAGCATAAGCCGGAACGGCGGAATTTCCGCCCACAGACCCTTGGAAAACTCTTTCCACATGCTGGCCATTGTATTCTCCTTTATCGGTTCACGACCGGCTATTTCCAGGTGCCCGTGGCTTCGGACTTGATGGCCTGATACACCTTGGCAGCGTTCTGAACGGCAGTCACAACACCGGTGGAAGAGATGGTAGCACCGGAAAGTGCGTCAATCTGTCCACCCTTGGACTTGAGGTCCACATTCATGGGCTGCTTCTTGAACTGTTTGGTGAATCGGGCATCCGCTACCACGGTGCCGAGACCAGGAGTTTCCTTCATGGTCGTAACGCCGATACCGGCAAGGGTGTCGTTTTCCACGTTAAAACCAACGATAACGCCAATGTCACCGCCGAAGCCTGCGCCGAAGTCTTCAAGGGCGATGGCAACGAGCTTGCCGCCCTTGATGGCGGGAAATACGTTGATTTCCTTGCCGGTGGCGGGGTTCGTGAACTTCTTGCGGTCCGCAATGGGGTCGTTGTCGGTGTCGGCCAGAACCTGCTTGATGGCCGGACCCTGCACATAGGTGAGAACCTGGTTCTCAATGGCGGGGGCGGTCAGCTGCTTGAGGTAGGACAGACAGAAGCCGGAAAGACCGCAGATTGCGGAAAGCACAACGATCATTTTGATTATTTCACGCATGGCTTACCTCGCTCCGAACGGTTTGGGCTTGATGAGGTCCACCAGCGGGCTGACCATGTTGGCGAGAAGAACCGCAAACATGACACCGTCGGGATACTTGCCGTAGGTCCGGATGAGAACCACCAGCACGCCGCCGACAATGCCGTATACCAGACGGGATACGTTGCCGTTGGGCGAGGAGGAGGAATCCGTCATCAGGAAGAAGGCTGCCAGCATGGTGGAGCCGGTCAGCAGGTGGAACACGGGGTTCGCATACAGAGTGGGGTCTATGGCGTAGTAAAGGCCGCCGAGACCCAGCACACCGATGATGAAGCCCGCAGGAATCTGCCAGCGGATGGTGCCGCGGATGATGAGATAGATGCCGCCGATGATCAGGGCACCCACCTGCATTGCACCCAGAGCGCCGAGCTGATCGCCGGAGAGCAGGGCGGGAATGCTGAAGTTGCTCACCTGCGCAGCACCGAAGTACTTCAGCTGGGTGAGGGGGTTCACCATTTCGGTGTTCAGCATGGTCGCGTTCGGGTCAACGAACAGCGGCCAGGAAACGCGGCAGAAGGCCCAGCCCACTGCGGGACCGACAACCGGAGAACCGCCCAGTTCGCCGAAGAGCATTTTGCCCATCAGCATGGAGACGGCAGTGCCGGTTATAACCAGCCACCAGGGTGCACCTGCGGGAAGCAGGAAGGCGAAAAGCAGGCCGGTTACAACGGCGTGCAGGTCGTCTACCATTACTTCGCGGTGCATGGCCTTGGTTGCGAGAACTTCAACAACAACTGCCGTGGAAACGGCAAGAGCCATTACCCGTGCTGCTTCCATGCCATACCAGTACAGGGCACCGGCAATGGCGGGAGCAAGGGCGATGAGGATGTTGCGCATCATGCCCTGAATGCTTGTGCCGCAATGGAAATGGGGCGCGGCACCTACAGCCAGAATGGGCGCGGTTGGCAATGCTTCGTTGGACATTATGCAGCCCCCTCTGCACCCTGCAGGGAACAGGCGCTTACCTGAGCTTCCTTGAGGGCGATCTGATGTTTGCCGAGCCTGATCAGCTGCAGCATGGGACGGCGGGCCGGGCAGTAGTATGCGCACAGGCCACATTCCATGCAGACGTCAATGCTCTGGTCGGAGCACTGGTCGAACTGACGGAATTCCACATAGCGGGTAATGAGGTTGGGCATTATCCGCGAGGGGCAGTGCAGCACACACTCGCCGCAGCTTATGCACTGCTTGTTGGTCACGGGAGCGAAGGTGCCCTTCTTGATGAGGAAGAGACCCTGCGTATCCTTGCCCACGCCGCGCATGAGGTCGGCTACGGCAGTGCCGCGCATGGGGCCGCCGACAATGATCATGTCGCCGTCGGCAATGGTGTGGCCGGCGTGCTGCAGCAGGGTGCTCACGGGGGTGCCGATGGTGACCATGTAGTTCACGCCCTGTACGCTCACCACGGTTTTGGTGAGGGGCATGCCGGTCTGGGCAATCTGGCCGAGGTTGAACAGGGTATGCAGGGGCAACACCCGCACACCGGTGCTCTTTTCGCTGCCGGTGGCCTTGGCGATAAGCAGTTCATCAAGGCTGTTGGGATATACGGGCTTTACGGCAACATTGGTAAGGCCCGAAAGGGAGGCGGCTGAACCTTCTGCACAGGCCAGCATCATCTTGCTGGCGGGAGAGAGCTTTCTCAGCACGGCAAGGCCGGCTTCGATGGTTCCCTTGTGCTGCCCCAGCAGGGTTTCGGCAAAGGTGATGCCGGGCTCGGGGTTCAGTCCGTTGATAATCAGGGTGTCGCACTTCTTGATCAGGGGGCGCACATCCACGCCCAGTTCCTTCAGTGCGTTGGAAAGCGCATCGCCGGTAAGGGCGGACACGTCTACGGCTGCTACGGATGCGGGTTCGGCGGGTTCCTGCGCGGCAATGACTATGCTGTCTGCGGTGATGTCGGTCACCACCCCGGCTATGCCGGCGTGCATGTTACCTGTCTTGGCGTTCTTGTGGTCGGCCACGAGTGTACCCGGAACCACTTCTGCCTTCTTCTTCACGGTCTTGAGTTCATGACCGGCAAGAGGAATGCGCAGTTCGGCGGGAACAGGACCTTCCTGAAAGCTACCCATGTCTCCGTAGGTCAGAGAGAAAACAGCGTTACTCATATTGCTCTCCTAACGGAAGTGACACTGGTTACACTCGCCCTTTTTGTAAGGGCCGGCATCCTGCTTTTCGTGGCAACCCATGCAGCTGGCGTGAAGGGCGGTCATCCGGCTGGGGATGACTTCGGTCACGCCCTTGTCAGTGTGGCAGGAAGTACACTTGGTGAACTTCTTGTCCATCTGGCCGGCCTTGAGTGCTTCCTTCTGGTTCACTTCGCCGTGGCAGTTGCTGCAACCCTTGAGTTGCGCCTCGAACATTTCCGCGTGGCAGGACTGACACTTCACGTGCACGGCATCGCGCAGGGCGGGCATCTTTCCATCTGCTTCGGCCTGGTGGCAGTCCGCGCAGTTGGTGGGCTCCGGTTCAATGTTCGTGTCAGCGTGGTGGCAATCCGTGCAGGAGGCGATATCCTCATGCATTTTGTGACCCCAGTCGTGGTCCTTGGCGAACTCGACATGGTGACAGGTCGCGCACTGGAGGTCCTTGGTAAAGGATGTCTGATGTTCCTTCACCCAGGCATCGGTGACGTTGGCCCCATGGCACTGACCGCAGGAGAGAGGTTCCGTATCTCCGGCTGCGGTCTCATGGTGACAGGTTTCACAGGCTGCGCCGTAATCCCTGGTGTGGGCCACATGATTGAAAATCACCTTGCCGCCGGCATTATCCATGAGAATGCGGACGGGGGTGGTTTCCGACTTGGTCGGAGTCATGTAGCCGAAAAGGGCGACGGCTGCCAGAATACCGGTCAGCACGGCGATGGGAAAGTATCTCTTTGGCAAGGTACACCTTCCTCGAAACTTGGTGTTAAACCTAACTGTACGAAATGCGAAAGATATCTGTTGGCGTCGATTGCTTTAGACCATTTTGCGAATTTTGAAAAGATCGGGTGCTTTTTTGTGTGCTCACTCATAAAAATGGGACTATGATCCTGTTTTCAGGTGGTTAAGCAGTTATGTGAGTACTCAAACGCTCCGTAGAGGCAGTAAAAAAACATAATTTACTGCAAATAATGCCAGAGGAATGACGTTCTTTTGTGATGATGCCGACCGTTTTTCCTCTTCCATCGAGGGCGGGCTGAAATTTGATGTGCGGGCATCAGAATGCATAATTGATGGTGCCGGATGATCGTATTATGGAAGCGTCGCGGGGATGCCGCAGTGCTGCACGGTAACAGGCCAATAAGAAAGCCCCCGCAGGGTACCTGCGGGGGCTTGTTTGTCGGTTTTGCGGAATTGTTAGCTTTGCTTGTTCATTTCGCTGATCAGGGCAGCCAGATTTTTTGCCAGTTCGGCAAGGCTGTTCACAGCTTCAGCTGCCTGCTGCATGCCGTCTGAGGTTTCTCCCGCGATGCGGCTGATGTCATCAATCGCGCGGTTGATCTCTTCACTGGTGGCGGACTGCTGTTCGGCGGCCGTGGCAATGGCACGGACCTGATCGGAGTTTTCCTCGGAAAGGGTCACAATCTTCTGCAGGGCCTTTCCTGAGTCGTGCGCCAGAGATGTTGCCGTTTCAACGCTGGAAGCTGCCTCGTCCATGCTGCGGATGTTGTTGCGGGCGCTCTGCTGAATGGCATTGATGGCCTGACCCACTTCCTTGGTGGCCTGCATGGTTTTTTCTGCCAGTTTGCGCACTTCGTCGGCGACCACCGCAAAGCCTCTGCCTGCTTCACCTGCACGGGCAGCCTCGATGGCCGCGTTAAGGGCCAGCAGGTTGGTCTGGTCGGCAATGTCGCTGATGACGTCCATGATGCGGCTGATATCGTCCGCCTGCTTGCCGAGCTGGGTCATCTCACCCTTCAGGCTCTGCGCCTGCTGGTGAACCTTGCTGATGGCGGTAACGGATTCTTCAACAATCTTTGCGCCTGTCAGGGCCTGTGCCTTGGCGGCTTCGGCGCTGGCGGCAGAGTTGCCGGAACTGCGGGCCACTTCCAGAACCGTGGCGTTCATTTCTTCCATGGCGGTGGCTGTTTCGCCGGTGCGGGTCGACTGCTGGGCCATGCCGTCGGAAACATCGTCCACCTGTGCGGCAAGCGCCTCGGTTGCCAGCGATACCTTCTGAGCTATATCACTGGCTTCCTGCGCCACATGGGTTATGGTGGTGAGCAGCGTGGAAACCTTCTGCTGCTGCTGATTGGCCTCCGCAAGGGCGGATTCCGCCTGCTTGGTTGCCTGTGCTGCCTGCCGGTTCTTTTCTTCTGCTTCCAGCATTTTGGCGCGCAGGGTGTCCACCATCGTTTCAATGGCACCCTTTACCTTGCCGAGTTCGGCCGAGAAATTTCCCTCGGGTTTGGCATTCAGGTTGCCACCTGCAACAGCAGAAGCAAAGTTCTGGATGCTGAGCAGAGGGTTGATGACGCTCTTGTTCATGAGCAGCCAGACAACGCCGAAGATGATGGTCAGAATGACGGCAGTGAACAGCGATATGGTTATCTTTGCTTGGAATATCTGGTCGTTGGCTTCTTTGAGGGGCGTGATTATTTCGAACGCACCGTGAATTTCTCCCTCTCTCCAGCCTTCCTTTATGCCGCCGACCACGTCTTTTTCGCCTGCCGGATCACCGTGGCAGTAAAGGCATTCCTTCGTGAGACGCACTGCGCGGAAATAGCGCACGGCATCATCTGATACCAGCACCTTTTCAGAAAGATTTTGAGCCTTGAGCTCTTTCAGTACGGCAAGTTCAAGTGCTGTGGGGGTGTTCTTCGGGTTTCTCGGAGAAACTTTGGGAACCCGCAGTTCATAGCCTGCTTCTTTGGCCTTGAGTGCCGCAGTTTTCATGGCGGTGACAATGGGAACCGCTTCGAGAATCTTGTCGGGCGGGAGCTGGTCGAATGGTACAATAACGCCCAGGCTCAGTTTGTTTGACATCTCTTCCCGAGCCGCTTCCGCCATAAGCACGAGAGAACGGCTTTTCTTTACCTGTGCCGCAATGGCGTTGGTTTTGATATCATCCACCCGTAGCCAGGCCATGATGAAGGATATCACCACTGGACCAAGCAGTACCAGCAACATAATTTTCCAACGAATGCTCATGTTCTTCACGAAGGAACCCCTCACTTGCTGTATCGATATCTTTTTGCGATCAGGCTGAAAGCGCTGTGACAGATGGGCCAAAAATAGAGTAATGGCTATTTACGCTGCATATTGAACCGGAATTGGAGCAACTGTAATGGCTGTCAAAAAACTATTGGTATTGTTGGTACCATATTCTTTTTGCAAACAGCGTGCAATCCGCTGTCGTTATTTTCTGTATGTCTTATTGCTTATATTGTGTCCGGTCGCCGTGCGGGGTGACACCGGTGCCCTGTTGACTGCGAATGCACCTTTGAACGCAGCACGGAGCAGTGCCGGAAGCGGTGCGTCTGTACTTGGGACACGATTGGGGGATTCTGCAGCTGCCGTGCTCGCGGCGCATCCGCAATCGCGTGTGGAAGAGTGGCGTAATGGAAAAGGGGTACTGATGGGGCAGCGCCTTGTAACCCGGCAGGGATATGCGGACGGCGGGTTCTTTCAGGTGTTGCTGACGCGCAAGGAACTGGGCGGTGTTGTCTGGTCCGTTACAAGGAATATCCGCACCCATGTGGCGGGGCAGAGCCCCGAAGTGCTGCTGGAGGCGTATGTTGCAGAGTATGGCCCGTACGAGCTGCTCTGCACACAACGTTTTACGGAACATGCCGTCTATCATGTGTACTGGCTGAATGCTCCGGACGACTGTTCCGTGGCGGGGGGGCGGCCGGAAAAGCCGTATCTATATCTGAATCTTGTGACAGGAAAATGGACAGAAGAATTGCTCATGCTCGTGGACCCTGCCCTTGGCAGGGCAAACGGCAACAGCGCGGAATAGGGGCCAGGCTCATTTCCAGTCTGCAATAGGGGGCAGGAAATAGAAAAAGGCATCGTGCGATGCCTTTTCGTAAAAATCGTGTGACAGGGGCTAGTCCTGATTGCGGCGTTCCCACAGCTTCATGTCCTTCATCTTCTTGCGGCGTTCCCGTTGCAGGGACTTGCATACAAGGGGGGTGCCCTTCTTGTAGCCGCACTTCTCACGGTACTCTTCAACCGTCAGTCCGTGAGTGGCGAGATGTTTTTTGGTCAGAATCTTGAAAGACTTGCCACATTCGACACAGGTGATGGTCTTTTCCTTGATGGCCTTCTTGGGGTCCATTTCCACCGTGTCAGTATCATCGCCCGCGGCACAGCCTTCGCTGATGGCTTTAATGCCGTCAGCGAGTTTCTTGACCATGGTGGTGATTTCCTCTTCCGTCATGGTCCGGACACTGGCCTGAGCCTTTACTATTTCAAGAGCTTCTTTCAGGTAGTTTTCCATTCTTCTGCTCCTCCGGGTGGGACAGTGGCACGATTTTCTCAACAGTGGTGAAGAAGGATCGTGACTCCGGCGTTTTATTTCAGAAAACATCGAAAAGTGCAATGCTTTTTTGAATATAATGTTATTGGTAATGCGGATGCGATGTCGTAACGGTAATAGAGAGACCGGTTTAAATAAGGGAAAGGACAAGAGGGGATAGTTGCCATTGAAATATGTCTCCATGCTATGAAGTAGCGTACGGAATGAATGTGGATAAGGGTTTATGATGCAGCTGATGTGGATTACTGCGCCGATTTGCGTGATCTTATGCAGTTTTGAAATTTGTCCGGGTTCCTCTGATGAAGTTTTGCGCCGTAAATCACATGATAATGACGTAGGAAGAGTGGGACTGCAGGCGGGTATCTGATGCCCGCAGGCGTTTGGTCTAGACGGCATTCCGGAACGCCGGAGGAGGTTGGACCTCTCCGGAGGAACAGACGGTTGCCGAAAGCTGCAGGGCTTGGAGAAACGGGAAGCTGCCATGCCGATCCCCTGTGGAGAAGAAGAGAAGCAGATTGGCTGCAGGCTTAGTGTTCCGGCCGGATGGACGTTTTTGAGCAAAATGCGTAAAAGGGGGAATCAATGCCATAGTCACATCCGGAGCCGAACCATATGAAGTACATCATGTTCGAAGATTTTTCAGGTCAGCCTGTCCCCTTCATCTTCCCCCAGAGAGTCGACCACGCCGATATGCGTGAACAGATGCCTTATACCAAGGTTATCTCCGCAGGGTATGTCATCATGGAGCGGGGGGAATTTACCTGCTTCGGATCTGCTCCTGAGTTGCAGGTAAGCGCTCAGCCCGACGATGCGGAAATAATGGCACGTAAATTTTCCCGCAGGGAGCTGTAGCAGTTCATGACCAGAATGCTTGTAGTGGGGGGAACGCACAGCGGGTGCGGCAAGACGCTTGTGAGTCTTGCGCTCATGGCCGCTCTTGTGCGGCGCGGACTCAAGGTGCAGGCGTTCAAGGTAGGGCCGGATTTCATCGATCCCGGCCATCATGCCATTGTCACCGGGCGCACCGGCCACAATCTTGACGGCTGGATGACCGATGCCGGGACGGTGCAGGATATTTTCACCCGACACACCATTCAGGCGCAGGACGTACCCGATGTCGCCATTATCGAGGGCGTCATGGGGCTTTTTGACGGCGCTTCCGGCAGCAGCGAGTCCGGTTCCACGGCCGAGATCGCCAAATGGTTGAACGCGCCGGTGCTGCTCGTGGCCGACGCCCGCTCCATGGCCCGTTCCGCAGCCGCGTTGATACAGGGGTATACCTCGTTCGATCCGGGCCTGACCTTTGCGGGTGTTCTGTTCAACAGGGTGGGAAGCGATAATCACGTATCCCTGCTTGCAGAGGCCATGAGAACCTATTGTCCCGACGTGCATCTTGCCGGCTGCCTGCAGCGGGATGACGCGCTTGCGGTGCCTTCGCGGCATCTGGGACTCATGACTGCAGATGAGCATCCGCTCTCGGCCGAGCACAGGGATGCCATGGCCGACTGGATAGAAAGCGCTGTGGATATTCCCGCCTTTCTTTCCCTGTTGCCGGAGCTCTATCCCGGGCTGCCGCGCGTGACCCCCAAGGTGCCTGTGCGCGCC
>Ga0194136_1001192_pt1 | contig 12985 bp, 14 predicted proteins | sample TARM_MetaG_T3A_1_FD_134023 | JGI IMG/M metagenome (GOLD analysis project Ga0194136, IMG submission 134023) | Freshwater microbial communities from Pennsylvania, USA, analyzing microbe dynamics in response to fracking - TARM_MetaG_T3A_14 (version 2) | ecosystem: Environmental > Aquatic >...
CGCCGGTAACAGAACATCTGGAAGGTCGACGAAATAAGATTCAAAATGCACTGAATGACGCGGAAGAGACCCGGCAAGAAGCGGGACGTTTAAAGGAACAGTACGAATCCAAAATGCAAAACATTCGGGAAGAACGAAACGAAATCATTCAAAAGGCTACCCGATCGGGAGAATCCCGAAAATCCGAAATCATTAAAGAAGCCCGGGAAGAAGCGGAAAAAATCAAGGATCGGGCGGAAAAGGAAATGAGTCGGGAACGACAAAAGATGATCAACGAATTAAAGGATCAAACTTCAAGCATCGCTATGCTTGCGGCGTCTAAGGTTTTGGAAAAGGAATTGGATGAAAAATCCCATGAAAGCCACATTCAGGAATTTATCAACGAGGTGGGGGATGTTAAATGGAAGAATTAGTAGCCAAGCGTTATTCCAATGCCTTATTTGAAGTCGCCTTAGAGGAAAACAGCATAGACAAAACCGGAGAGGAACTCTCCTTTATAACCGAGGCCTTAGAAGCGCATAAGGATTTATTCAAGGCCCTAAAATCTCCACTGATTAAGCCCGGGGAGAAAAAAGAGATGATGAAAAACATCTTCGCCGAACAGTTAAGCAAGGAAACGATGAACTTTGTCTACGTTTTAATTGACAAAAATCGAAGTGGAGCCATGCTGGAGATCGGAACCGAATATCATAAACTTCTGGCCGGCCACAACAACACCATTATAGCGGTGGCAACCACAGCGGTTTCCATGACAACGAAGCAGATAACGGAATTAACGGAAAAACTTACGAAAACTTCAGGAAAAACGGTAACCTTAACCAACGAAGTCGATCCATCGATTATCGGTGGGGTGTTTATCCAAATCGGTGATAAAATCATTGACGGAACACTGAAACGAAGACTTACGGAGATCGAGGACCGATTAAAAGAAGTAATAATATAGGATAGGGGTGATTGAAACATGAGTCTCAGACCTGAAGAGATCAGTTCAGTCATAAAAGAACAAATCCAACGATACGAAGATAAGCTGGAAACCAAGGACGTGGGTACCGTGCTCCAAGTAGGGGACGGAATTGCCCGAATTCACGGTTTGGAAAAGTGTATGGCGGGAGAGCTCCTGGAATTCCCGGGAGAAGTCTTCGGTATGACACTAAACTTAGAGGAAGACAACGTTGGGTGTGTACTTTTAGGATCGGACGAAAATATCAAAGAAGGTGACACAGTAAAAAGTACGGGAAGAATTGTAGAAGTTCCCGTAGGAGAAGCTATGCTCGGAAGAGTAGTAAATGCCCTAGGACAGCCCTTAGACGGGAAAGGTCCAATCAATACCGATAAATTCCGGGATGTGGAAAGAGTCGCCCCGGGAATTATTGCCAGAAAATCCGTTGACGAACCACTACAAACGGGACTAAAATCCATTGACTCTATGATTCCAATCGGTAGAGGACAGCGAGAGCTGATCATCGGAGACCGGCAAACGGGTAAAACCGCCATCGGAATTGATACGATTATTAATCAGAAAGATACCGACGTAATTTGTATTTACGTGGCCATCGGTCAGAAAAAATCCACCGTCGCCCAGATACAAGACGTTTTGGAAAAACACGGAGCCATGGAGTATACCACCATTGTTTCCGCCAGTGCCAGTGAAATGCCTCCTCTTCAATACTTAGCTCCCTACGCCGGTTGCGCCATGGGTGAAGAGTTTATGGAAAACGGCAAGCACGTACTGGTAATTTATGATGACTTATCCAAGCATGCGGTGGCTTATCGAGCCATGTCTTTGTTACTTAGACGTCCACCCGGACGGGAAGCTTATCCCGGGGATGTATTCTACTTACATAGTAGACTTCTCGAGCGAGCGGCAAAACTCAATGACGATCTAGGCGGAGGGTCCTTAACGGCGCTACCGATTATCGAAACCCAGGCGGGAGACGTATCAGCGTACATCCCCACCAACGTAATTTCCATTACCGACGGTCAGATTTTCCTCGAGTCAGAGCTTTTCTACTCAGGAGTTCGACCGGCAGTAAACCCCGGAATTTCCGTATCACGGGTTGGGGGCGCTGCCCAGATCAAGGCCATGAAGAAGGTTGCGGGAAAACTTCGATTAGAGCTTGCCCAATACCGGGAACTTGCAGCCTTTGCCCAGTTCGGTTCCGAACTGGATCAGGAAACCCAGAGTCGACTTTCCCAGGGAGAGCGAATCATGGAAGTACTAAAACAAGGACAGTACCAGCCGATGAAGGTGGAAGAACAGGTACTGATGATTTATGCCGTAACCAATAAATATCTAACGGATATTGAAACCGAAAAGGTTCAGGAATTCGAAGCGGGATACCTGAAGTTTATGAAGGAAACCTATCCTGAAGTCGGCACGGAAATTAGAGAAGAGGGTGTCCTTTCCAAGGAAATGGAAGAAAAACTGAAGGACGCCATCGAAGAATTTAAAAAGGATTTTAAACAGGAATAAACCCGGTCTTTGTAATAGGAGGTGAATCGATTTGGCTGGAGCAGGAATGCAAGATATTAAACGTAGAATAAAAAGTGTGGATAGTACCAAACAGATTACAAAGGCCATGGAGCTGGTATCTTCAGCAAAACTTCGACGGGCAAGAATGCGGGTGGAGAAAAACCGACCCTACTTCGAAAAAATAGAAGAGACCATTCAGGGTATTCTACCTCACACCAAGGAACTGCAAAATCCCTATATTGATCAGCGGGAAATTAAAAAAACCGGCTACATTGTCATTACGGGAGACCGGGGACTGTGCGGAGGATACAATACCAATGCCATCAAAAAAGCCTTAACCCATATGGAGGGCCGGGAAGTATCGGTAATTGCCATCGGGCAAAAAGGGGTCAACTTCTTTCGAAAAAAGGAGTACGACTTGGACGGAGAGTTTGTATCAATCTCTGAAAAGCCCATGTTCTCCGATGCCAAAAGTATTGGAAAACTGGCCATGGAACTGTTTCAAAATGAAATGATCGATGAAGTGAATCTCGTGTATACGGAGTTTGTTTCCACGATTAATCATACCCCGAGGCTTATTAAACTGCTTCCCTTAGATCAAAAAGAAATCCCCGAGGAAGTGGAAGAAGAGCGGGATGAGGTTATGACCTATGAGCCCTCGCCGGAAGAGGTGCTGGAATACTTAATACCGAAGTACGTGGAAAGCATGATTTACGGTGCCTTAATTGATGCCTCCGCCAGTGAGCAGGGAGCACGACGGGTAGCCATGGAAAGTGCCACGGATAACGCAGAGGAAATGATCGATGATTTGAATCTTAAATATAACCGTGCAAGACAGGCAAGCATTACCCAGGAGATCTCCGAGATCGTGGGAGGCGCCGAAGCACAAAATTAATACTTACAGAGGAAAAAGAGGAGGGATCGTATGGCCGAAGAAAATATTGGTGTCCTAACCCAGGTAATCGGACCGGTAGTGGATATTCGCTTCCAAAGTGATAATCTGCCGGAACTGCTAAGTGCAGTGGTTATCCAAGGGCAGGACCGGGTTGTTACGGCGGAAGTGGCCCAGCATATCGGGAATGACACCGTAAGAGCCGTAGCCATGACCGCAACCGAAGGTTTGGTTCGGGGCATGGAAGTAAGAGATACCGGACATCCTATCCAGGTTCCCGTAGGAAAAGGAACCCTGGGACGGATTTTTAATGTACTGGGAGAAACCGTAGATGACAAGGGAGAGGCAAAAACCGAAAAGAAATCTTCCATTCATCGGGAAGCCCCGGCCTTTGAAGACCAGGATACATCTACCGAGATCTTTGAGACGGGCATTAAAGTAGTAGACTTAATCGCCCCCTATTCCAAGGGTGGTAAGGTCGGACTCTTTGGCGGTGCGGGAGTAGGTAAAACCGTACTGATCATGGAGCTGATCAACAATATCGCAACAGAGCATGGTGGACTTTCCGTATTTGCAGGAGTAGGAGAGCGAACCCGTGAAGGAAATGACCTATACTATGAAATGATCGAATCCGGAGTTATTGATAAGACCACATTTGGTGTACGGTCAGATGAATGAGCCGCCGGGAGCGAGAATGCGGGTAGGACTTACGGGCCTTACCATGGCGGAGCACTTTAGAGACGAAGAAGGACAGGACGTACTTCTGTTTATTGATAATATTTTCCGATTTACCCAGGCGGGTATGGAAGTATCGGCGCTACTGGGTCGTATGCCCAGTGCGGTAGGTTACCAGCCGACATTGGCGACGGAGATGGGTGAGCTTCAAGAGCGGATCACATCAACGAAAAAAGGTTCCATTACATCGGTACAGGCGATCTACGTACCGGCGGATGACCTTACCGACCCGGCACCGGCAACAACCTTTGCCCACTTGGATGCAACAACAGTACTATCCCGTCAAATTTCCGAGCTTGGAATTTACCCTGCGGTAGACCCGCTGGATTCCAACTCCCGAATTCTGGACCCGGCCATTGTAGGTCAGGAACACTACGACGTAGCACGTCAGGTTCAGGAAATTTTACAGCGATATAAAGAACTTCAGGATATTATTGCAATTCTAGGTATGGACGAATTATCCGATGAAGATAAAGTGACCGTATCCAGAGCGCGACGTATTCAACGGTTCTTATCTCAACCTTTCCACGTAGCGGAGCAGTTTACCGGTATGGCCGGAAAGTATGTATCCTTAAAAGAGACCATCCGAGGATTTAAGGAAATCTTAGACGGAAAGCACGACGAATTACCGGAATCCGCCTTCCTGTTTGTGGGAACCATTGACGAAGCTGTGGAAAAAGCCAAGGAAGCGTAGGTGATAGTATGGCTAAAAAATTTCATGTGGAAATTGTAACGCCGAATCGGGTTTTCTTTGATGACGAAGTGGAAAAATTGGTGGTTCGAACCACCACGGGGGATATTGCCATCCTTCATGATCATACCCCCTTAGTAACCCCGGTGGAAATCGGACGGGCAAAATTAATTTTCGGCAACGAAGATGAGCGGGAAGCCACCATCTCTCCGGGAATTTTGACCGTGGATGACTCGAAAGCCATGCTCCTGACCGATGCGGCGGAGTGGCCGGAAGAGATCGATCTGGACCGGGCGGAGCGGGCGAAAAAACGGGCCAGCGAACGACTGGAAGCGCAAAAGAAAAACGAAGTGGACGAAACCCGGGCCCAGGTATCCCTTCGAAAGGCCATCAATCGAATCGAATTGGCGAAGCGAAAAAAGTAGATAAGAACAGGAAGAAAGATTGGGACAATGATAATGACGAGTAGTGCTCTTTCTGTTCGAAAACATAAAGCTGCAGGGAATGCAGAGTGATAAGAGTATAAAAAGAAGCATAAAAAAAGCGTAAAGAAAACATAAAGAAAGCATAAAGAAGGAGGTGGTGCCTCTTTCCTTATGCTTTTTCTTTTGTCTATATTTGCACCTGTGCACTTTTGCTTTACGCACTTTTGCACCTGCACACTTTTCCGCCGGTGAGCGCCCTTAATGAACGATAATATCGTAGTCCTCATTTTCTTCGGGCTCCGCAGTCTCAATAGTCACAGTCATTTGTATCGGCAGGGCCACAATTACTTCGTAGCCTCGGCTGATCCAGCCCATATCCCGGTGGATGCCCAGGGGCAGAATTTCCTCGGGAAGGCGCTGTAGCCGTACGGCTCCATCTTCCATTTCCAACACCCCGGTATACTGCTTACCATCCACTTCAAAATCAAAGGGGATTTCTTCCTGTCCCGATTCGATTAAAGGGAATCGATGAATGTCTTCTCCCCGAAGGGTAACCACCACTTCCGATTGTCCGTCTCCACCGGCTAAAATCCAGGGTATTGCCAGGGTTGCTCCGGCGCTTAACACCAAAATCAATATAATTAACATGATATCCCAAAGGGTCATCATTTTCAGTATCTTTCCCATAAAAGGCCTCCTAATGAATTTCTCATTCTCTCATCCCTACAATTATACAGTAGATAAAAAGGATTGACAACAAAGTTCATATAATACACAATGAAATGGCGTTGAAAGATACAAAATGAGGGTATCAATAAAGGAGAACCATGAAAGAAGAACTATCTGCCTTTGCCAAAAAGTAAACAAAAACATAAAACAGACAGCACACCGAAAAAAGGATAAAAATTCGTAGGATATAGAGGTGAGAGAAATGAAAGATCCGAATCAAAAAACAGAACTGGAACGAATGGTACAGCATGGAATATATGGACCGCCGAAACTCAAGGGGGAAGAGAAAAAAATCTATTTAGGGGAATTTCGGGAACGGGTAATCGTTGCCCTTTCCGTGGAAGAGGTTTTTTACGATGAAGGGGTGGCCGTAGCGGAGGAAGCCTTAAAAGATCCCATGGCCCATCGATTGATTGTGAATCACAACAAACTGACTTCTCAGTGGACGAGAAAATACATGGGCCTTGCCCAAAAGCATCGTAAGGAATATAAATCTTTTCATACGGAAGCCCAGGAAGCCATGGGGCTGGTGGTCGTCGGTAAAGAGGCGGTGAACCGGGAAAATATCCGGGTAAAGCTGCGACTGCTTCCTGATAAATTTCAACATGCTACCCATCAAAAGCTCTGTGATGAATGCTACGAAGAGCTAAAGGTACTGGCACCGGACCGGGTGGATGAATTTAAAAAACTGGGACTTATGGATCGACTGATGGGAAAATCCTGCGGGGTTCCTCTTTCGGAACACCATGAACACAAGGAAAGCGGGAAAAAGAATAAAAAATAAAAAAACTTTCTAAATCTGGGTATATTTTACCGGATTCTCGGAAATGCTGGAATTTAAGAGGTTTTAAGCAAAAAAACCTTGCATTAATTTCGATTACTGATAAAATGTTAAACAGGTATATCTCTAGATATTTCAAGGACAATAAGAAAATAACGGACATAATGGAATGAACCGATAAATTAAACAATAAATATTACAAAAAATCAGGGGAGAGTTTTACAATCTCAAGGCGCAAAGAACCTTTGTGCCGATTTTTGCTATGGGAAAATGAAACCCTCAGTAAAGAAAACCGTCAGTGAAGAAGGATAGAAAGCGAGGCGTAATATTGGAAAAGATTATTATAGAAAACAGCGGCCCACTACAGGGCAAGGTACGAATCAGTGGTTCGAAAAATGCGGTGTTGCCGATTTTAGCAGCATCCTTACTTAACGATCAAGCATCCATCATCGAAGATGTTCCACCCCTCAAGGACGTTGGAGTCATATCGGAAGTACTGGAAAGTCTTGGAGCAACTGTGGAGACCATAGAAGAAGGAACGTTAAGAATTACGGCAAAGGAAATTAAAAGTGTGGAAGCACCCTATGAACTGGTTCGAAAAATGCGGGCTTCCTTTTTGGTAATGGGTCCCTTACTGGCCCGTTGCGGTGAGGCGAGAATCTCCATGCCCGGTGGTTGTGCCATTGGTACCCGTCCCATCGACTTGCATCTGAAAGGATTTAAAGCCCTGGGAGCCGAAGTGCATATCGGACACGGTTTTGTGGAGGCCAAGGCGGAAAAACTAGTGGGAGCCAAGATTTATTTAGACTTTCCAAGCGTAGGGGCCACGGAAAACATTATGATGGCCGCCGTGTTGGCGGAAGGGGATACGACGATTGAAAACGCCGCGGAAGAGCCGGAAATTACGGATCTTGCAAACTTTTTAAATAAAATGGGTTGCAACGTTCGGGGAGCCGGTACCGACACGCTTAAAATTAAAGGGGTAAAAACCCTGAAAGAGCTTTCCCATCGGGTAATTCCCGATCGAATTGAAGCGGGAACCTTTATGGTGGCCGCCGCCATTACGGGAGGCGACGTAATCATTGAAAACATCATCACGGACCATCTTCGTCCCGTGATTGCGAAACTGAAAGAAAGCGGTGCGGAGGTAATCGAGAACGGTACTACGGTTCGAGTTATCGGAAATGAGAAAAAAAGACCGGTGGATATTAAAACCATGCCTTATCCCGGTTTTCCAACGGATATGCAGTCGCAGTTTATGACTTTGCTTTGCGCCACTAAAGGAACTTCCATGGTGACGGAAACCGTATTCGAGAATCGTTTCATGCACGTGAATGAACTGAAGCGCATGGGGGCACGAATCAAAATTGAAGGTCGAAGCGCTGTGGTGGAAGGGGGCATCCCCTTACAGGGAGCCCAGGTAAAAGCTACGGATCTTCGTGCTGCGGCAGCCCTGATTTTAGCAGGCCTGATTGCGGAAGGTACCACGGAGCTGGAAAACATCGAACATGTTGATCGAGGGTATGTGAATATCGAACAAAAATTTACAAATTTAGGGGCGAAGATTTATCGGGCCCATCGACCGGAATCCGAAGAAAATCGTTAAAATTTCAAAGATCTTCTATTTCCTTTTCACAGTAAAAAGTGTATAATTAGAAGTTGAGGGAATGAACAAAAAAGTATGGAAAAGTTACCCGTGGGGATGAACACGGGAAGAAATACATAATGAGGAGGAACATATCGGATGTTTGGTTTAGGAGCAGATATAGGAATTGATTTAGGTACCGCCAGTGTTTTAGTTTTTGTAAAGGGGAAGGGAATCGTATTACAGGAACCTTCCGTTGTAGCCATTGATAAGTACACCAACAAGGTGTTGGCGGTGGGAGAAGAAGCGAGAAGAATGCTTGGAAGAACTCCCGGAAACATCGTGGCCATTCGTCCCCTAAAGGACGGAGTAATTTCCGACTATGAAATCACGGAGAAAATGTTAAAATATTTTATTCAAAAGACCATCGGAAAAAGATGGTTCTTTAAGCCGAGAATTATCGTCTGTGTGCCCAGTGGGGTAACGGGAGTGGAAAAGCGTGCCGTAATCGACGCCACCAATGAAGCCGGCGGTCGAATGACCTACTTAATTGAAGAGCCCATTGCCGCAGCCATCGGAGCAGGACTGGATATCTCCAAGCCCAACGGACACATGATTGTAGACATCGGTGGAGGAACCACGGATATCGCTGTAATCTCCTTAGGGGGAATTGTTACCAGCACATCCATTAAAGTAGCAGGAGACGTACTGGACGATGCCATTACCCGGTATATGCGTAAAAAGCACAACATCATGATCGGTGAGCGTACAGCGGAAGCCATGAAGATTGAAATTGGCGGAGCTTACGAGCGACCGAAGGAAAAAACCATGGACGTTCGGGGAAGAAACCTGGTGACGGGCCTTCCGATTACCTTAAAGGTAAGCTCCAATGAAATGCTTTCCGCCTTGGAAGAGCCGATTTTAAACATGGCCGATGCCGTACATTCCGTACTGGAAAAAACCCCGCCGGAACTCTCTGCGGATATTTCCAATCAGGGAATTGTGATGACCGGTGGAGGCGCCCTATTATGGGGACTGGATAAATTAATTTCCGAACGTACGGGAATCCCGGTTAAAATCGCTGAAGAGCCCATTTCATCCGTAGCCAAGGGTACTGGACAAGCCTTAAAATCCATCCATCTGTTAGAAGATAGTATGGAAAGTTCAAGAAATGCTCAACGAAGACGGTAATTCTGCCGATAAATAAATATAGGGAATGAATTATTCCGGGCACAGGAGTATTAGGGACGTTTAAGCCCTTCCCTCTGTGTCCTTATGTCTTTTTAAGGAGGAGTTTATATGTTTCGAGGATTGTACACCGCAACTTCATCCATGCAGGTAAGCGAGAGAAAGATGGATGTTACTTCAAATAATATGGCAAATGTGAACACCACAGGATTTAAACGGGATATGATGATTTCCGAATCTTTCCCCGAGGTTTTGCTGCATAAAATCAATGGGGAGCTTCCCAACCGGGCACTGAGTCGGGATCGAAGCGTAGATATGGAAATGGAAAACGGAGCGATTACGCTGTCCACCACGGGAGGATTTTTCTCTGTGGAAGGAGAACTGGGCCGAAGTTACAATCGATCCATTCAGTTTACCGTAGACGAAGAGGGACATCTTCGAACCTTTAGCCGACGACCCAACGGAGAGTTAAATACCACTAATGGAAACTACATACTGGATCAAAACGGTGAAAGAGTTCAAATTGAAGGAATGACCACGGATAATATCGGAATAGATGAGCAGGGACAGCTGTTTGTAGGAGGGGTTCTCCAGGGAAGCCTTATGCAGCCCAGAAACCCCAATATCATCGGTACCATCAACAGCGGCCTTCGAATGGATAAGGTGGCCACCAATTTCCTTCAGGGAAGCTTGGAAAATACGGAAAGTCCCATGCATGTAGCCCTGGACGGTGAAGGTTTTTTCATCATCGAAACCGCAGAGGGAGAGACCCTTTACACCCGGGACGGAGGGTTTACTCTAAATAATCAGGGACAACTGGTAACCACGGAAGGCCACTTGGTGCAAGGAGAAGCAGGACCCATCACACCGGGAGCCGCCGACTTTTTAATCGGTGAAGCGGGACAGGTTATGGTAGACGGTGCAATTGTCAATCAGCTGAGTCTTACCAATATCGAAAATACGGAATTTCTCGAGAAGTTTCAGAATAACTACTACCGTATGAATGAAGAAGTGGATGCGGAGCTGGCCCCCTTTGAAGGAAACGTATTACAGGGCTATTTGGAAGGCTCCAATGTGAATACCGTACACGAAATGGCCGAGATGATCGCCAACTTTAGAAATTTCGAGTCCAACCAAAAAGTGGTATCCGCCTACGACGAGATGCTGCAACGGGCCGCAAATGATATTGCACGAATGTAGAGAAAACAATGAGCAAGATTGAAATACTAAAGAGAACAAAATGCAATAATAAATAAACAAAAAGGAGATGGACTATGAGAGCTCTATGGACCGCCGCAACCGGGATGAAATCCCAACAGACCAATATCGATGTAATATCCAACAACCTTTCCAACATTAATACCACGGGATACAAACGGCAAAAGGCCGAATTTAAGGATTTATTATACGCCAACCTCAGAGGAGCGAATGTGAACGAAGGGGGAGAAGGGGTACCCAACGGACTGGAAGTAGGCCACGGTGTACGACCTTCATCCATCAGCCGATTCTTTATGCAGGGATCCTTGGAGCGAACCGACAATCCTTTTGATCTAGCACTGGAAGGCCGAGGCTTTTTCGGTGTCAGCTCTCCCGAAGGAGATCAATTATACACCCGGGACGGAAGCTTTAAGTATAGTGCTGAAGGTGACGTGAATCGACTGGTAACCGCCAATGGATATTCCGTGATGGACGAAAATAACAACCCGATCTTTATTCCCGGAGAACTGCGGGAGATTGTGGTGCAGGACAACGGACTGATCCAGGGAATCAATGAAGCCGGCGAGCAAATCGATATCGCAACCCTAAAGCTTGTAGACTTTATTAATCCCGAAGGATTGGAAGCGTTAGGCGGAAACAACTACGCCGCAACGGTAGCCTCCGGTGGAGAAGCCGCAATACAAGGCGGTCCTCAGGGTCTCGCTGTTCGACAAAGCTTTTTGGAAAGCTCCAATGTGCAGGCAGTGGACGAAATGGTTCGAATGATCACTGCGCAGCGGGCTTATGAGACCAGCTCCAAGGCTGTTCAAACCTCAGACGAAATGATGGGTATCGCCAATAATATGAGAAGATAAGAGCTTGATTAGGATGGCGCTAAGCTAGCCATTTGCATTATGAATGTATCCAGCAAGTAAAGGAAACTGTAAGTTAGAACGGAGGGACGCAGTGGAAATCAACTATCAACCCCATATACCCAATCAAAATACGGAATCCGTCGAGCAGCGGCTACAACAAATGTCTACGAAGGATGTTCAGGAAGAACAGCAGGCATTAAAAAAAGCCACGGAAGATTTCGAAGCCATCTTCTTAACGATGATGTTTAAGAATATGCGAAACACCGTGCCCGAGGGCGGTTTAACGGAAAAAAGCTTTGGCCGGGGAATTTACGAAGAAATGCAGGATGAAAAGATGGCTGAGGATATTTCCGCAAGCGGTGGCGTTGGTCTTGCAAAAGAGCTGTATCAGCAGCTAAGCCGGCAGCGAGGTTATGAAGAGGCCGCGGCGAACATAGAGGAAACCCCATTGATAGACGGCGATGCAAAAGCCAATAAAGATATGGAATAATGAATTATTACCGATATAGGGTAATGAATAATTAACAATATGAGTAATGAATAATTAACGATATGGAGTAATGAATAATTAGAACTAAGGAGGAGCGACTTATGGAATTGGATATTTTACAGATCAAAGAAGTACTGCCCCACCGGTACCCATTTTTGTTAGTGGATAAAGTTCGGGACTTAGAGCCGGGGAAAAAAGCGGTAGGCATTAAAAATGTAACCGCCAATGAGCCTTTTTTTCAAGGACATTTTCCGGAAAAGCCCTTAATGCCGGGAGTTCTCATGGTGGAAGCTTTAGCCCAGGTGGCGGGACTTACCTGCACCATCGAAGGAGATCAGAACAAGCTCGGAGTATTTACGGGAATTGATAAATGCAAATTCAGAAGACAGGTGGTTCCCGGAGACGTATTGGAACTTCATGTGGAGATTACGACCTTTCGAAGAGGGATCGGAAAAGCGGAAGGAAAAGCCATGGTGGATGGAGAGTTGGCCTGTTCCTGTCAATTATCCTTTGCCTTGGTGGATCGCTAAAAATAATTACAATTATTACAGTTATATTAAATTTTTATTACAATTGATAAAAGTTTTCAAAGTATGATACAATAAGAATGAATAGATATTTATTATTTGTGAATTTTTAATAAGCGAGCTACGCACTTTTGATAAGGAATGACCCCTCTCCTCCTTCTATAGGCCTTTTTTATAAGGGTCTATAGTTTTTTTTGCAAACACCGAAGAAAAGGAAAGGATCAAAGGACGTTTGCCGAGATAATAAGCAATGAAAGCAGGGATATTATGGACTTTTTTACAACCTTTTATCAGATTTTATCACTTTTTATTCTGATTGCCATTGGTTGGGGAATCGCCCGGCTGCAAGTGGTGGATCAGAAATTTATCAAAACCTTAAGTGGCTTCGTCATCAAAG
>Ga0194136_1001194_pt1 | contig 12973 bp, 9 predicted proteins | sample TARM_MetaG_T3A_1_FD_134023 | JGI IMG/M metagenome (GOLD analysis project Ga0194136, IMG submission 134023) | Freshwater microbial communities from Pennsylvania, USA, analyzing microbe dynamics in response to fracking - TARM_MetaG_T3A_14 (version 2) | ecosystem: Environmental > Aquatic >...
GCCCCTGGATGGATTTCAAGGATGGCCTCGCTCACGTCCTCGGGGTCGCTGAGGAGCGTGCGCATCTGGGCGGCCTCAAGCTTTGTGCTCAGTTCCTCCAGGGAGTCCTCCAGGGCTTGGAGCATCTCCTCGGTCTGTTCGTCGGCGGCCATTTCGTCCCCCTCTAGGGTGTTGTCCCTGGCCAGGGCGAGGGCCTCCCATTCTTCAACCTGGCTCGCGACCTGGGTTTTTTCCTGCAACACCGGGGTCAGCAGCTCGGGCTTGTCCCACGCGCCAGGTGCGGAAAGCTGTTTTTCGATTTCATTGAGGCGTTCTCTGTGCCTGCGCAGGTCAAAGCCTCCTCCAGAAGTCGGAGAAACGTTCGTCGAGGTGTGCGGCCCTGGCCTTTAATTCTGAATATTGCAGCATGATGTATCCGGTTAAGTATGAATTTTTCGGCCATTTCTCCAGAGAGTCCCCAGCAGGGCGATAGCCAGGATGGGAAAGGCCGCATGAATCAAATAAAAATGTTCGTGGTAAAAGGTCGTCTCTGTCAAGAGTTCTATGGCCGGATCATGAGAGATTTCGTCGATGAAAAGAGGGGTCTGTCCGCGCAGGCTGCCGTCGGGAGCGATAAAGGCGCTTATGCCGGAATTGGTGGAGCGGATGATGGATCGGTTCTGTTCCACCGCGCGCAGGATGGAAAGGTGCAGATGCTGCAAGGGTGCCGACGAACGGCCGAACCATGCGTCGTTGCTGATGTTGACCAGCACGTTGGCTCCAAGCTCGACTTGCCTTTGGGCCAGTTCGGGAAAGATGGCCTCGTAGCAGATCAAGAGGCCCATGGCCAAGCTGCCCGTTTTGAGGGGCGCGGCGTTGCGGCCGGGGCGGAATTCGAACTGGCCCGGTACCAGCTTGGTGATGAACGGCAGCCACTGGCCCAGGGGCACGTACTCGCCAAAGGGGACGAGGTGTTCCTTGTCGTACCAGGACAGCGTTTCGCCGGTGCCGCCCAGCAGATAGGCGCGGTTGTGCAGGACGTACGGGGGCGCGCCCGGTTCATTGGGGATGGAATAGGCCGGCGCACCGGCCAGGACCGGGGTTTTAAGGCGCACAGTGCCCAGGCGCATGCCAGTGGTCAGGTCGGATGGGTCCTGGAAATAGAAAGGCATGGCCGTTTCCGGCCAGACGAGAATATCCGGCGCGTTTTTTTCCACAGCCTTGAAAGAGAGATCCAGATAGGTGCCCAGGATCTGTGACTGCATGGCCTCGTCCCATTTGAGACTCTGGTCGATGTTGCCCTGGATCATGGAGACCGAGGCCGTGGCCGCAGGAGTCCGAGGTCCGCGCATGAAGGCGGGCAGCAGACACAAAAAGATCAGGGCCGCAGCAACAGCGCGGGTCCAGCCCCGTCCCGCAACCAGGCTGTGGCTCAAACTCACCAGCAGCGCGGACAGGCCGAAGCCTCCGATCCAGGCGGCCAGCCCCAGTGTCTGCGGCCATGGGGCCAGGGCTTGGGCCAGGGTCAGCCAGGAAAAGCCGGTCAGAAAATGATTTCGGGCCAGTTCCAGGCTGGCCCAGAGCAGGCCAGTTGCGAGCATGGCCAGAGGATGGGCAGACCTCAATCTGATCAGGTGTACGCCCATGCAAAAAAAGCCTGCATAAGCGGCGAGCAGCGCGCCGACCAGAACCGGGCAGGGCAGGGCCAGGGCCCAAGGCAGCCCGCCGTAATCGTGAACCGGGATGGCGAGCCAATAAAGGCTCGCCGCATAACCGGGCAAGGCGGTCAGAAAGCCGCTGCGGAAGGCGTGGGAGAGTCTCGTGGCCCGCAGCGATGCCAGGATGAGCGCTGCGGGCAGGAGCAGGATGGCCGGAGGAAAATGCAGGAGTGGGTTGGCGAAGCCGAACCAGGCACCAACGAGGGCCATGGCCATGAGGCCCGCGTGGTGCACGAGGGAATCAAGGTGTTGTTTTCGAGATAATAACCCACTGAATTTGTTTGACATCTGCTTCCTTGATGAAAAACGTGAGGCCCTGCAATTCCAGGGATTCGTCGGTCTCCGGGACACGGCCAAGCTGTTCGCTGATGTAGCCCCCCACGGTTTCAACCTGCTCGGATTCAAGCGCAATGCCGCATTCCTCATGCAGGTCTTCGAGGATGGTCCGCCCGGAGACGAGGAAGGTGCTCTCGTCGATGGGCTGAATGTCCTCGGGGCGGATGGGGTCGTATTCGTCCTCGATGTCGCCGACGATCTCTTCCAGAACGTCCTCCAGTGTCACCAGGCCCGCAGTACCTCCATATTCATCAAGGACGATGGCCATGTGCTGCTTGTTGGTCTGAAAATCAAGCAGGATGTTTTTGACGTTCTTGGTTTCGGGAATGAAATAGGGTGGCCGTAGCACGGATGCCAATTCCGTCGGGGCCTCCTCGTCGCCGACAAAAAAGCGCAAGAGCTCCTTGCAGTGCAGGACGCCGACGATCTGATCCTTGGTTTCTTTGTAGATGGGCAGGCGCGAGTGCCCGCTTTCAAAGAATTTTCTGGCGACTTCGGTGATGGTTTCGTCGATCTCGGCGCAGACGATGTCGGTGCGCGGGATCATGATTTCGTATGCCTGTTTGTCATCAAGCTGCAGGACGTTCAGAAGCATGGACATTTCATCGTTCTGCAGTTCTCCGCCGTCTTTGGCCTCTTGGATGGCTTCTTCCAGATGGCATTCGCCCTTGCGGGAAAAAAAGCGTCTCAATGTGGTCCAGAGTCGACTGTCAGGGCCCTCATCCATAAATACGGTGTCCTCCAGTGGAAGGGTTGCAGGTTGAAAAACGCATGCCGTTTAAACGATTTCCCTTTCCCGGTAAAGCTCCAGATGGCGTTTGAAAACCCAGGTCACCAGTTCGTCGATGCCGCGCTCGGCGTCGACCTTGACCCAGTCGATGGTTTCCATGCCCTGCTCCGCGCAGCACTCCACGAATTCGTAGCCGAGCATCATCGCCTTGTGATCGGGATCCTGGGCTTTGGTGCGCAGACGGGCCGCCACGTAGTAGGGCGTAAAAACCATCTCGCCCGCGTTTTCCAGTTCCAGGCGCATGAACAGGATGGGATGTCTGGCCACGAAATCATCCAGTCCGTCATATATCTGCGGGTCGAAGGACAGCTTGATGCCGCCGCCGGACAGGTCGAGAACGCGCACTCCCTCGTGTTCTTCCCGGGTATAGACGGCCAGGGGCTTTGGCCAGTTGCTCGGGTCGGCCTCGAAGTGAAAGGTGCCGTCCTCTGCGGCAGGCCAGACACGGAAATCTTTGATGTCTCTGGGTGGAAGCTCCAGGCGCAGGTGTTTGCGCTTCTGGCCGAGTTCCACTTTGGAAGGGACGGTGAGGACAATGTAGGAGATGTCTCCCTTTTTCCAAACGCCGGCCACGGAGGAGGTAAAGGTGTAAAAATAGGGCGGCTTGTTTTCCCGGGGGATACGGAAGTAGCAGACCATGAGCTTGTCCATCCAGCCTTCGGAAGGACTCACTCCAAGGGGCATCTCCAGAGTGATGCCGGTATCGGCCAGCTCGAAGAGCGTGCACGAGATGGTCTGGCGGGAGGTGGTTATGGGATGAAAGCTCATGTCGATCCGGCTGCGCAGGAGCATGGCCTGTTCCAGGATGGAGGATATCTCCCTGGGCAGAACGGTGGAGCCGGATTGACGGTTCCAGGAGGCTCCTCCGCCGAAACGACGCCAGATGATGTAGGCCAGGATGACAGCGCCGACCAGCACTGCCGTGGTCACGATGCGGCTGCCTTCCGGCTGGTGTCCGCCGGAATTGAAGAAGGCCAGGGATATCTGCCGCAGCGGGCTATCTGAGGCCTGAAAGGCAAAGAGGTCGATCATCTTTGGTCTCGTTCAGGATTTGGTCGGGGTTGAGGGGCTTTGGCCGGGATGGCCCGGGCTGCCTCCGGGAGCGCCCGAGAGGCATGACAGGCTGTTTCGGGCGTCCTTGCGTTCCTCTGTCGACGCACGGGCACAGGTCTTTTTGCATGTCTGCATATGCGAAAAAAAGCAAGAATTGAAGCGGGGTCCCGATTCTTTAAACGCGTGCAGAAGTCTCGCCGGATCTTACAGCGCCGCGGGCATTGCCCCAGGCCCGCTTTTGTCCAGCACCTCGCACTGCAGCAGTTCGTCGAGTTCCTGGAGCAGCCTGCCCGCGTCCCTGGGCAGCCGGCCGGAAAGTGGCAGGACGTTGGAGCTGTGATCGGCCCGGACGACCGTGTGCGCAAGGTCAAGTCCGGAGATGATGCTGCGCAGTTCTTGTACTGACTGTTCCTGCGTGAGCGGTACGAAGCTCCCATCCGCGATGCGGCGCGCCAGAGGGGTGCCGGGAACGGGAACCAGGCGCAGGCAGGACAAGAGGGCCGGTTGCATGGCATTGAGCGCTACGGCGGTCTGCCGCGCATGCGCGGCGGACAGGTCCCGGCCGCCGATACCAATGAGGACCATGACCGATACGGTCAATCCCGCATTCTGGGCGCGAATGCAGCCGTCGACCATGTCGCGGACGGTTCCACCCTTGCCCATGTTGCGCAGCACTTCATCGGAACCGCTTTCCAGACCCAGATAGAGCGTGTGCAGCCCTTGTTGGCGCAACCGCTTGAGCTGCGCGTCGCTTTTTTGCGCCATGGCCTGCCCTGAGGCATAGCAGTTGACCCGTGCGAGCCGGGGAAAGGCCTGGCGCAGCTGGGCCAGGATGTCTTCCAGGGCTGATGCGGGAAGGGCCAGGACGTCTCCGTCGGCCAGGAACACGCGCCTTGCGTCCGGGCGGGATGCGGAGGACAGCTTGATGCTTTCCTCCACGGCCGCCCGGTCATGCACGCGGTAGGGAACTTTTTGGTACATGGCGCAGAATGCGCAGGCGTTGTGCGGACATCCGTCGGCTACTCTGATGAGCGCGCTACTTGCCTCTGCCGGAGGCCGGAACATGGTGTGTTTCTCTTGGGTCATGCCTGCCGCTCGTACATGGTCAGCAGAAATTTTTCCAGCTCGTTGCGCGAAATGGGTTTGGGCAGATGCCCGTTCATGCCGGCTGTTCTGAATCGGTCGGCGTCCGAGGAAAAAGCGTGGGCGGTCATGGCTACGATGGGCGTTTCCCCGCCCTCCGATCTGGGCCAGGATCGGATGATGCGGGTCGCCTCCAAGCCGTCCATTTCCGGCATCTGAATGTCCATGAGCACCAGATCAAAGGATTCCCGGCGCATGCGCTCGATGACTTCCCGGCCGGTGGTGGCCAGATGGGGCTTGTGCCCCATGCCCTCCAGAAATTTTATGGCGATGAGGCTGTTGACGGGATTGTCTTCGGCTACGAGCACCTTGAGGGAAGGCATGGGGCTGCTGCTTTGGAATTGTGTCGTGACGGCGGGCCTTGGAGGTTGCTCGGGCGCATGACGTAGCGGGAGGCTGACGGCGAAGAGCGAACCGCCGGGGCCGGAATCGAAGGCCAGGGAGCCTCCCAGCAGCACGATAAGATGCTGGGTGATGCTCAGCCCAAGGCCGGATCCCTCGAATTTGCGGGTCTGGGTGGTGTCGGCCTGGGCAAAGGGGGCGAACAGTCCGGCCTGGGCCTTGTCGGGGATGCCCACGCCCGTGTCCTCCACTTCGATGTAGATGCGGTGCACGCCGGGATTGACGGGCGCGAGGCAATAGACGCGGATGTCGACTCTGCCGCGCAAGGTGAATTTGACCGCGTTGCCGATGAGGTTGGTCAGAATCTGCCGAATGCGCACCGTGTCCCCGAGCAGGTATGCGGGAACGGCCTCGTCAACCGTGCTGTGCAGCTTCAGGCCCCGGTCCAATACTACGGCTTGAAAGCTGTCCATCAGATCTTCCATGAGTTCCCGGATGTTGAAGGGCTCCTCCACTACGGGCATGCGCGATGCCTCCAGGCGGGACAGGTCGAGGATGTCGTTCAAAAGGCGCAGCAGGCTGCGCGAAGAGCGCATGGCGGTCTGCAGATACTGTCGGGTGACGGTCGGGTCCGGGTTGTCCATGGCCAGTTCGAGCATGCCCATGACTCCGTTCATGGGCGTGCGGATTTCATGGCTCATGTTGGCCAGGAACTGTGTCTTGGCCTGGGTTGCGGTTTCGGCCTGCTCTTTGGCCAGGGACAACCGCGTCTCGGCGATACGTCTTTCCTCGATCTCCTGGTTCAGTTTGGTGAAGGCTTCCAGCAGGCCACGGCGCATTTTTTCCAGGGAAGCCGTGACCTGATCGAGTTCGTCGTCCCGGTATTTCTTGTCCAGCGCGATGGCCTGTTCCAGATTGGCGGAGGAAATGTCCCGGACTTGAGCGGCCAGGATGCGGAGGTGAATGCCCACTTGGCGGTGGAAAAGAAAGAGCAGGGTCGAGGCCAGGATCAGGGCGACAATGGCCTGGCCGAAGAGGATTTCCATGAACTCCCGGCCAACCTGCGCCCTGATTCTGTCCAGGGAGGCGACCAGCACCAGGGTGCCCAGGTCGTATGGTTGATCGTTGAATGAAAAAGTCAGCTCGAATTGGCGCCGTATGGATCTTTTGGCGTCCACGCGGCCGGCTTCGGCAATGGTCTTGCCGGACTGGATAATGGCGGCGTGCACGAAGTTGGGCCTTGCGATGAGAGCCTGCAGCTGGATGTCCAGCAGGTTGGTGTCGAGCTGCCACAGGCTCGCGGAGATGCTTTTCAGGTCGCCGGAGGCCACATGGTTCAAGGATTCGTGGACGGCGGAGATGTTGCTTTCATATTTGAAATGGAACTGGATTGCGGCCAGGACGGCGCTGGCGGCCAGGCTCAGGAGGCCCATGGAGATGATCAGGCGCAGGCTGAGGCTGCGTCGCGTTTCAAACATATGAAATCCTGGGAGTTACTCTCCAAAAAATGACAACTCGGCATGTCGTGGACGCATCGGCCAAGCGAAAGTTTACGCTAGCGTTTCGAGAATTCTTTGACAAGAGTGCAAATTTTGACTGTTACTCTCTTTTGCCAACAAGCCTGTGTGCTGGTAATGCCATCGGTTATGAAACACGGCATGCGGCTTGGCGACTATCTCGACCTGGAATGGTTTCTGGAAAAGGACAGGGTTCTGGAAGCGGATGCGATTCTGGACCGCGACCGAGGCATCGGACTGGCCGCCCAGGCTCTTTCGATTCCTGCGGAGCGGCAGGCATCGTTCTGGCTGGAGCGTCGCCGCGAAGCCGACGACGCAGGATTGCCTTCGAGTTCGTTGCGCTCGGTTCTGGTCATCCTGCGCCTGGTTTTGGGGCTCGGCGGTTTTTTGGCGGGCATCTCTCTGGTGCGCGCGCTGCTCCTTTATTCCGGGGTCGAACCGGTCAATGTCTCCGTTTTTCTGCTTCTGGCCGTGCTGCCCCAGGCCGGGTTCTGTCTTCTCGGGGCCGGGCTGCTGGTGCTCAGGGGGCTGCGGCGAAAGGAATTCGGGATCCCGTTGCGGCCGCTGTTCGACCTTTTTTGGCGCAGACCCGGAGGATTGTCTCCCCAGGCCGGATTCGTACGCGCCCTTTTTCTGCGCAAAGGGCGGCCTGTGCGGATGCTCGGCTGGGAGAGTCTGCGGCTGGCGCATATGGGCGGACTTTGCCTGGCGCTTGGGTCCCTGGCGGGGATGACTGTCAGCGTCGCGGTCACGGATCTGGCCTTCGGATGGCAATCGACCCTGCAGGTCGGATCGCAGGGCATGCATTCCCTGGTTTCGGCCCTGTCCCTGCCTTGGTCCTGGCTACCTGCGCAGTGGGGGCTGACGCCGACTCTGGCGCAGATCGAGGGGAGCCGCATCATTCTCAAAGACGGGATGCAGGCCCTGGCCAGCGCGGATCTTGCCGCCTGGTGGCCGTTTCTGTGCATGTGCCTGCTGATCTATGCCTTCTTGCCCAGGCTGGTGCTGCTGCTTGGCGCGCACTGGATGCTGCGTCGGGTGGAGGGGGAGCTTGCTCATCCTGACCTGGGCCGCATTGTCGACCGCATGCGCTCCCCGCTGCTCGGCTCGGCGAGGATGGGGGAGGCCCCGTCCGCGCTGTTGCCCCTTGATGGACAATCGACTTCCGAGGCAGTGCACGCATCCGGGCCGTCCCAGGCGGGAGTGGGCTGCGCGCTGCTTCTGCCGCCGGAGCTTGTGGGCCGGATCGATGAGGAGCGTCTCGCAGACCTGACCGGGCGGGTTTGCGGTCACACCGCTCACCGCGTAATTCCGGCTACCCTCGACCCGCAAGATACCCGCAAGGCGCTGGATGAGTGCGCCGATTTTGAATGGGTCGGGGGGCACGAGCGTTTCGTGGTCCTCATCGAGGCGTGGCAACCTCCGATCCGGGAAAATCTGCAGGCTCTGAAGCTTCTCGGACAGACAGAGAAGCATGGCCGCAGCCTGATTCTGGTGCTTTGCGGCCGTCCGTCGGGCAAAGACTGGCTGACCGCTCCCGATGAGGGTTCGCGGGATGTCTGGGTCGATGCCGTGGCCCGTCTGGCCCCTTTGCGTGTAGATATTTTTGGAGCCGCCTCATGAACAGCCTGCCCGTTTTTGCCGTCATCGGCCATCCCAACGAAGGAAAATCCTCCGTGGTCGCCACTCTGGTCGAAAACGACCGGATTCGCATCAGTCCCCGGCCCGGAGAAACCGTACAGTCCATGACCTACCCGGTGAGCATTGACGGACAGGACGTCATCGCCTTCGTGGACACCCCCGGATTTCAGAACCCGGTGCAGACCCTGGGCTGGATGCGCAAATTTAAAGGCCCGGAGAGCGAGGTGATCGCTGCTTTTCTGGCCGAATTCAAGGACGATCCGGGCATGGCCCACGAGTGCGAGTTGCTGGCCCCGGTGCATGGCGGGGCGGGGATCATCTATGTGCTCGATGCGTCGCGGCCCCTGCGGCAGGTCGACAAGGCCGAGATGGAGATTCTGCGTCTGACCGGCAGGCCGCGTATGGCCATCCTCAACTGCAAGACCGGTGAAGAGCAGTTTCTGGAGGAGTGGAAAACCGAGCTGCGCAGACATTTCAACATGGTGCGCACCTTCAACGCCTTGCGCGCGACCTTTGCCGAGCGCATGCGTTTGCTGGAAAGTCTGCGCGCCCTGGAACAGGATTGGGAGAGCGCCCTGGGGCTGGTGGTGGATGTCTTTGCTCGCGACTGGCGGCGCAGAAACGCGGAATGCGCGGCCATGACCTGTGATTTTCTCAGAACAGCGCTGGGCATGGCCAAAACTGCGGATCTTCCCGACCCGGCGCATAAGGCCGAGGTGGAGGCCATGCTCGCCGCGCGCCTGGAGGCTGCGCTTCGCGATCTGGAAGAGCGGTTGCACGAGCAGGTCTGCCAGCAGTTTCGCCATGACCGGCGTTCCTTTGAACTGCCGGAGCAGTCCGTGCTGCGGCAGGATCTTTTTTCGCGCACCACCTGGACCGTGTTTGGCCTCAGCAGGGGCAAGCTCGTGGCCGCCGCCGTGGCTGCCGGAGGCGCGGCCGGGGTGGCCCTGGACCTGGCCACCCTGGGCAGCAGCCTGGGGCTCTTCGCCACGGTGGGCGGGGCCGCCGCCGGACTCGCAGCCCTGTTCAAGGGCGAGCGCCTGGTGCGGGGCAAGGTTCTGGGGCTGGGCATCGGGCAGCGCAGCGTGCAGGTCGGCCCCCTGGACACGGTGCAGTGGATTTTTGTTCTCCTGGACCGGCTTCTGCTGCATTATTGGTATGTTATCCACTGGTCCCATGCCTGGCGGGGCGGGGATTTTCTGCCCGCCACGGTGGATGAGGGGGGCAAGCAGGGCTTCACCAGCGCCTGGAGTCGGGAAGCCCGCGGACTTTGCGCGGAATTTTTCAAGGCCGCTTCGTCCGGCGATGACTCCAGGGTCATGGCCCTGGAGGTGGAACTGCGCCGTTTTCTGGAGGAGGAACTGGAGCGGATGTCGCGCTTGTAGATTGCAGCGCGAGGCCAACGGACGAAGTCATTTTCTGGCCGCGGCCCACATATGCAGCGAGAGGACAACAGTGGCGGCGGTCTCGAAGCGCAGTATGCTTTGGCCCAGGGTGACCGGGGCAAAGCCCTGCTCCAGGAAGAGGCGCGCCTCCCCGTCGTCCAGCCCTCCCTCCGGACCGAGCACCGCCACGCAGCCCCGCGCATGTCCCAGCATGTCCGGGTCCAGCAGGCGGGCGTTTTCCTTTTCCCAGCACAGCACCTTCGAGCCCGCCTCTGCGGCGGCACGGATCACGTCCGGCGCTCCTGCGAATGTCCGGATCTCCGGCAGCCAGACGGTTCCGCATTGTTTTGCCGCGGCCAAGAGCTGACGCTCCCATCCTTCCTTGCCCTGCTGCGGGACCTCGCCCTGCGACCTGGCGGCCTGCCAGAACCAGACGGCGGCAGCGCCGAGCTCCACGGCCTTTTCCAGCAGAAATCCGCGCCGCACAGCCTTGGACCAGCCCACGGCCAGGGTCAGGGGGAAGCCGGGCCGGGGCTCGCTGCGCGCGTCCAGCAGTTCCAGGGTCGCGTTCCGTTTATCCATCCGGGCGATGCGGAAAAGCCCCCATTTCCCCCGGCCGTCGAAGAGGCGGACCGTGTCGCCGGTTTTTGAACGCAGCACGCGGGTCAGATGGTGAAACTCTTCCCCCTGGACGGAAAAAGGCTCCCGCCACAGGGCGGGAGCCAGGTAAAAGGAGTTCAGACGAGCCATCTAGGCCAGTTTCCTGCGGGCCGTTCCGGCGGTGTAGAAAGGCATGTCGGCGCGTACGGCTTCAAGGGCGGTTCGGGGTCCCTTGACCGTGAAGGCCGTGGCCTCGGCCGCGTCCGCCCGCACATAGGCCATGGCCACGCAGTACCCCAGGCTCGGGGCGATGGACCCGCTGGTGACCACGCCGACCAGATCGTCGCCAACGTAGACTTGATCATGGTGCCGCGCGCTGCGGCGGCCGTCGATGCGCAGGCCGATGAGCTTCTCGCGCACGTGGGCCAGTCCGGCCTTGCCGATGAACTGCGCCTCGCTTTTGAGCATGCCGCCATAGCCCGCTTCCACCGGGGTATGCTGCGGATCCAGGTCCTGGCCGTAGAGCGGCAGGCCGACTTCAAGACGCAGGGTGTCGCGGGCGCCAAGGCCTGCCGGGCGGACGCTTTCGTCGGCCATGAGCCGCTCCCAGAGTACCTCCGCCTTGTCCCAGGGCAGATAGAACTCGTAGCCCAGCTCCCCGGTGTAGCCGGTGCGACTGACCAGGAGTTTGAAGCCCTCGAAAGCGGTCTCGCGGAAACCGAAATAGCCGAGGCTCGCCCAGTCTCCGGGCATGACCCGGCTGAGCACGTCATAAGAGGCCGGACCCTGCAGGTCGATCTTGGCGATGTCGAAGCTCTGGTTGACCAGGGTCAGGCCGGCCGGGATGCGGCTTTGTATCCAGGCGAAATCGGAGTCGATGCACGCTCCGTTGACCACAAGCATGAACTTTTCCTCTTCCAGGCGGTAGACGATGAGGTCGTCGAGCACGCCGCCTTTGTCGTTCAGGAGAAATCCGTAACGGCATTTCCCCGCTGCCAGGGTGGCCAGGTTGTGGGTCACGACACGCGACATGGCCTCGCTCGCGCCGTGGCCTTCAAGCAGAAATTCTCCCATATGGGAAATGTCGAAGATGGAGGCGTGGGTCCTGGTTTGTTTGTGCTCCTCAAGGATTCCAGTATATTGCACAGGCATATCCCAGCCCGCGAAAGGGACCATTCTGGCCCCGTTGTTCTTGTGCCAGGAGTGAAGGGGAGTGGTCAGCAATTCGGACATAGGTGTTTCCCGCCGTTAAAGGGTGATGGGGTTATGCTTCGGCCTTTGTCTTGCGTATGGCTTTTAGTTCGTCAACAAGTGAAACCAGCCTGCGGTAGAGCTTTCTGATTTTCAGCCCGTTTTCGGTCAGTTGGTCTTCCCGGGGCGTCATGTACGACCGGATCAGGTAGCGGTCGTTGAGCATGGCCTCGGAATAAAAGATGGCTTTGGAAACCAGTGGGTCGAAATAATTGGCGAACTCGAATTTGAGGTCGGCCAGGATGGCTGTGCTGAGGTGCAGCATGGCCAGATAGGAAATTTTTTGACCTTTGTGGATCCGTCCTTTCAAATCTTCGAGTTCTTTGATTTTTCTGGCCTGCCTGATGTAACTGAACGTTGTCCAGACTTCCTGGTGGAGTTCGTGGAGTTCGCCGAATTCCTCGGACAGTGCGGGGTCGGTCAGGTAGCCGTCCAGAACGCGCACGATTTCGGCGTAGAACTCGTCGGAGTAGCCGATCATGCGCCGCTGGTGCTTGGTCAGCCAAGCGTGCAGGAACTTGAGGCGCTTGTCGTGGCTGTCCGTATTTTCGACGATGTCGTTTTTCTTGTAAACCACCCGTCCGATGAACTCCCCCCGCACGATGTCGTTGAGCTTGAGGCTCATGGTGTAGGTATCTTTGAGCAGGTTGACGGAGGTGCAAACCTCTGCCGTCAGGGGATGGACGATTTCCTGCCGCCAGACGGACAGGGCGCGATCCTGGCGCACGTTGTTGGGGTCGAATTTGTGCTGCCTGTAAATTACCCGCAGGATGACGATGCGTCTCTTGCGATCGACAAAGAACCCACCTCGGTCCAGGAAGTCGAGGACATCCATGCCCCGGATTTCCACCGGGACAAGGGCGATTTTTTCCACGCGCGGGTAGGCGTGTCCCGACTGGGTGCTGAAAATGGAGGTCAGGGTGCGGTCCGACTGCCCGAGGGCCTTGATCAGAAAATTCTCCCCAGTCTTGTGCAGGCGGCGGGCGAAAATTGCGGCCGAGGTCTTGCGCTCCGAGGAGATGGGGTAGCCGTAGAGCTCCATCAGGAATTGGTACACGAACTCCCGGTTCTGTTCGTAGAGGCGGTTGTCGCCCGGCCTGAACTTTCGGGACCGCAGGCCGAAGCGTTTGAGTTCGGTGTCCAGGTCCGAGGGCAGGGATGCGTAGATGCCGGACAAATAGAACAGCCCATCGCGGTCCCGCGACATCACATGAGCAC
>Ga0194136_1001196_pt1 | contig 12969 bp, 9 predicted proteins | sample TARM_MetaG_T3A_1_FD_134023 | JGI IMG/M metagenome (GOLD analysis project Ga0194136, IMG submission 134023) | Freshwater microbial communities from Pennsylvania, USA, analyzing microbe dynamics in response to fracking - TARM_MetaG_T3A_14 (version 2) | ecosystem: Environmental > Aquatic >...
ATCTCTTCCGCGTCATCGATTTGCTGCTTATCGAGCTGAATGTCGACCATCAGGAAGCTGCCTACCTGCGCAAGGCGTACATCGTCGTCGGCGATATCGAACTCCGCCACTTCTTGTACCACTTCCTGGCGCACGCTACCTACCGGTTCGCCAAACATTAGCTCACGCAGCGCCCCTTTTACCATGCGAATCGGCATGGGCAGGAAGTAACCGGCAATAATCAGGACCATCACCGGGTCGGCAAAACGCGCCAAGTGCGCCCATGGCGAGAGCGTAAGCCCCCAAGTGAGGGCAAAGCCCAGCATCACGGCGGCACTGAGCCAGGTATCCATCTGCCACTGGCGCAGCTCCGCCGCCAATAGTGAAGATTGCGCGACCTTGGCGTACTGGTTTAACCACCACCAAGTCAGCAAACACCCCGTCACGTTGACCACGCCAAACATCAGCGCCAAATCCAGCGTGACCAAACGTCCACCCTGAGCCAGGCTCCAGAGCGCTGAGACCAGCGAAAACAGACACACTAGCGCAATCACCACGCCTTTGAGCAGCACAGCTAGTGGTTCTACCGTTAGCCGCCCAAAGGGGTAGTGATCATCCGCAGGTTTGCGGGCCTGTTGAAGTGCAAATAAAGAGAGCGATGCCAGCACTAAACTTAATAGCGAATAGCCACTATCGAAGAGTATCGTAATTGAGCCACTGGCAAGGCCTAGGGCAAGCCCGGTAAAGGCAAATAGGCTGGCAGAAATGGCGGAAAATCTAAGCGCTCGGCGCTCGGCGACAAAGGGGGTCACGCGGGTTGCTCCAATAGAGGGTGATAAAAGACCGCCATCATAATGAGTGCATTAGCGCTTCACCAATCGCTCAGCGCCAATTATATTGGCGCTCAAAGGGTTTTCATAAGGTGGTTCTCATGCGCGCAGAACAGGTGCAGGCGTTTATTGATGTCACAGAACACGGTTCGTTTGCCGCTGCTGCCCGGCATACCGGCATAAAGCGCAGCACGCTCAGCGCCTCCGTCAATGCACTGGAAGATAGCCTGGGTGTGGCACTGTTTGAGCGCTCGGGTAACAGCTTGCAGCTAACGGCGGTGGGGGAAAGCGTACTACCCGACTGCTACCGCCTACTGACCAGTGCCAACCGCATCAACAAGCACTGCCAGCAGCATTTGCAGGGCGTTGAGAGCCAGCTCTGCATCGCGCGGGACGACGCGCTGCCCGAAGCGTTTTGGCGACAGGTCATGCACGACCTGAAGCAGCGCTACCCGCTCACGGCCATTTCGGTATACCTGCTCCCACCTCAGGAGCACGCCCAGTTCGTGCTGCGCCAAACGGTGGATATTGCCTTTGGGCTCTACACTGCTGAAGGGGCCGCGGTGAACGCCAGCAACCTAGCACCGGTGAGCATGAGTCTCGTGGCGGCACCTGGGCATCCACTCAGTCGCCTGCCCAACGTCACCAAAGATGATTTGGCACAGTACACCCAGGTATGCCTGACCTTCGACCAAGGCGACAAATTGGTGAGCGAGGCGCTGTTCTCCACCAACTATCTGGGCCTGACCATGTTCGAGGTGATTCGCGATGCAGTCATCAACGGCACGGGGTGGGCGCTACTGCCCTATCCACTGGTGAAAGACGCCTTAACCACTCACACGCTGTGTGCGCTCAACCACGACCTGCTGCTGGAAAGCCACTACTACCGTTACGTGGAAGGCGAGAGCCTGGGCGTGGTCGCCACTGCATTACTCACCAACGTCACGCGCTTTTTAGGGACGACTCGCTAATAGGACTTACCCCCCATAGCAACGTTGAAATTAAGGAGTGGCGAAAATCTCAAATGCATTCCACGCTGTTAGAAATTGCTAAACTAAAAAACGGAAGATAAGGAGAACTAAGGACACGCTAGAGAACCGACACAGGCAAGTGTCATCTAAGCGTAAAGTGCGTCTGCCAGTGTCGATGTTGCCGTCAACCAAGGAGTAGTTTCCGCGATGGTACGACTCGATAAGAAAGCGACTAGGCTGTATGTCCTAGACACGAATGTCCTGATCCACGACCCCACTGCGCTCTATCATTTTGATGAGCATGATGTGGTTATCCCTATGACCGTGCTTGAAGAGCTGGACAAGCACAAAAACGGCATCCGCGAAATCGCCCGTACGGCAAGGCAAATCAGCCGCACCCTTTCCGACCTGACCAATCAGGTTACCTTCGCTGAAATCCAGAAAGGCATCCCCATTCCCCGCATCAGCGGAGAATCCGGCCGCCTACACTTTTTGTGCTACAACGACTTAAAGCCTTTCGACTCGCTAGACGATAGTCCCGACAACCGAATCCTGGCAGAAACCTGCCGCCTGCGTGACGAACGTCCGGATGCCTCGGTCATCCTGATCACGAAAGACATTAATCTCCGGGTAAAAGCCGCCGCACTAAAAGTGCCGGTGGAAGACTACCTGAATGATCGCGCCTTCTCCGATAGCGATGCGATGATTGAAGGCGCCCAGGTGTACGCCTCGGCCGGGCAGGATGGCGCGTCGCTATGGGAAGCACTCAACGTTGAAGTGACCGTCGAACGCATCGGCCACCATACCTTCTACCAACTCAGCGGCAATATGCCCCGCCACTGGCATGTCGGCATGTTGGTTTCTGATAGCGAAAACGGTGCAGAGTTCGAGGCTATTGTGCGCGAGATTTCGCCCTCCTCTGCCCGGCTTCAGCTGCTCACCAACTACCGTCACCATGCTGGTGTGTGGGGCGTCCACGCTCACGATAGCCGGCAGAACTTTACCCTCAACCTGTTGATGGACCCCGAGATTGACCTTGTCACCATTGCCGGTAACGCGGGCACCGGCAAAACGTTTATGACCCTGGCGGCGGCCTTCCAGCAGACCCTGGACGCCAAACGCTTTGAGCGTATTGTCTTCACCCGCGCGCCCATCCCCATGGGGGAGGATATTGGCTTCCTACCAGGTACCGAAGAGGAGAAGATGTCGCCGTGGATGGGGGCATTCCACGACAATATGGATAACCTGCTGCGTAACGAAGAGGGAGAATCAAGCTGGGATAACGGTGCCACGCGGCAATTGATTGGCTCACGTGTGCAAATTCGCTCACCGAGCTTTATGCGCGGGCGCACCCTGAACGACACCTTTTTGATCATCGACGAGGCGCAAAACTTCACCCCTAAACAGCTTAAATCGCTGGTCACCCGCGCCGGGCGTAACACCAAGATTGTCTGCTTGGGCAACGTCGGGCAGATCGACACACCCTACCTCACCGCCAACACCTGCGGCATGGCCGCCGTAGTAGAACGGTTTAGAGATTGGCCCCATGCTGGGCATATCACCTTGAAAAGCGTTGAACGCTCCCGTTTGGCACTGGCCGCCGAGGAGCTTTTGTAGCGCTCTATTCGCCTCTACCGTTAACCTTCACCGCCCAGCTCACTGGGCGGTTCACTCTTGACCTCCATCGCACGGCGGCCGCTGTCTCGCGGCACGGTCGCTATTCCAGGGGTTTTCGATGCCGATGGTATCGGCAGCAAACGCCTCGCGCTCGCCTAGAGGACGCGCTTCACCCACGGTGGTGTCATGACAGGTTTGGCGTTCCATTTCACTATTAAGCTCCGCACCAAACAGCACGACAAATGCTGACAACCAAAACCACAGCATCAGGGCCACCACCGCGCCTATCGAGCCGTACAGTTCGCTAAAAGTCGAAAAGTAACGCACGTAGAGTGACAACCCTCCCGAGCCCAGCAGCCACATCAGCGTCGCAAACAGCGTGCCGTAACTCAGCCAACGCCACTGCGGTGAGCGCCGATAGGGAGCAAAGCGATAGAGCAGGGCAATCAGCAGACTCATCAACACCAACAGCGCAGGCCAGCGTAGCCACTGCAGCACTCGATCCATAGGAGGCTCGATCATCAATCGGTCCACTAGCGCTGGCACAATGGCGATGAATCCCAAGGAGACCAGCGTCATGCAAATCAAGCCAAAGGTCAGCGAAACGAGGACTACCCCTCGATAGAGCAGTGAACGCTGCTCTTGCTCGCCATATACCGCGTTGAGCCCAATGACCAGTACCGAGACTGCTTTCGAGGCAATGAACATGGCAATGAGCAGCCCCGCCAGCGCGGTCAGGACATTACCCGACTCGATGCTCTCGACCACGTCTTGCGCTTGCTGATCGATTAAGTTGGCCGCGTCCGGCGGCATGAAGCGGCTGATCGTATAGAGCTGCCGCCCCGCCTCGACAGGATCGAACAGTAGCCCCCACACCGAAATCACCGCCGCAATGGTCGGAAACAGCGCCAGCAGCGCGTAAAACGCCACCCCTGCGGCAAACATGGTGACCCGGTCTCGGCGCGCGGCGCGCACGACGCGCCATGCAATATCCTGCCAACCACGCTTTGGAATATCGTTGGGCACATCGGCACTTCGGCCACGCTCACCCAATGGCTCTCTTGCTTGTTGCCCCACTACTGTCCCTCCCAAATGAGCAAAAGTGCCAGGAGAACGGCCAACGCCATCATCAAGCCTCCACCATGCTGGCGCATCCATGACTCCACTGACAGTCCGCGCAACAACCCCTTCATAACCCAACGCTCACCCTTCAGCGCCAACGCCACGGAGGTTGTTTTACCTCTTCCACATCGCGCGGCCAGTAAGCGTGCGGCGCTCAAGCCTAGAGTGGCAAGGGAATGGTATCCCCACCACCAATCCCCGGCAGGTGGCGTTGGCACATCAAAACGGCGCAGCGCCAACAAGCCTAACGCCATGCCGACAACGCCTACCGGAAAAGGCCAAATAATGCCCAACCACTCGTTCAAGGGAGGAGCGATCACACTCCCCTCCGGTAACGGCAGCCACAGCGGTGTCATTAGCGCAGCGATCAATGCCGCTAGCCACGCCCCCCACTGAAACGAATGGCTGTTTCCTCGCTGCCGCTGCTGCCATTGTCGCCACACGCAGACCGTCACCAGCGCGGCCGTGCCCACCGCCGCCCAAGTCAATAGTGCGATAATGCGCTCCTGCTCGAACTCATAGAGCACATGCTTCACCCCCCACTTGCTGAACATGCCTGCCGCGAGTGCGCCTGTCAGCGAAATGCCCGGTAGAGCAATCAAAAGAAACAGCAGCGAGGTGGGCCACTTGGGCATATGCTCACTCACACTGGTACCCATAAAGAGAGCGCCCTTCGCTAACGCATGGTGACCCGCAAACAAAATGATGGCAGGTAGCAAGGCCGGCCATACCGCTGGCACGACGATTCCCATACCCACTAACGCCGTTAACATGCCCATTTGGCTGATACTGGAGTAGGCCAAAATTGCTTTGGGATGCGACTGCCAAATGCCGTACAGGGCCGCACCAAATGCTGCTGCAAACCCTGCCACCAATACGACATTGCCAAACTGCATCATGGCAGGAGATAGCGACTCCATTCCCAACGGTAACACGGTCAACCAACCCAACAAGCCTGCCTTGATCATGGCGCCGCTGAGGACAGCGCTGGCGGGCGCGGGAGCCACGGGGTGTGCTAATGGTAACCAAACATGCAGTCCAATCACCCCCGCTTTCACGCCTAAACCCAGCCACAGCAACAGCGCCATCCACGCACCATGGTCTGCCGTGGCCAGGGTATCGCGCACGCCTTTGAGTGTTAACGTATCCGAGGTGCCTGCGGCCCAGAGAAAACCACCTAATATCAAACCTTCACCGATAACGGCCAGCACAAGATAGGCCTTAGCCCCCAGCTTCGCAGCCGGAGTGCCGTTATGCACTACCAGCGCATACGCAGCGAAGGTCATCAGCGCAAAGCCAAAATAAAAACTGGCAATATCCTGGGCAACTATCAGAAGAATGTTGCCCAGCAAGGTTAGCGGCCACAGTAAGGTTAAACGCTGTAAACGCCGTTGTGCCGACGCATTCCCTCCTTGTGCCTGACGCTGTTCATCGGCGAAGTAACCTCGTGCATGAAACGCCGCCATACTCCAAAGCAGAGCAGTAAAGGCTAGCCACGGTCGGCTGAGCGCATTCAGCTCCCAATACCCACCTAACATCCAAGCATCCATGGTCCACTGCACGTCACCCGCATACGCCAGCAGTAAAGCAGGCCAGGCAGCACTTACCCACAGCATCGAAATGAAATGACGCTGTTGAACAGGGACTCGGTAAGCGCTCAAAACGCTACTCCCTGCCACGATAAGCGGCCAGAGTAAGGCCACGACCAACAGCAGTGAACTCATGGCAGGTACTCCCCAACGGCTACGCGCGTTGCCCAATCCAATGGACTAAATGGCAACCCAGCCAACAAACCTGCCCCTATACTAATGACGGCCGTCAATACCGCTGGCCACAACAGCCATCCGTGGGTTTCCAGCCGCCCTAATGGCTGCTCTTTAGGCCATTGCCCCTTACCATGGGCCGGCCCTTCACGGAACCAGAGGCGATGTACGATAGGGAGAAAATAAATCGCATTCAGCGTACTGCTTGCTACTAGCACGGCCACTACCCAGTACATCTCTGCCTGGATAGCACCGATACCTAGGTACCATTTAGTAATGAACCCAGCGGTCGGTGGCAACCCGATCATCCCTAGCGCCCCCACCGTAAACGCTAGGCTAGTCAATGGCATGCGCTTGCCTGCACCGTCCATTTCATCAAGGCGATGAATCCCCAGCTCTTCTGCATAATTGCCAGCACAAAAGAACAGCGTCACTTTCATCAGGCCTTGGTGAAGCAAATGCGCCAGCGCGCCTATCGTCCCGAAAGGGCCAAACAAGCTAACGCCTAACACCACATAGGAAACTTGGCTAATCGTCGAAAACGCCAAGCGTGGCTTTAACTCCTCTTGGGCAATCGCCCGCAGCGACCCATAAATAATGGTGATAGACGCAGCGACGGCCAGCACGGTGGTGACGCCCAACTCCACGCTGAGTTCAATGCCGTATAGGTCGTATATGACACGCAAAATGCCAAACGCACCGGCTTTTACCACAGCAACAGCATGCAGCAATGCACTCACCGGCGCCGGTGCCACCATCGCCCTGGGCAGCCAGCCATGCAGCGGTACCATGGCTGCCTTCACCGCCAAGCCACCGACCAGCAGCGCAAAAATAAGGGTTAGCAAACCACGGTGATCATCCAGGTAGGGGGACAACCCTTGCTCTGACGCAAAAGAGTGATCGTTGGTTAAGCTGTATAGCAAGACAACGCCTAGCAGCAGCACAACGCCCGCCGTGAGGGTGTAACGCAAATACACTCGACCGGCCGCTAAGGCTTTTGCTGAACCCGCGTGCACCACGAGCGGGTAAGTTGAGAGTGTCAGCATTTCGTAGAAAATCAGGAAGGTAAACAAGTTTCCCGACAGGGCAACCCCTAGCGTACTGGTGACACACAGGCTGAAGAAGCCAAAGAAACGCTTCCGATTGGCCGCCCCTTCCAAGTACCCAATCGCGTAAATCGTCGTGCATAGCCACAGCAGTGACGAAAGACCCGCAAACATAACGCCGAGGGCATCCGCCCGCAGCACAAAATCAACGCCTCCCACGATTTGAAAGCTAAAGGTGTCTTCATAGCCTTCTGAAACACGCCCGACCATCACTATCACTAGGAGAATTTTAGCGACCGCCGCCAGTAAGTTGATGTACGTGCGGACACGTCGAGCCTCTTCTGGCAACGAGAAAATAATCACCGCCGCGAATAAGGAGGTTGCCAGCATCGTCAGGGGTAACCAAGCCGCGTTCATGCACCACCTCCATGCAGCAACCCCAGCGGAAAGTGGGCGAGTAAGCCAAGCACAAAGGCTGCTACCGCCAAACACAGAGCAACGGCATCCATACCGGGCGCAAGCGGCTGACCGGGCGCAAGCGGCTGATAATCGTGTCGCGGTGCGGTTTCATCAAACGAGTAGCGAAATACGCGAAACACGTAGGCAGCCGTCAATAGCGTGCCTGCCAGTAGGGCAGCCACGGCTAACCATTGCTTAGTCAGCACCATGGATTGAAGCAAGAGCCACTTTGCCGTAAAGCCAGCGCTGGGAGGTAGCCCCATTAACGTAACGGCAGCCAAGCCAAAGATAAGTAGCGAAAGTGGCAGCCGACGACTGGTTCCTGCCAGCGCTTTTAGTGAGCTTTCACCCGTGCCAATGATCAAATTGCCTGCCGCCATAAACATGGCTGCTTTGGCTAGTGCGTGTCCCATCAAATGTAACCAAAACCCGTCCCATGCCAGCGACAAAGGCAGCGGTGCGGTGTTGGGACCTAATACCAGAGGAAAGGCCACCATCAAATAGCCCAACTGGCCCACAGTGGAAGAGGCAATCAGCGTTTTGAGTGAATCGGCTCGCCAGGCCACCAATCCACCCCAAACAATCGCCAACATGCCCAACCAGGCCACCAAACGGGGAGCAAACAGCGTCTCCGGCAGCAAGATGCCCCACAGCATCATTAAAATATAGAGCGAAGCCTTAATGACGAGCGCTGCATGCAGTGCACTGACCGGCGTCCAAGCATTCTCGTGTACGGGGGTTAGCCAACCATGCAAAGGGAATAGCGCCGCCTTTAAGGCAAGCCCCGCGCCTATAAGGGCTGCTGCAACCCAAGTAAGGGGCTCTGGCTCCACCCGTGCTTCAAGTGCGATTAAATCTAACGTTCCCCATTGACTCATTAATAGGGCAACGCCCAGTAAAAACGCGAGCGACCCCACCAGAGCCAAAAGGAGGTAACGCATACCGGCCTGTAGCGCCGCAGACTTACCCGACAACAGCAACATCCCCACGGCCGCGAGTCCCATTAACTCCAGCGCGGCATACAGAATCAACAGATCCGCCGCCAGCCAAATCAGTGAAAGCGCACTAACGAGCAGCCCCATTAATGGCCATAACCAACGGACGCTGGCATTGGGGAGCGTTAGGCGGAGATAGCCAGGGGTATAAACGGCAACGGCGGCGGCCGTCCACTGGGTAATCAAGAGCATTAGAGCACTAAGGCCACTCAAGCGCAGCGTTAGCTCGATACCCGCCACCTCCCACTGCCAACGCAGCAATCCGGCCTGTTGGTAGTCCAATACCATGACCCCTCCAGCCAGTAAAATCGGCAAGCAGGCCAAGGCCACCGGCAGCAAACGAGAGGGGCGAAACACGGCTCCGAGCGCACCAAACACCACCGGCAGCAGTAGGACAGCGGCGAGTGCCCAGTCCGTTATCCATAAGGGATCAAAGGTATTGTCGTACAGACCAAAGCGCCAGATCATGAAGGCGGCCTTACAGGGGCGTATTCATCGTTGAGGGCGGCGCTACCTTCCTGGTGCACTAGCTGGCGAAGGAGTAAACCCCCCAATAGCGACCCCAGCCAAGCGATGAGCAACCCCACCGTGATGAGCGCCTGGGCGCTGGGTGACGTACCCGCCATGCCTGCGAGCAGCAAGAAAACGCCCGATCCAAGCACATTAAAGGCCATCAAGCGGCGCATCAGATGGTGGTGTAAAGCAAACGCCCCCATTCCCAACGATACAATGACCACAGAGGACAAAATAAGCGGATGCGCAGTCAGTGAAAGCGCCATATCAGGTAATAGAAACTGAGTCGCCACGCCGAGCATGATACTCCAGGCAATGATGAGCAGCCCCTTCGTCAAACGGCGTGGCCATTCGACGCGCGTACGATCATAACGTGGCATCGATAGCCTCTGACTGGGCAGTGTGCGTAAGACGTAAATAAAGCCACCCCCCGTGAGCGCACTCCCTAATATCACTTCCACCAAGGCCAGCCACGGGGCGTTCAGGTACCACCACGCTGCACTCATCAACAGCGCAAATAGCACCAAAAGCCAACACGCCCTTAATAGGTGGCGGTCGAATAAGCACCCAATGGCGGTCATCAGTAGACAAACGGCTAACCCACTTTCAACGGTATCGATAGACGCTATCATGTGCCTCTGCCTGTCCCTTGCCGCGGTATTAATAGCAGCAGCATACTATCAAAGGCACCGAACGCCTACTGCTCTCCCCTTAACCCAGCCGCTCGCTTAGCCATTTGCCGATATCGTTGACCTGCTGCGGACACAGTGCATGCGCCATGGGATACTGGCGATAGTTGACGCTGTAACCCATGGCTTTTAAACGCTCAACGCCGCTACGGCCCAAGGTTTCAGGCACGATGGGGTCGAAGTTACCGTGATGAACTTCAATCGGCACCTGACGGTTCGCCTCGGCAGGCGAGATGCTATCGGCAGTGGCAAAGTAGGTGGACATCGCCAGCAGTCCGCCTAGCGGCTGCGGGAACGAGAGCGCAGCCTGATACGCCACCGCGCCGCCTTGGGAGAAACCCGCCACGATGATCCGCTGGCTATCGATCCCTTGGTCGATCTGCTCTTGGATCAGCGCCTGGATGCGCTCGGCGGATTTTTTCAGCTGAACTTCATCAACCCGGCGGCCCAAATCCATCGCCAGAATGTCGTACCAAGCAGGCATCACCATACCGCCGTTAATGGTGACCGGCAGGCGCGGAGCATGGGGCATAATAAAACGCACATGCGCGTTTTCCGGCAGTGCCAGGGCGGGTACTAGCGGCTCGAAATCATGCCCATCGGCACCTAGGCCATGAATAATAAACACACACGCATCGGCGGGTTGACCATTTTTTGGTTCAATAATCAGTTCGCCTGGGGCTGTCATGGGTTATTTCCTTACTGATATTAAAAGCGTCACCCTAGCGTAAAGCAGCGCGGGGAGCGAGACACTAACCGCTTAAAACGGCCACACCAATGGAATCAGCGTGACCGCAATCACACCGGTCAGTACGTTTAAACCACCACCAACACGTAAAAAATCACTGACTCGATAGCCACCAGGACCATGCACCATCAAGTTGGTTTGGTAGCCGATCGGGGTCAGAAAACTGGCCGAGGCAGCAAACATCACAGCCACCACAAATGGCATGGGGCTCACCCCAAGGCTCTCTGCGGCAGCCATGACCACCGGAAAAATAATCACCGCCGCGGCGTTATTGGTCACTAGCTCCGTGAGTAGCGCCACCACGCAGTAGGTACTCATCAGCAGCAACCACGGGCTGCCCGCCACCCACGACAGCACGCTGCCTGCCATGGCATCCGCTGCACCTGACGACTGTAACGCTGCCCCCACCCCAAACGAGGCGGCAATGGTTAATAACACCTGAGTATCTAAGCCCCGCTTAGCTGCCCCCACTGTGCAGCAGCCGGTCAGCAGTGCCATCGCTGCCCCCAGCATGGCGGCATTGAGCATGCTCAACACACCCAAGGCTGCTAGCAGAACCGCGCCAATCAGAATACCCCAGGCCAGCGGAGCCTTCTCGTGGATGGGCCGCGCCGAGCCGTTTAGCTCGCTGATCAGCAAAAAGTCTTTCGACTGCCGATGGCGCTCGATAAACGGCGGGCGCGCCTCTAACAGCAATACATCGGCAGGCTGCAAGCGCACTTGGCCGAGGTTCCCCGTCACGCGCTCGCCGCCGCGGCAAATCGCCAGCACGGCGGCGCCGTATAGCGTTCTAAATCGACCATCACGAATCCGCTGACCAATAAACTGGCACTGATTGGAGACCACCGCCTCGACCAAACGGCGCTCTTTGAACTCTTTTTCTAGGCTAGAAGCACCATCCCGAGAAGGGATCAGCCCACGGATCTGCTGAAGCTCTACAGCGGCATCCGAGGTGCCCACAAACACCAAACGATCCCCACCTTTGAGCTGCTCCCCTGGTCCAACTACACTGACCACGTTACCGGCGCGCTCAATCTCGACCAGGAACAGTTCCTGCAAGTGGCGCAGCCCGGCCTCTTCGACCGTCCGGTCAACCAGTACCCCCGCCGGGTCCACTTCCATTTCAATAGTGAACTCGCGAGGGTTAGCAAAGGCTTTAGCCGTGCCGCCACGGGCGGGTAATAAACGTGGGGCAAAGAAAATAAGATAAGCCAAGCCCGCTACCGCGACCGGAATGCCTACCCACGCCAAGTCGAATAACCCCATGGCCAAATCAGGGTAGCGCTCGATCAGTAGCCCGTGCACTACCAAGTTAGTGCTGGTACCAAATAGCGTGATCGTGCCCCCTAAAATAGAGGCAAAGCTCAGCGGCATGAGCAAGCGCTGTGGGGAAAGCCGCACACGGCGGCTCCAGCTCATGACGGCGGGAATATACGTCGCCACCACCGGGGTGTTATTGAGAAAACCGCTGAGCGATGCCACAGGTAACAATAGACGTGTTAGCGCGCCGCGCTCGCTGGTTGGCCGCCCCAGCACATAGCGAATAATAAGATCGATACCGCCCGTTTCACGAATACTGGCCACCAGCACGTACATAAACGCTACAGTAAACAGGCCACTATTAGAGAATCCACCCAGCGCCTGCTGTGGGTCAATCACGCCAAGCGTCATCAGCACCACCACCGCGCCCATTAAAATGATATCTGGCCCTAGGCGTGACAACGCCATCAACGGGAAGATAGTCAGCACGACTCCTACTGCAATCCAAGCATCCAGCGACATAACCCCACATCCTTTCTCAAGCCCACTCAACTGACATAACCGAACAATATGAGGGGCATTGTGCCGCCTAGCAGATATTCTAAAAAGTTATTTTTAGAAACACAGTAAGAAGAAAATAGAATATAGGCGTGAGGCGTGAGGCGTGAGGCGTGAGGCGTGAGGCGTGAGGCGTGAGGCGTGAGGCGTGAGGCAGATAAGCATACACCAACGAAAAAACCCCGCATTGAGCGGGGTTTTTCTAGCTCGCTAGCAGTCGCTGCTAGCGGCAAACATCAAGCTGGAATTAACCCAGAACTTTGATGTTGGAAGCCTGAAGGCCTTTTTTACCCTGAGTGACGTCGAAGGAAACCTTCTGGCCGTCTTGCAGAGTTTTGAAGCCGTCAGCTTGAATTTCGGAGAAGTGCGCGAACAGGTCGTCGCCATTGTCGTCCGGAGAAATGAAGCCGAAGCCTTTA
>Ga0194136_1001199_pt1 | contig 12966 bp, 11 predicted proteins | sample TARM_MetaG_T3A_1_FD_134023 | JGI IMG/M metagenome (GOLD analysis project Ga0194136, IMG submission 134023) | Freshwater microbial communities from Pennsylvania, USA, analyzing microbe dynamics in response to fracking - TARM_MetaG_T3A_14 (version 2) | ecosystem: Environmental > Aquatic >...
GATGAACAGAACTTTCATGTCTAATGGCTACAACAATTCCAGAGCGTTGTCGCCCCTTTCGCAGCATTAATCCCTGCCGCCTCATGAAGCGGGCGCACATCCTGCCAACCGTTTTCCGCCGCCCCGATTAACGCCGCTCAGCCCCGCCACCAAACCCTGCCCGACAACACACCATGCTGTTCAGGAGGTGATCGCCACATGGCACACAAAAAAAAGCCGGAGGCGCATAACGCCTCCGGCCCGAGCAGACAAAAAAATCAGACAGCCTAGAAGGTCACGGTGACTGCGGACGATACCCGCTGCGCCTTGGCCTTGGCTTCTTCAATGGTATCGGCCAGTGCCAGTGCCACGCCGAGGCGGCGCTTGCCCTTCACTTCAGCCTTGCCGAACAACAGCAACTGGGTCTCGGGCTCGGCAAGTGCCTTGTCGAGATTGCCGAAGGTGGGGCCGGTGCCGTTACCTTCCACCAGCACAACGCTGGATGCGGCAGGGCCACGCTGGGTAATGGCGGGAATGGGCAGTCCCAGAATGGCGCGGGCGTGCAGCGCAAACTCGCTCATGTTCTGGGAAATCACCGTCACGAGCCCGGTGTCGTGGGGACGGGGAGAAACTTCGCTGAAGATGACGGAATCGCCCTTGATGAACAGTTCAACACCGAAAATGCCGTGTCCGCCCAGTGCATCGGTAATCACCTTGGCAACGCGACGGGCCTCTTCCATGGCCTTGGCGCTCATGGGCTGCGGCTGCCACGAAAGGCGGTAGTCGCCGTCCACCTGCAGATGGCCGATGGGGTCGCAATAGCTGGTGCCGCCCACGTGGCGCACGGTCAGCTGGGTAATTTCGTAGTCAAATTCGACAAAGCCTTCCACGATAATACGTCCGCTGCCGGTGCGGCCGCCTTCCTGCGAATAGGCCCATGCCTTGTCGATATCGGCCTCGGTCTTCACGGTGCTCTGGCCCTTGCCGGAGGAGCTCATGACAGGCTTGACCACGCAGGGCAGGCCGATGGCGGCAATGGCGGCGCGGTATTCTTCTTCCGTATCCGCAAAGCGGTAGGCAGAGGTGGGCAGGCCCAGTTCTTCCGCAGCCAGCCTGCGGATGCCTTCGCGGTTCATGGTCAGTCGGGTGGCGCGTGCGGTGGGCACCACGGTGAAGCCTTCCTGTTCCAGTTCCACAAGGGTGTCGGTGGCAATGGCTTCGATTTCCGGCACGATCAGGTCGGGCTTCTCGGTTTCGATGATCCTGCGCAGAGCGGCTCCGTCGAGCATGTTCATCGGGTACGAGCGGTGCGCAACCTGCATGGCGGGGGCGTTATCATAGCGGTCCACGGCAATCACTTCAGCACCGAGACGCATTGCCTCGATGGCGACTTCCTTGCCCAGCTCGCCGGAGCCGAGCAGCATTATTTTGGTCGCGGACGGGGTAAGAGGGGTTCCGATGGAAGCCATGGATGGTGCTCCTGATTCGATAAGAGGGTTTGTCAATGTGGTCAGGCGAATAACGCCTGCCGCGATGTTGCACATACCGCCGTGCTTTGCAAGGAACTTCTGCCCCTTTGCCGCCATCTGCTGAAGCCGTGCACACAGAGATATGAAGCAGCGCTTCACACCTTTTTACTTCCGGAAAGCAAAGCCAGAGCAGGAATGCAACCGGCTGCCGACTGCTCATGCCACAACGTGGCATTCATGCCGTCAAAAATGGTCGCCGATGATAACACCCGTAAACGTCTGGTTCACATGCAGGGAATCCACCTGCTCGCCATACGTGTGAAACCCTATGTTTTCCATCCTGTCCAGCACAAGCCGGACCCTATCGGCAAGCCCCTGCGCTTCCACCTCCAGCCGCCGGTGGGCACATTCGAAGCCGATAAGCAGTTTGGGATAAGGCACCTTCACAAGACTGTCTTCAAGGGCGTTTTCAAGATTGGCGACGATGTCGTGACCCGTGCCGAGATACAACACCAGCCCCTCTTCCACGGCACTGTTGAAGGTGATGCTGCCGTCGGGCAGCGCCTCACGCACCGAGCGCACATAATGCTGCCCTCCCACCCAGAGAATAAGCGGATGCAAGGATACGTGTGCCGGTGTCAGTTCGTTTTCAGACACACCCACCGCCTCCGCATACACGGTAGCCGCCGGTCTGTTATTGATGGTGAAAACGGTTCGGGTTTCAGGATTGGCAGAGGTGATCTCGAAGCGAACTTCGGAACGTATGAAGTGCTGGGTCTGCAGCACCGCGAATGGCAGATTCGTTTCAAACAGCGTAAGCAGCGCCACTCCGGAATGAAACGTTCCGTCGTGGTAGACAAAGGTTTCGCGCCAGTTGAAATCGTCCCCCGCAGAACCGCCCACCACAGGAATGGAGCCAAAGGCCTTTTGCAGGCTGTAAACGACCTGTTCCTCGGCACCGGCAAGGCCGTCTATCATCAGCAGGGCAAATGTACCTGCCGCATTGTCCTGCTCCACCGGAGCAGCGACGAGTTCGCTGACCAGCCGTGCGGCCTGTTCACCGGAGAAGTCTGTTATACCCTCAACAAGCACCGGCCGCACAGCCAGTTCCCGCGAACTGATGCTGGCAGCCACCATACTCCCCTTCTGGTACCCCATGCCGGAAACAAATTCACCGGCCGAGGTACAACCGATAACGGGACAATCAAATGCCTGCTGCAGACACCTGCCAAGCTCGGGCAGGTCGAAACGCACCGACGTAAAAAAAATGACCACGGACATATCAGGCTGGGTCACCCCCTGCGCGATATCTCTCACGGCAGTGTGTGCGTCTGCTGCAACAGACATGGCGGTACGAACTGAAATGGCAGTCAACTTTCTAACCTTTCCGGATAAACAACGTTAGTCTATATACTAAACCGATTTGACATTCAGAATACCATAAACGCCATCAAACGACACATACCGGCATATCAAATTATAATAACCTGCAGTGAATAACCACTCACAGCGTTTACAATATCTCATAACACCAGTACATTCTATCTAAACAACGGACAACAACCAATGCCCCAAACGCTTCAGGAACGCATCCTGCTCGTCGAAGACGACCCAGCCTTCGGAACCATGCTCAACGAAGCCCTCGATGCCAAAGGCTATCGGGTGCAACGGGTTTCACGGGCGGAAGACGGACTTGCACGTCTGCGGACAGAGCGCTTCGACCTCATCCTCACAGACGTGAAGCTACCCGGCATGTCCGGTCTTGAATCCATCCCCCACCTGAAGCAGATGGCGCCTGAGAGCGACATCATCGTCATGACGGCTTTTTCCACCAAGGAAATGGCCGTGGAAGCCGTGCGTCAGGGGGCGTATGACTTTTTCTCCAAGCCGTTCAGCCTGAGCGAACTGGAGATAGTGGTCCGCCGCTGCATGGAAAAACGGCAGTTGCAGAAAAAACTGGCCCAGTTACGTTCCAACCTGCTGAGCAGCGGTCCCGCAGGGTGCATTGTCGGCGAAAGCACCGCCATTCGCATGGTCAAGGAACGCATCGAACGCATTGCCCCGCTGGAAACAACCGTCCTCATTCTCGGGGAATCCGGCACCGGCAAGGAGCTGGTTTCCGACACCGTGCACGCTCTCTCGCCCCGCGCAGGCAACCCCTTCATACGCGTAAACTGCGCCGCCATTCCCGAAAACCTGTTCGAGAACGAACTGTTCGGTCACGAAAAAGGTGCCTTTACCGGTGCTGCCCAGTCACAGGCGGGCAAGTTCGAACTGGCGGACAAGGGTACCATCCTGCTGGATGAAATCGGCGACATGCCGCTCTCCATCCAGCCCAAGCTGCTGCGCGTGGTGGAACAGAAGCAGGTGGAACGCCTTGGCGGACGCAAACCCGTCTCGCTGGATGTACGCATCATCGCTGCCACCAACCAGCACCTCGAAGAACTCATGCGGGAAAAGCGTTTCCGTGAAGACCTCTACTATCGCCTGAACGTGGCCGTCATCCAGCTGCCTGCCCTGCGCAAGCGCAAAGAAGATATCCCCCTTCTCGCCCGTCACTTCCTCAACCGTATCCGCACCCAGCTGGCACTGGACGTGGAAGGCTTCACCCCCGGTGCGGAAGCGGCATTGCAGGCCTATGACTGGCCGGGCAACGTGCGCCAGCTTGCCAACGTGCTGGAAGGGCTTGCCATCAGCGCCGCCCCGGGACGCATTGAAGAGCGCCATGTGCACAGAGCGCTGCGAGGTTCAGGCGAACCCGCCTCTGCCCAGGATTTGCCGCAGGACGAATGGTCCCCCCACAGGTGCCTCGCATCGCTGCCTCACGGCCCCATCAACCTGAAGGACAGTATAGCCACGGTGGAGAGAAACCTGATCATCAACGCACTCCAGCGTACCCGTGGCAACCAGAAGGAAGCGGCCGCACTGCTCACGCTGAATCCCAAAAATCTCTGGGCCAAGATGCAGAAGCACGACATCCTGTCCACCGAAATTGAAGCGCCGCTCCTGTAGATCTATTTTTTTTAGACCACTCCGACATCCCCATATCTCCCATACCGTTTTTTACACATCGTTGTCCCGCAACAACTTCCCTTGGCCTGCTAAAAGTCTAGAAAATGGCTAAAAACAGGGGCTGAACGGCTTTCTAATTAATTTAGAACTCTGTTTTTCACCTCCAAGGTCGTGCCTGCCAACACTTTCTCCCCAATCTTACAGAAAATCAGGCAGTTCCGCATTCTAACTTTCATAGATCTGGATGCCGTTACACCCCGCCTTCTCAAGCCTAGCACGTGCCTGCCCCCGAACACCTCGGGGGCCTTCTTCTTTTTATCAATATGAAAACAGCATGTTACGAACAAATTAATTCACACATGCAAACATTGGCATGCCAGTTGCCTTAAGAGGGTCGTGCAGCTTCGATAGGCAGTCGCACAAGACAAACGTCAATCCCCAAAAAAGGAGACTCCCCAATGCGTACCATCATGAATTTCATCCGTGAAGAAGAAGGCGCCACTGCTCTGGAATACGGTCTGCTGGCCGCTCTTATCGCAGGCGTTCTGGCCGGTGCAGTCACCCTGCTGGGCAACCAGATCAAGACTGTGTTCGACGATCTGACCACCAAGATGACCATCTAACAGCAGATCAGATTCGTCCGATTCCACGGAACCACATTACGCCTGATCGCAGCGTAAAGCGCTCGACGGGACCGGGAGCCCCCGACCCCGGTCCCGTCAACCTTTTAAAGCCCGACGAGGAAAATGCCATGCAAGCTTACCTGAACCTTCTTCTCGCAGCCGTATTGCTCATCGCAACGGTCACAGACCTGAAGGGGCAGCGCATTCCCAACTGGCTCACCTTCCCCGCCATGGCATTTGCCCTCGCCTTTCACGGCATAACCCAGGGTCTGGATGGTCTGGCATTCAGTCTTTCCGGCCTGGCCCTCGGTTTTGGCGTGATGATCCTTCCCTATCTCTTCGGCGCAATGGGCGCCGGTGACGTCAAGCTCATGATGGCGGCCGGAGCCTTTCTCGGTTTCTCCCTCACCCTGCAGGCATTTCTGCTCACCAGCCTCGCCGGCGGTCTGTACGCCATTATCATGCTGGCAAGGCACATGGATGTTCTCAAGAAGGTCTTTGCCGCCCTGCGGGATACGGCCGCACTCTTTTTCGCCACACGGCAGTTCGCCTATGTGCGCCAGGCCGACGACAAGCGTTTTCCGCGACTGTGTTACGGGGTGGCCATTGCAGCAGGCACTCTGGGAGCCATGGTCATCACTTGGGGTCCGGCCGGATTCATCCCGGCCCAGTGGATGTAACAGCCATACATTCCGGGGGGAATCATGCGCGCTTCAACTATCATTCCCATAGCTCTCGGGCTCGTCCTTTCGCTCGGTGCCGGTTTTCTGGTCTTCTCATGGATGCAGGGCAACCAGAAGCGTCAGGAAGTGCAGGCCCCGAAAACCATTGCAGTTGTGGTTTCCGCACAGCAGATTGCCAAGGGTACCAAGCTGACCGAAGCCCACCTCAAGCTGGCCTCCTTCCTGCCCGAAAGCGTCCCTTCAGGCACTTTTTCCGAAACGACTGCCCTTATCGGCCGCGTGGTTGCAACCCCCGTTGAACAGGGTGAAGTGCTCACGGCGGGCCGCCTGCTCGACGACACGGTGCAGTACGGCGGCGTTTCCACCCTCATCAGCCCCGGCATGCGTGCCATTGCCGTGAAGGGCAACCAGATTCTCGGCATTGCCGGTTTCATCCGCCCCGGCAACCGTGTGGACATCCTCGTAACCATTGATGACGAACGCCGCACCGACGACAAGGCCGTAACCAAGACCGTTCTTGAGAACATCCGCGTCATCGCCACAGGCACGGAGCTGGAGCAGAAGGGTGACGACAAGGAAACCTCTTCCGTCGACGTATACACCCTTGAAATGGCTCCCAAAGATACAGAAATACTCGCCCTTGCCGCCACCAGAGGCACCCTGCACTTTGCCCTGCGCAACCCCGCTGACGCTGAATCCATAACCACCAAGGGGACCGACGTGCCGGATACGCTGGCTGCTCTTTCGCCCCCCAAGCCGAAACCCAAGCCCGCCGTCAAGAAGCCCGAAACCGTGGTTGAAATCATTACCGGCACCAACCGTCAGACCATGAGGTTCGCACAATGAAACGCCTGCATTTTGCCATAGCCTGCTTCATGGTTGCCCTGACCTGCGCCGTATCCCCCGTGCAGGCCGCCGATCCCAACCCCGTGCCGATTTCTGCCCGGATCACTCCCCAGAGTGTTGAGATCGTCAAGGGCAAGTCCGAAATCATCTCTCTGCCCGTTCCCGCAGCCAGAGTTTCCATTGCTGATCCCGAAACCGCAGATATCGTGCTGCTCTCTCCCTGGCAGGTATATGTCACCGGCAAAATCCCCGGCGTAACCAGCCTTACCCTGTGGGCGCGCACCGGCGATCTGGTCGGGTTATACGATATCCGCGTCACAGCCGACATTGCCCACCTGAAGGAAATGCTCCACCGGCTGCTGCCTGCCGAATCCGATATCCGCGTTATGGGTACCGGCGACAAGATTACCCTGTCCGGCACTGTGACCAGCGCCGCCAGCCTTTCCACAGCTCTGGAAATAGCGGAAACGTATGCCCCCGAAAAAGTGACCAACCTGCTCGGCGTCGGCGGCGTGCATCAGGTCATGCTGGAAGTAAAAATAGCAGAGATGCATCGCACCGTGCTGGACCGTTTCGGCATCGACCTTGCCTATGCCTTCAAGGGCGACTTTGCCTACTCGCTGCTGAACAACCTGTTCTATCTGGACCCCACCAAGGGTGCCATTTCCATGGGGCAAAGCGCAGCCGTGGTAAACCCCGCCCGTAACGGGCTGGTCCGCATGAGTTCCGGCGGAGTGACCCTTACCGGCTTTCTTGACGTACTCAAGCAGAACGGCCTTGTCCGTGTGCTTGCAGAGCCCACGCTCATCTGCCGCAGCGGTGAAGACGCCCAGTTCCTCGTGGGTGGCGAAATCCCCATCCCCATCCCGCAGGGTTTCGGCACCATCGCCATCGAATACAAGCAATACGGCGTGCAGCTCGTGTTCAGCCCCACCGTGGTTTCCGGCAATCTCATCAGCCTGAAGGTGTTCCCCGAGGTATCCGAGCTGGACTACTCCAACACCATTCAGATCGGCGGCATGACCATTCCGGCCATCAGCACCCGCCGCGCCTCCACCGTGGTGGAGCTGGGCAACGGACAGAGCTTTGCCATTGCGGGCCTGCTGCACAACCAGGTTCGCGAGAACATGAAGAAGTATCCCGGCCTCGGCGAGATACCCATCCTCGGCACGCTGTTCCGCTCCAGCGAATTCAGCAAGCAGGAGACCGAACTCATCATCATCGTTACCCCGCACCTGACCAAGCCGCTGGATGTGGCCCAGCAGAAGCTGCCCACCGACAACTATGTGGAACCCACTGAAATGGAATTTTTCTTCCACGGCAAAATGGAGGGCGAACGCCCGACCCCCGCAGCGCGGATCAAGCCCGTAAGCAACACAGGTTCAGTTGATGGCTCCGTCCAGCCCGACTCGGGCATGGAAGGCGATTTCGGCCACATCATTCCCCAATAGCGGACAGGAGAAGCACCATGAAAAACATATTCGCAAGCACCACACTCCTCGCCGCTCTGGTCATGACCGCAATCCTGCCCCTTACGCTTACCGGCTGCGCCAAGTTCTCGGATACGTGGAACCGGCCCATGGGCACTCAGGGATTCAACGCCCCGCAGGGTGAGGCCTTCCGCCAGCAGCTGCAGGCGCAGAAGTTCGATCCGGTCCCCCCGACCAGCACTCCCGTGGTCGGCATGGACGGTCAACTCACTGAAAAGGCCATACAGAGCTACAAAAATCCCCGCCCCGAAGATAAGGGACCGTCCTTCGCGGAAGTGCTCGATCTGGTCATGAAGGAAAAGAAGTAACCAAGGCTACCAGCCGGAGAGATATCATGAACGCCGTACCCATTCACTTCAGACTGCATCACACGGAAGCCGCCTCTTCCTTCGCCAAGCTGGTGAAGGACGACATGCGTTTTTCCGCCGTGCTGCCCGGTTCGGCCGGGGCTGACAAGCCCTCCGGCCTGATCGTTGTCGAGGTCGGCGGTACGCAGGATGTTGCAGTCATCGCGGTTCTGGCGGCCAATCCGTCCGTACACGAGATTTTCGTCATCGGCCCTGCACAGAACGCCGATCTCATTCTCGGTTGCATGCGCGCGGGCGCAACCGAATATCTGCCCCTGCCGCTCAAGGTCGGTGAATTCCGGGCAGCCCTCGACCGGTTTGCCACACGCAACACCCGTTCCGCATCCGAACGCGGCATTGCCCAGCCGCAGCCCGGCCGCCCCGGCCGCATCATCCATATTCTCGGCGGCAAGCAGGGAACCGGCGTGACCACCCTTGCGGTCAACCTCGGTGTGGAAGCCTCCCTGCTCGACGACACCCGTCCCGCAGCACTGGTGGATATGCGCCAGCCGCAGGGCGAGGTTCCCCTGTTCCTCGACGTGCACTATACCCACACCTGGGCCGCAGCCACGCACAATGCACACCGGCTGGACGACGCCTTCATGCAGAGCCTCATGGTCCGCCACGCTTCCGGTCTGGATATTCTCGCCGCCCCCGACCGTTCCGAAGACACAGGAGCGGCGGCTCCGCAGGCAGTGGGCACCATGCTTGCCATTCTGCGCACGCTTTACTCCACGGTTTTCGTGGATGGCAGCCCCTTTGTGGATGAAATATCTCTCGCCGCCATGCGCGAGGCCGATGCTGTGCTGCTGGTTTCCGAACTTTCCCTTCCCTGCCTCGCCAACACCCGTCGCCTGCTGGAAACTCTGGACAGCGTAGATCCGGAAGTGGCCGACAAGGTGCAGCTCGTGATCAACCGCTACACCCCCAAGGCGGGCGTAAGCATAGGCGAAGCAGAAGAATTGCTGGGCCGCCCCGTGGCGTGGAAGGTGGACGACGATTACCTCGCCGCCGTGAATTCCATCAATCAGGGTACCCCGCTGCGCGATGCCGCTCCCAAATCTCCCCTGACCCGCAACATTGCCAAACTGGCAGCCACCTTCGGCCGCCCTGTCTCCGCCAAGAACCAGAAATCACAGGCCGGTCTTCTGGGCAAGCTGTTCCGCTCCTCCCGTACCGAATCCGGTGCTGAAGGCGAAGAAACTCCCATGCATGTGCTGCAAGGGGCAGGAGGATAAGCCATGTCGCTGTTAGCCAGACTCAACCGCACCACCCGCAAGACTCCGGCTCCTGCCGGTTCCGGCCTTGCCGACGTGCAGACCGCCGCCCCCGTGCATACCCCGCGTCCCGCGCAGGCGATGCAGCGCCCCGTTGCCCGCCCCGTGCAGGAGCAGGGACATGCCCAGCTGGACATGCACGAACTGATGCTGGACGATTTTGCACCGGATACCTCAGAAATCCTGCACGTTGTACAGCCTACCCCGCATTCATCAGGCACAGTTCAAGGTCAGGGGCAGGCGCTGACGTCCGGCCATTCATATGGTCAGCCAACTGCGCACTCGCTCCAGACGGAAGCAGCCGCCTCCGGCATGCTCCTGACAGCCGACAATTCTCCCGTGCGCCCCGTTGGTGAAACGGTATCAACCTCCCCCATGCAGGCAGGCCAGATCATACAACAGTCCGAAAACCTGCCGCCTCTCTTCATGGTGGAACCGGAATCTGCTGCCGTGCAGGTGGCATCCCGTCTGGCAGCAATGAATCAGCACGAGGCCGCACGCCCTGTGGAAAGCGCCCCCGTGCGCCCCGCATCGCAATCTCCAGTGCAATCTCCAACGCAACTGGCAGCGCAACCGGCAGCGCAACCGGCAACACAACCGGCAGCCAAGGCCGAACCCGCCCGCAACACTTTCTCGTCCGACCTTGACGAAGAAACCCACGACGAAGGCTACTACCTGATCAAGGCCCAGATTCACGAACGCCTGATCGAGATGCTCGACCTTACCGCCGTGGAAGCATTGCCCCCGGCCAAGCTGCGCGAAGAAATCAGCCGGCTCGTGGAAAGGCTGCTGCGCGACGAATTTCGTCAGGCTCCCCTGAACGGCAAGGAACGCCGCGGCATAGTGAAGGAAATTCAGGACGAGGTGCTCGGTCTCGGCCCGCTGGAACCGCTTCTGCAAGACCCTACTGTCTCCGATATTCTGGTGAACAACTACCGCATGATCTACGTGGAACGCCACGGCAAGCTGCAGCAGGTGCGCACCCGTTTCAAGGACGACATCCACCTGCGCAAGATCATAGACCGCATCGTATCTCTGGTGGGCCGCCGCGTGGACGAAGCATCGCCCATGGTGGACGCCCGACTCATGGACGGTTCGCGCGTAAACGCCATCATTCCCCCGCTGGCACTGGATGGCCCCAGCCTGTCCATACGACGTTTTTCAAAAGACCCGCTGGAACTGTCAGACCTCATCAACTACAAGGCGCTCACTCCCGAGATAGGCAAGGTGCTGGAAGGCGTGGTCAAAGCGCGTCTTAACGTCATCGTTTCCGGCGGTACCGGCTCCGGCAAGACCACCATGCTGAACTGCCTCTCGCGTTTCGTGCCCCATGACGAGCGCATCGTCACCATTGAAGATGCCGCGGAACTGCAGCTCAAGCAGGACCATGTGGTGCGTCTGGAAACCCGCCCCGCGAACATAGAAGGTTCCGGCGAAGTCAACGCGCGCGATCTGGTCAAGAACTGCCTGCGTATGCGGCCCGACCGCATCATCGTGGGCGAAGTGCGTTCCAGCGAGGTGCTGGACATGCTGCAGGCCATGAACACGGGTCACGACGGCTCCCTCACCACCGTCCACGCCAACAACCCGCGAGACTGCCTGATGCGTCTGGAAACCATGGTCGCCATGTCCGGCCTGAACATCGCCAGTGCATCACTCAAGCGCTACATCGCCTCGGCCGTGGACGTGATCATTCAGGTGAACCGCCTCTCCGACGGTTCGCGCAAGCTCGTGAGCCTGCAGGAAGTGACGGGCATGGAAGGCGACGCCATAACCATGCAGGAAATTTTCTCTTTCAAGCAGACCGGTCTGGACGAGAAGCGCAAGGTTATCGGCCAGTTCATCTGCTCGGGCATACGGCCCAAGTTCTCGGACCGTCTGCTTGCGCAGGGCATAGAGCTTGATCCGGACCTGTTCGACCCCACCCTCCGTTCCGGCCAGTAGAGCACTGAGCAATACGGGAGACGCGTATGGAAAGCACAGTCATCATATCCGGCATAGCCATTCTCGGCATATTCGTTCTGTATATCGGAATGATGAACCTGGTCTTCGCCCGCAAGCGCTCGCAGAAGGAACAGGTTCGCCGCCGCATGGACCGCCTGCGCGCCGCCATGGAAAAGGCCGACGATATCAGCATCGAGCGCCACCACAGCATGTCTTCCGTACCGTGGCTGCACCGTTTTCTCTCCGCGCAGGAATGGTCACGCAGGTGGGATTCCGTGCGTGAACAGGCGCAGGTGGACGTGAACTTGGGCACGCTGGTGCTCATCGGCGGCGTGGGCGCTGTGGCCATGTGGTTCATCATGCAGCTGGTTACCGATCAGGCGCTGCTCAAGCCCATTCCCTCGCTGCTCTTTGCATACGCTCCCTTCGGCTGGCTGCAGCGGCGCAAGGCAAAGCGCATGGCCCAGTTTCATCGTCAGCTTTCAGACGCCCTCGACCTCATCGCACGCGCCCTCAAGGCAGGCCACGCCTTCACGCAGGGTCTGCGCATGGTGGCGGAAGAAATGCCCGACCCCATCGGTCCGGAATTTTCCAAGACCCTTGATGAAGTGAACTTCGGCATATCCATGGACGTTGCGCTGGCCAACCTCATCAACCGCGTGGACTGCCCCGATCTCAAGTTCTTCGTCGTCTCCGTGAACATTCAGCGCGAGACGGGCGGCAACCTTTCGGAAATCGTGGGCAACATCGCCCGGCTGGTGCGTGAACGCTTCAAGTTCAACGGCCGTGTGCGCACCCTTGCAGCAGAAGGCAAGCTCACCGCCTATGTGCTCTTTGCCCTGCCCTTTGCCGTGGGCATAGTCATCAACTTCATCAACTCCGACTACATGAGCCTGCTCTACACCACGCCCGAAGGCAAATTCATGCTCACCAACGCGCTTATCCAGATGGGCCTCGGCGCAGTGTTCCTGAAGAAGCTCATCACCATCAAGGTGTAGGAGACGCACATGGACATGCAGACATACGCACCGTTCATCGCCGCAGGGCTTGCATCCGCCGCCATCATGCTGTTCGTTTCCGCCATCATGCGGATGACGGCAGACAGGGGCCGCGTGCGCAAGATGCACCAGCGCATTGCCAACAACCCGCCGGAAACGCAGGCATCCTCGCGCGGCCTGCTCGGCAACGTGGTAGCCAAGGCCGCAGCCAGCGCAGACCGCATAGGCGAACACCTTTCTCCCACCAAGAAGGAAGAGCTGGAAGAGGCCAACCTTTCCATGGTCCGCGCCGGTCTCA
>Ga0194136_1001200_pt1 | contig 12964 bp, 9 predicted proteins | sample TARM_MetaG_T3A_1_FD_134023 | JGI IMG/M metagenome (GOLD analysis project Ga0194136, IMG submission 134023) | Freshwater microbial communities from Pennsylvania, USA, analyzing microbe dynamics in response to fracking - TARM_MetaG_T3A_14 (version 2) | ecosystem: Environmental > Aquatic >...
GTAATGACATAAAGGCTCCCAGTGATTGGCCAATGGCGATGCCACTGAGTAAAAGCGTGGCCACCGGCACCTTACGACCGACCCGGGAGATATTATAAACCAACAGGATGGTTAAAAAAGAACCGCCAAAAGCCAGGATAGCAACCCCATTGGATCCTAAAAAATTACTGGAGAAATTCATCACAATGCCAATCGAGGCACCCAATGCCGCCCCGGAGGACACCCCTAAAATGTAGGGATCGGCCATCGGATTTTTAAAGATTCCCTGATAGGCAGCCCCGCACAGTGCCAAAGCACCACCGGTCAGAAAAGCGAGAATGACCCGGGGTAGGCGAACATTCCAGATAATCGCCGTTGCGCCCTCATTGATATTTTCCATCCCCAGATTAATATGAAAGATCTGATTTAACAGAATTTTATTGGCATCCCCAAACGAAATGGTCGTAATCCCCGTAAGGGTGCACAGATAAATCGTGCCAATGCAGATTGCAATCGACAATGGCAACGCGTATTTTTTCAGTTTTTTTTTCATGCTGACTCCATTTTCTCCATTTAATCTGTTCACTCCTGAATTCTCTCTTCTTCATCTGATAAAATTCAGGGGCGAACAGATTTCACCCCTACCAATTTTGGTTTAACAGACACTTTATTTTGCAAATATTTCCGGATAAATATCCTTAGCCAACAATGCCAGCCCCTGTACAATCCGGGGGCCCGGTCGTTGAATTAAATCGCTTTCCGGGGTTAAAAATTCGTAATATGCGATCTCGTTATTTTTAATCGCGGTAACCTTGTCAAAGCCGGGCGTCGCCTTTACCTGTTCTGGTGTGTTGTAAAGGGAAATATACACATCCGGATTGCTCGCAATAATTTGTTCAGTACTAAGCTGAGGCCATGGCGTGGCTGCATCAGCAGCGATATTTTTGGCATTAAGATCAATAAGCATTGCATCCATCATCGAGTTAGGACCAGCACTGAAGAAGTCACCCACATCAATAAAGACTGATTTCTGGGTTTTAGCAGTTTTGGCCTGATCAACGATCACCTGACGATCCGTCATCATTTTTTTAACCACATCCCCAGCCGCATCATTAGCGTTTGCCACTTCACCCGCAATCACAATATCTTTCATAACCCCATCTATACTGATCGGACTAAAGAGGATGACCTTTGCACCCGTGGCTTCCAGTTGTTTTCTGACATCATCGGAAACAAAATCTGAAGCCAGTACTAAATCGGGTGACAGAGCAATGATTTTTTCCACATTGGGCGCATTGTAGTCACCGATGCTCGGCACGGTTAGCGCCTGTTCGGGATAATTATCATACTCGGTGCGACCCACCACCTGATCCCCTACACCAATGGCGAATAAAATCTCGGTTGCAGCGGGAGACAGTGAGACAATTTTCTGGGGTTCTTTTTCAATCTTGACGGCGTTTCCAAGATCATCGGTTATTGTCACCGGATAGGTGGTAGCACCGCTTTTGGGTGAGACGCCTGAACCATCTGCGGATGACTCGCCACTCTGGCAGCCGGTAAAGGATACCATCAGCGCTAATACGGTAAAAATCACCAACAACCTTCTCATACTTTTCTTTTTCATTTTCTTCCTTCTTTTTCTTTATTTTTTTGCTTTTTTCGCAAAAATAAATCCAGCTTCCTGTGGAGGCTGGATACTAAACAAAAGGTTTAATTCTTTTCTTCCCACCGAAGAATTTCTATGATTATGAGTGTCCTGACTCTTGCTTCATCCTCAGTTCTCCCTTCCCATCGGTTAGACAGTGGATTAAAAACGTCGTCAGCAATTACAGTAGCGGGGGCTGTAGGGGTCTTACACCCCTTTCCTCATCACTTTCCTATTATATTAGTGGAAGTGTATCATAGAACGGGAAATTTTTCAATTGAATATTTTAGCGAGCTTCATCCCAAGCCAAGCATTTGATCGTCTAAATTCTAGTTATTGAAGTCCTTTATTTTTTCGCAACATTATTTACGTATTCTGTTCGAAACTCCTGGGATTGGCAATAGTGATCCACCCGGGAACCCTTTATGCAGCGAATTATGGTATCATTTTTATTAATAATCCATTCGCCGATTTCATCAATATTATGAAGAATAGTCAGATATTTAAGCCGCGAGCAGCCATGAAAAGTCCATTTTCCCAGCCGCTTGACACTACCGGGAATGAACACCTCGGTCAGGTTTTTACACCTAAAAAAAGCACTCTCTTCAATTTCTGTCACGCCCTCTGGGATCATCAGTTTTCCTTCCAGTCCGGAAAAATAGAATGCTTCTTTGCCAATAAAGGTCAGATTTTCTGGGAATACCACGCTTTTCATATTCTTGGTCCGATAAAAGGTGCGTCGTTCAATCCGGCTGACCCCATTGGGGATCGCAATGGTTTTTAATTCCCGACAGGATTCGAAGGCACTTTCTCCAATACCGGTTAAGCAACTACTTGGCGAAAGTGTGATCTGAGTCAGGGCCAGACAATTTTTAAACGTTCTCGGCGGAATTGACCGAATGCCATTCGGGATTTCGATCATCAACAAATTGGTGCAGCCCATCCACGCTGCTTCCCCAATTTCTTTGAGCGTTACTGGAACATGAAGGGTTTTCAGGGCCGTACAACCTTTAAAGGCATTTTTATCAATTCGAATCAAACCTTCCGGTAAGGTCAATTTTTTTAAACTCATCTTATTTTCAAATGCACCAAAACCAATCGCATCATAGTTTTCGTTGATGACAATTTTTTCCTGTTTATAAATTCTCACCTGATTCTTTCCCAATGTCCTGATCATCCCGCCTGCTCCTCATCATTATTTATACAAACACCGTTATTATAAATACTCCGTCTGATACTCGTAATTTTGACAATACTGATCGACCCGAGATCCCTTTTTACAGAATATTCTAACACTTTTTCGATTGAAAAGCCATTCACCCAAATATTCCGGGTCACTACGGAAAGTTACTTTTACCAGTTTTGGACAGCCATGAAAGGCCCATTTCCCGATGTGCTTTACACTTTTGGGGATTTCAATTTCCTCAAGAACTTTACATTTCAGAAAGGCACTTTCTTCAATTGACTCCAACTGGTCATTGAGCTCAATTGATAATAGTCCACAATTGTAAAATGCTTCTCTACCGATGCTTTTTAAATTCATCGGCAACTTCACCGCTTGCAAATTCTTGCATCCACAAAAAGCTCTGAAATTGATCGCTTCCACTTTTTCCGGTATAGAAATTCCAGCTAATGCCTCACATTCCAGAAAGGCACTCTCCCCAATGTACTCAATATTGTCATGCAAAACAAGATCATTCAAAGACCGGCACTTCTTAAAGGTCTTTTCTTCGATCCGCCTGACCTGCCAGGGGATATCGATAGTTCTTAGTCGCAGGCAATCGTAAAAGGCACCCTTGCCAATGCGCCAGATTTGTTTTGATAGTTCAATCCGATTTAACATGGTGCAACCCCGGAAGGCTTCATTGCCGATAATTTTGACGCTGTTTGACAAAACTACCCGCCGCACCTTTGTGATTCCTTTAAAGGCACCCGTGCCAATCTCCCTAAAGGGTTCCGTGACCTCCATCTGTTTGTTTTTTATACTTTTCGCATCGCTGCAATCAAAGAGACCCTCTTGTTTTACTCTCTGATTCACATGCCATACCTGGGTTTGCCGCGTTTCTACTGCTTTACTATACTCTTCCATTTCGTCATTTCTCCATCTCAGCATCCGCTGTCATCATCAAAAGAAACTCTCCCTGTCACTTTTGATCTTTTTTCACTAAAACAAAATCTATTTTGGATCAATCAGACCATATTTTTTCTTGATCCGTTCCAATTTTTCAATCATCGGGTTAGCTGCAACAAATAAGAAAAACACAGTGGCACTGGCATGAATCAAATCAAAGGGTGCCCCAGTGATATAAGTGGCTAAAATCGTTTTCCAGTTAATAATGCTGGACCACATCAGCAAGGATGCCATATTCATAATTCCGCCATAGATAAAAAAGGTTGCCAGAAAGCCATACAGACAGAGCTGACCCTTGCTTTTTTTCATGGCACCCTTCTTTACCAGAATGCCCGCCAGAAAACCAATAATACCGAAGGCAAACATCTGCCAGGGGGTCCAGGGGCCTTGACCAAAAAAGAAGTTGGACACAAAACAAACCATGGCTCCCACCAGAAAGCCGGATTCGGCACCAAAACAAACCCCGGCAATGATGACAATGGCCACCACCGGTTTAAACTGTGGCAACATGAAAAAGGCGGCCCGTCCAGCGACACCGATAGCCGCCAGCACGGCGATGATAATCAGCTCTCGAGCCTGGGGCTTACGTCCTTCAAACACCATCAAAAAAGGGATGCAGGTATAGATAATAATAAACAGGCTGATAAAATAATATTTACGATCTTCCATAAAATAAATACCAAACCAGATCGTCAGAGGAATCATCATCAGAATCATCATCAGGGCGGCCCATGTCCGTTTGCTCAGCCTTCTTTTGCTCAGATTTTTTTTGCCAGGTGGTTCGACCTGTTCTTCAACCTCATCTCGGTCATCTAGAAATTCATCTGACAACATGTAATCACATCCTTTACTGTAATTGCATTTTCAAAGATATGCCGGGACATCCGGTTTGCTGAGGTGGTATAAAAACTGTTGCCCGAAAAAAAAGCCCGCGGTGAATTACTGGTGACAATACTGCCATCAAAAAACAAGCCGCAAACATCCCCGAACAAGGCACAAAATTCAATGTCATGGGAAACCATAATAATGGTCACCCCCTGTTTTTGAAGTGCTCTCAAAATCTCGCCCAGTTCCCGCTTAAAGTGGTTATCCAGGCCTTTTGTTGGTTCATCGAGCAATAGAATCTGCGGTTCCAGTAGCATGATCTTGGCCAGGGCCAGCCGTTGCTGTTCGCCGCCGCTGAGGTCGTAAGGGTGCTGATCCAACAAATGTTCAAGATGCATCAGTTTAACAAACTTATCCACCATTGTTTTTTGGTTCTGATCGCAGTCAGAGGTGCTACCTTTTATCGCTCTGGTTCCGCCAATCATTTCATATAAATCCCGTTCCACCGTCTTTTTAACAAACAGACTTTGGGGGCTTTGTGGCAGTACCCCCAACATGCCATGAAACAATTCTTTATCGGTTAGCTTTCTGACATCTCGGCCATTAAGTAGCACCTTGCCCCGATACGGTTTGTTGATCCCCGAAATCAGCGATAGTGAGGTTGTTTTCCCGGTGCCATTTCCGCCTACCAGACAGTAAAACTCGCCTTTTCGAACCCGCAGTGATAAGTCTTTAACCACATCCGGCAAGTTCTTATCATAGCGAAACCAAACCTCTTTAAGCTCCACGACCGGGTCACTTAATGCTGGCTCCGGGGTTTCCAGCGGCATGACTGTTTTTAGACCCGGATTATTGCAAAACAGTTCGCTCATCCACTTGCGGCCTTCTCTCACCGTAATCGGGCATTCCAGATCCGATTCCACCTCGGCAAAAATCTGCATCGGGGCCGGCATCGATAAAAACATATCGTGACCAAGGGTCCGTAGTTTTTTCCGATTTGGCGGGGGGTTCCCGTGGCGATGATTTCGCCTTCATCCATGACCACCACCTGATCGGCAACCGGGAGAACATCCTCCAGACGATGTTCGGTCATAATAATGGTGGTTCCCAGTTCGCGGTTGATTTTTTTAACCGTTTCCAGAAAATCCGAAGCTGCAATGGGATCAAGCTGAGAGGTTGGTTCATCCAGAATCAGCACCGCGGGATGCATGGCCATAATCGAGGCCAGATTCAGTAGCTGCTTTTGTCCCCCGGACAATTCCACGACATTGCGTTTAAACCAGCCCTGGATGCCAAAGTAGGAGGCCATTTCAGCGACTCGCAGACGAATGGTCGGGGTATCATAGCCCAGGCTTTCAAGACCAAAGGCCAGTTCATGCCAGACCTTATCAGTGACAATCTGATTTTCCGGGCTTTGCAGCACGTAGCCAATTTCCTGACTCTGGGTTCTTAAATCGGCTTCTTCCAGGGGTTTTTCCCGATACAGGATTTCTCCGGTGCGTGTCCCATAAGGGGTCAGGACCGACTTAAAATGCCGGAGCAGGGTGCTTTTACCACAGCCACTTTTGCCGCACAGCACCACAAAATCCCCCTCCTCAATGGCTAGATTCATATTTTTCAGGGCCGGTTTATTCATCTCCGGGTAGGTAAAGCTCAGGTTGTTTATTCTTAATACTGTCATCCTTTAATTGATTGATTGATAAAAATCATCAATGCCTCCTTCTTAAAGATCTACTGTAAAGATCAACGTCATTCACGTTCTTATTTTTGTGTGTTTATGGTGCTTCCACACTCACCTGCATTTCCATATGGAACTCTTTTTCCGGTATCACCGCCTTCATTTTTTCCCATCTCAGGTAAGACAGACCGTCTACTGCCACCGGCATCAAACAAAAGGCTCCAAAAATGAAATAAGTAAAAAAACTAAAAAAGGTGACCGGGTTAATGCCACTTATAACAATAGCGGGATTATATTGAACAAAGGTGTTACCCATCGATACCCCGACAATAAACAACAGCAGCAAGCCCAGCATCATTGCCAGCATTCCCTTATCCCGTTTATCAAAACGATAGAGGGAAAAGGCCGTTCTACCGCTTAGCCCATAGCCTCTCGCCTTCATGCTGTCCGCGGTTTCAATGGCATTTTCCAGCGCCCAGGTGACCATAATCGAGAGAATGGTTACCCCATGTCTGGCCCGCATTAAGATATTACCGTTGGTAATATCCCGACCAATGCATTTCTGCCCATTACTGATCACCTTAAGCTGAGCCTTGAATTTTGGTACAAACCGCAAAACCATGGAAAAAATCAGCGACAGTGCCGGGATGATTCGCCCAAACAGATAGATAAACTTGTCCGATGTCATAATAATGTTATAACAGGAAAACCAGATTATCACCTGGACCAGCATCACCGACATCACAATGCCATAAATGATGGATTCCAGGGTGATGGGATTGCCATTTTTCAAGTAAAACAAGATGGTTACCCCAGCATGATTAAAGAGCGGGTTAATCAGCGCTACAATAATTAACATTGGCAGCATAAATAAGAAATTAAATTTCAGCACCTTCTGCCAGCCTTGAAGCACCATAGAATAGATGATTGCCGATATAAGCGACACGCCCAAAATCACCGGGTGATTAAAAAACACACTGATGGTCAGGACGACTACAAAATAGAAAAAATTTATGATCGGATGATAGGTCGAAAAAGCATCTTCCATTGACACCCTCCTTAATGATTTGTTGATAAACAATTACGAAACAAAAAACATTGAGCGGCCATTGCTTTGCGCCAAAGCGGGCGCAAAGCTGATAGCTCCTACTTAACTGACAAGATTCACTTCTTAAATCCTACCACATGCTATTATCCCCAACATCTCTGCCCAGATCGCAGGTGTAAACCCAGTTAATGACATCACCCTGTTTGACGGCGTATTGACTGCACCCGTAATTGGGGAACCAACCATTGACATTATACATCCATCCGGAACGCTCCCCACCGTCAAACTCATAAAGCTGGTTGATACCCTCAACATAAGCGGAGTTATAAGCCGGTGTAAAACTGGATTCCATGTGAATACCATTGTCCCGACAGACCCGTTGAAGCACATCGTGAACCGATTCTCCCGCGTTAAAGCTCACTTCCGAGGGGTAAAGAATCCAGCCGTTGGCCGGAACAAAGGCACCCTTTCCTGAAGGCAATCGGTCCATATGATCGAGCAGGGTCGAACAATTAATTGAAAGGGTACAGACATTGCCAGCCGAACTGCTACTGCTTGAACCATCCGCTGCTGCCATACCGTCTCCTGTTGTTCCTGATTCACCTGAACTGGCATTCTGGATCGGTGCAATGGTTTTGCCAGCCACAACATAATAATCATCTCCAGTCTCAATGACCTTAAAGGATAAGCGAGTCGTAGCTGATTGGGGATCAAAGGTGGCATTACTCATCTTAGCAACGCTTCCGGCATTGACTTTACACAGCGCAGCACTGTCTGCGTCCCATTTTTCCGCAAGGGTGATGGTTAAGGTTGGAACGGTAATCAGCCCGTTACTCCCAGCTATTTTCATCCCAATGCCATAGGGCGCATTTCCGGCCCCTGCTTTAATGCGATTAAGGGTGTCACCCTGGGTGCTAAATTCAATTTTCAAGTTCTGATCAACCGGGTTTTTGATATCCTTACCACTAAACGACCAAACGTAATTGATGCCATTTTCCCCGGTGCCCGAAAAAGTTACCGTTCGATCCTGACCGGCGATGGAGCGAAACTGGGCCGCAGTAATTACGCCATCCTCCGGGATCGCAGTATCATCTGCTAATTCCACGACATCCTGTGACTCCGCATCACTGGATAATGCTGCATTAATATTGCTGCACCCCAAGGTTGTTACTGCCATTAAAATAAACATAAGCAGTAGCAACAGCCACCTCTTTTGCAAACCTTCCTTCATGTTCTTCTCCTCAACAATTCTTCCTGACTCATTTTAGTCATTTTCTATGCCATCAACAAACAACGTCGTACCGGCAATTGTTATTGATACAGACCGAATTTTATTTTTACCCGCTCCAGCTTCTCGACCATCACCGGACCCAACATCGCCCCAAAAAACGCCGTCCCCAGCGCGTGAACCGCATCATAGGGTACACCGGAAATATATAAAAGCTTCATGGAGCTCCAATCCATGGCCATTCCGGAACCAGAAACACCGACTGACATCACCAATGCAGCGATGTTCATGATTCCCCCATAAATGATGAAGGTCGTCAGAAAACCAAAGACCCCGATGGTTAGCCGATCGACAGGTAGCCGCTTGTGCTGAATCAGAATGCCAATTAAAAGACCAATAGCGCCATATCCATAAAGCTGCCACCCCATAAAGGTCCCGCCTACATTGAGAAACAGGTGCATCAGCAGGCCAATTAGAATTGCGAAAAGCACACCCATAACCGGACCCAAAACGATTTTAAAATCGCTTTCCTTTTTAACAAATTCCAGGTCTTTATTAAAGCAGAGCCCCGCTAAAAATCCCAGTAAGCCCCAGCAAAACATCTGCCAGGGGGTCCAGGGTCCCTGACCGGCAAACATATTTACCACCAGCCGGGCCATGGCCCCGGTTAGAAATCCCTGTTCCGGACCCAGACAAATTCCAGCAATGATAATCAGTGCACCGCCAGCCTGGAACGGGGTAATCATAAAAAAGGCCAGATTCCCACAGGCAGCAATGGCGGCCATTGCTGCAATCAACACCAGTTCCCGAGCTTCCGGCTTTCTATTTTCAAAAGACAAGCCAAACGGAATAAAGCTGTAAAAAATAATCAGCAAACTAATAAATAAGTATTTCCGATCCCCCAAATAGGTAATCCCCACCCAGATAGTCAGGGGGATCAGGATAAAAACTAATAGTGATGAAATCAGGGTGCGATTCTTAAAAAGCCGTGTCCATGGCGAATTTTTAATTTTGTTATCAACCGTATTCATGCCCGTTTCATTCTCTTTTTCTTAACCAGATACATGGTTGCTCCCACAATACCGGTCAGTAGAATCACAACACCGCCAAAAATCATCGGACCATTGATTTGATCAATGATCATGGCCCCAGAATTTTCCGCCTCAGCAGTTTTTGCGTTTGGAGTATAGGTACCATCAAACGACCAGGGTGTAAAATTCTCAGCAGACGTTCCACCCTTTGAAGCAGCCGTCGCCGTCGTGCCGGTAGCAGATCCGGCGGCCGCTGTTCCACCACTCGCTTTTGCAACCGTACCACTTCCGCCTGATTTTGTAGTACCAAAACTCTGTTCATATTCTTTTTTTATATCATCGAGGCTTTTTTCTTTGTCAATGACTGGGTTAAAGCCATCGGTAATCCCAAAAATCCAGGGTTTCCCACTTTTTAAGCGATTATAGGAAATCATCGCTTGCATGGCCTGATAAGAAGCCATCCCATTGAGCGTGCCGGGTTCGCCGCCACCGTTGCCGGTACCGCCGGCTTTTATATGCATAAAGCCGCCTCCGTCGACATAATAGTTCATCAAATCGGATAAGATCCAATGATCACCCTTGATAAAACGGGGATCAGCGGCGGGATCAATGCTCAGCGAGGTCAATGCTAGAATGACCTGGGATGTGCTCTCAGAGGTTTCCGGTGCACCAAAGGTGCCATAACTGCCGTTGCTATTCTGAAGTTCAGCCAAGGTGTTCACGGCCCGGTCAACGACTGGTTTAACATCTTCCCGATCTTTATATTTCGCCAACGACTGAAGCGTCATCGCCGTCACATCCGTATCCGGAGCCGCATCAGCACTGTCTGAATACAGTGAAAAGCCACCCCGGACCCCGGCACTGGTTACCACTTCCCGATCCAGAATGGTTTGAATCAGAAGTTCCCGGGTGGTTTGCACACCCGTTGTATTGAGCGGTATCTCGTAATTATTTGAATCCAACGCAATCAGTGCCCAAACATAGGCCATCATGCCACCCCGCTTAATCTGGGTAAAATTGGACAGTTTACTCAGCAGATTATAACCACCAAAATCGGTAGGATCTTTGCAAATGGCAGTTAAAGCCAAAATGGTTTTTGAATAGTCGGTATTGGTCCGATCACCGGAAATTGATCCGCCCCCTTCGTTTAACTCCTTTACCACATTACTGTAGAACAGTTCATAATAGCCTTCCGGCACCGCATACCCCCCTCTGGCAAAGCAGACGGTTTCCCAGAGACCGCTTTGAATGGTCGGATTTGCCGCTGCTATTAGCATATAATCCGATGTTTTCTCCAGCGCTTTGGTGATTTCCGGTTCCAACGGATTAATCTGTTCGGTATTGATCGTTGTTTGCAAGGTTTTAAGGGAAGTTCTATCCACGATAATTCCCACCAGTGAAGGATTGACGCTTTTGAATTCAATTCGATTTTCTAAAAGTGTATACTGGTCTTTGTCAATCACTGTAACGGTTCCATCTTTTTGCTGGGTAACAATGCTTAACTGATCATAAGCCAGAACATCGTTACTCACCGATAATGATATGGTTAATCGCTCATCTGAAGTAGGCATATAGTCCAGGTTGTAGTTTGTCATATCTTTTAAGGATATGGTGTATAAATTTAATAATTGGGTTGATTCCGAACTAATTTTTTCGTTTTTCAGCAGCTCGATAAATTTGCTATAGGCTATTTGTGTAACCTTAACCTGATCCACCTGCTGACTGACATACCAGGGCGTATCAACAACAATGTCGCCGTCTGCCTTGTTTTGAGCTTTCACTCGTTTCTGAAGCCCCAGAATTTTATCTTTCACGCTGGTGTCCAGAAGTCTCTGCTGACTTTCTGCTAAACAGTCATATGCTTTTCCCAGTTCTAAGAATGTTAAAAACTGATAAGAACCAATCGTTAACGTCTGCTCATCAATGTCTGAAGTCGCAAGCTGGATCTGCTTAACAATCTCTAGTTCCGCCGTATTTAAGATCTCACTATTTTCAACCAGCCCCTGCTGGTCGGTATTTAATGCCTCATAATCTTTACGGGCAGCGGATACCTGTTTAACATCAGCTAGCGTTAATGTTTGAGGTAAGTCTGCAATGGTTGCCATAACGATTCTTGCAGCATTCTGATTGTTTTTTTTGATCAACTTGATCATTTTTTCACAGGCCGTCAGCTTATCAAGTGCTTCTTTAGGAACAAGACTTTGTTGCTCAGCGGTTAATCCACTGACAAAAGCAGCTCTCGCCGATACCACCGCCGCTTCGTTTATTAGCTTAGTCTGATCGGGCTCTGGGAGCAGATTAATGGCGGCAATCACCTGATTTGCCAGCGCCTGATTTACCTCCAGTTCAGCCATCCGATTGAGCAAAGCCGTCAGCTTCTCGATTGCCGAAACACTCACCAGCCGCTTGGTATTTTCGGGACTAACCTCGTACTCGGCTTTGATCGCTTCCAGCGTCGGCTTATCCGAAAGCACCAACGCTTCAATTTTTGGTAAAGCATTAATTTTGGCCGTGATGCCATCCGCCAATTCCCGTGGCGTGGCCACCGTCACCTCACACTTCGCGGTGTGGCCACCGGCTGTTTGGGCAGTAATCGTTGCCGTTCCCTTGCCAGTTGCCGTAACCAAACCCGATGTGGATACCTCCACAACTCCAGTATCCGAACTTAACCATCGCACCTCTTTTGCGTCCGTTGTGCTCTCCGGCGTATAAAAGACACTCAACTGATGGATTCCCGCCGTCTCCAGGGCCAATCCATTTAAACTAAGCTTAATACCGGTCATCGGGATGGCTCTTACATCGACCAAACAGGTCGCGCTTAAATCGCCACTTTGTGTTGTTGCCAAAACCGTTGTCAGACCTGGCCCCATCCCGGTAACCACACCATTATCATCAACCATCGCCACGTCCGGATTAGCGGACTGCCAGTTCACTACTTTGCCAAGGGTCGCGTTTTCCGGATAAACCGTCACCTTTAGTTCATAGGTTTGAGCCACATTCATTTCCAGATTTCCAACCGATAGCGTGATTGACTCAGCGGGAATTGGCTGTAGCGTTTTTAATTGATCTGTCACCGCATCGACGGCCCCCTGTGAGGCCTGTAAGTTCTTCGCTATACTCATGGCCTGATCATAGGCATCACTAAAAGCCGCATCGGTCATAAACTGATTAAAATACGGGCTGTTCCGTACTTGAGCTAAGGCTTCTAAAAGTGGGTCTTTGTCCGCCACAAAGATAGCTGGTACGTTTCCAGAAAGAGTCTGCCCCAGATCGGCACCGTTTCCCCATAATGAAAACTGCACCCGGATAACATCGCCAGGATTCGGAACATAGCCTGCCATTTCGCTGCCGATCAGTTGATTGTTAATCGTGCACATCCACACCGACATGGAGTTGTAA
>Ga0194136_1001202_pt1 | contig 12951 bp, 11 predicted proteins | sample TARM_MetaG_T3A_1_FD_134023 | JGI IMG/M metagenome (GOLD analysis project Ga0194136, IMG submission 134023) | Freshwater microbial communities from Pennsylvania, USA, analyzing microbe dynamics in response to fracking - TARM_MetaG_T3A_14 (version 2) | ecosystem: Environmental > Aquatic >...
ATCATCGAAAATGACGACCGTCTCTACAACATCGAAGACGTGCTCGGACTGGCGTTCCGACTCCGGATTCCGGCCGTCTACGACAACTTGCACCATGCCATCAACCCGCCGCCATCGGGAGGGGATGACCGATATTGGATCGCCGAAGCTGCAAAGACCTGGAAGGACAGCGACGGCAACCAGAAGATCCATTATTCCCAACAGGCCCCCGGCAAACGCCCCGGTGCGCATACCGACACGATCCAGCTGGACACCTTCCTGACTTTCCATGAACAGCTGGAGGACAAACAGATCGACATCATGCTGGAAGTGAAGGACAAGAACCTGTCCGCCATCAAATGCCAAAATGCGACCACAACCGCACCAAAACCGGTGTTGCTGGAAAAAGAGTGGGGCCGCTACAAATACGCTGTGCTCGAACGGTCGCCCGCGGTCTATCAAGCCATTCGCACGCTGTTGAAAGACAAAGAGGCTTATCCGGTCCAAGAATTCTATCGCCTGATCGACGCTGCCTTCACAGAAGAACTCCACCCCGGGTACGCCGAAAACGCCGCAGCCCATGTATGGGGCTACTTCAAAAAACACGCGACCGACGCCGAGCGCAGACAGTACGAAAAGAATCTTGCGAATTACCGGAACGGTAGCGGAACGGGTGCGACTTTGAAACGTCACCTATTCAAGCTGGCGCAAAAATACGAATCGGAGTATCTGTTGCAGTCGTTGTATTTTTATCTGGATTGAAAAGCATCAGGCAGAGTATTTCGTGTTGATTTGCATGTTAAATCCCGTACCGAAGGTCCGTATTTCCGAAAGAAGTGCAGATGTCCTTTAGTAAATAAAACAGAAGCCAGAACTGGAATTGCGCTAGCAACTCCCGTTCTGGCTTCTTCAGTATTACATCGCCACTTTCACGACAACCTTCTTGATCGGTTCCGGTCCGTCGACCGCCACCCCCGGGCGGTGTGCATCCTGCGGAGCGAAGACCGCGAACTGTCCCGCATGTAGCACGAAATGATCGCCTTCTGCATCGAAGAAGTATACATCATCTTCAGGACGGTCCTCCTTTTTCACAATTTTATCCAGCGTGTTCCAGCCCATCTTTTCGCTGCCCTCCACGACGTACTGGATGTCCGTGTACGTGTAGTGAGCTTCCCAACGGCATTCCTCCGGTACGCGCGTCTCGTACTCCTGCACGAGCGCAAACACCGCATCACCATCAATCTCATAACGCCCCACAGGCAATGCCGCGACATCATTCTCCTTCAAAAAAGTCAGCCCTTTGTAGAGCTTCGCGTTCAATCCTTTATAAAATTCCAAATTCGATAATTTATCAATAATCACGAAAACATTCCTCCATCCGTTCAATTGTGAATCAATAGTACCAGTATAGGCCAGATTTCATCGATTAAATAGGCTTACAAGCCATTGTTGCGATTTCTGTCGCAAATTGGAACGATGCCGCGCATACAGCCAACTCCGACGAAGAGGAGCTCGTCGGAGAAAAATTCTATCGCCATCTACGTAGCTCCTGTAAAGACTCTGTTTATTGGAGTACAGAAGGGTGAAATTAGAAAAAATCATATCTACCCGATGGCCAATTTATAGTCTTTCAGGAAAAGAACAGTTTGCGCCAACCAGGTATTGCATGGAAATATGATTATAAGAATAAAAAATAAGAAGCATATCTGGGTAGTGCTAAACTAGTGTGTGGCTTGTAGATTTAATTCAATAAAATTACTTTTCAGAATTTTTCATTTCAGTCACAGTTTTGGCTAGCTACGAAATTTATGAAGAACATAAAGCAGATTATTCTTAAATCGTAATCAATCTTTCATCCCATTTTTTCGTGATCTGAATTAAGGGCCTAAGAATCCCGAATTCACAATTCTTTCGTAATGTATCCGTTCCCTTTCTTATCATTCGGGTTTAAAAAGTAAAGTTTAAGTAAATCTTCAAAAAAACTTCGATTTTTGTGCAAATTCGCTTGTAGAAATGTTATCATAAAAAAAACTGAAAGATATTTTCTTTATATGATTATATCTTAGACACAATTATAAGAAGAAAAAAATAGTTATAGGGGTGCTTTATGAAGTATTTGAAAGCAAAAAGAGTGATTGATCTTGTTCTTTCGGTATTGGCTGCAGTCATCTTATCGTCGTTATTCTTAATTTTATTTATTGCAATAAAACTGGACACACCAGGACCTATCTTCTTCAAACAAAAAAGAGTCGGAATCAACAAAACCCACTTCAATATCTTGAAGTTCCGCACAATGCGTATCGACACACCAAAAGACACCCCGACGCACCTGTTAGGAAACCCAGATCAGTACATCACTAGAGTCGGAAAATTCTTGAGAAAAACGAGCCTGGACGAACTGCCGCAAATCTTTAATATCATCAAAGGCGAAATGGCCATCATCGGACCACGCCCAGCCTTGTGGAATCAATACGACTTGATTGCTGAAAGAGACAAATACAATGCAAACGATGTGCGCCCTGGCTTGACCGGTTGGGCCCAAATCAACGGGCGCGATGAGTTGCCAATTACTGTCAAATCCGAGTTGGATGGAGAGTACATCCAAAAAATGAACTTTGCTTTTGATGCTAGGTGTTTTATTGGAACAATTACAAGTGTTCTGAAAAGCGATGGTGTTATTGAAGGGGGCACAGGTGCGCTCAATGAAGGAGGTAATCAATAGTAGTGAAGAGAATATTGATTACAGGTGCCAATAGCTATATTGGCACCTCTTTTGAAAAATGGGTAGAGCAGTGGCCGGAAGAATATCATGTGGACACTGTTGGTACAAGAAATGGCGAATGGAAAGAATTTGATTTTTCTCCATATGATGTAGTTTTTCATGTTGCCGGAATTGCACACATAAAAGAAACTAAAGAGAATCAACATCTGTACTATTTAATTAACCGTGACTTGGCGATTGACGTTGCAAACAAAGCGTTGTCAGAGGGAGTAAAACAGCTTGTTTTATTAAGCTCGATGAGTGTATACGGATTAGAGAAGGGCATTATAAATAATGAAACTCCACTTGCGCCTAAAAATGCTTATGGTCAATCAAAGTTAGAGGCAGAACTAGCTATTGAAAAAATGAATTCTGATGATTTTACAGTGACTATAATAAGACCACCGATGATATATGGAAAAGGATGCAAGGGAAACTACCAAACACTTTCAAAATTTGCTAAAAAAATTCCCGTCTTTCCGACTCTTAATTCAAAAAGAAGCATGATTTATATCGACAATTTAAGTGAATATATGCGCTATTTGATAGATTACAATCAAAGTGGAGTGTATTGCCCTCAAAATAATGAATTCACCAATATACATGATTTAGTTAAAACAGTAGCAGACAGTAATAATAATAAAATTAAGTTTATTGGAATCTTAAATCCCATTGTTCACTTGTTAAGTAATAGACTGAATAATCCTATTGTCTCGAAAGTCTTTGGAGACTTAATTTACGATAAAGATTCTTTTCCTTTAAATGAGTTTAATGAAAAAGCTGAATATACTAAAATTCCTTTTGAAGAATCCATCAGACTTACAGAAGAGCAGGTGTTGAATTATGAAAAGTAAAGATGTAGTTTTTCTATGTCAATTCTTTTACCCAGAATATATTTCATCCGCAACTTTGCCGTTTGATACTGCAAAAGCGATACAAGATTCAGGGTATTCGGTTAGTGTGATATGTGGGTATCCGGAGGAATATAGCAATACAAATGAAAAAGTACCACTTAAAGAGATAGTTGATGGAATTGAAATCAACCGTTTGAAATACTTCCAGTTAAAAAGATCAACCTTTGTTGGTAGAATTATTAATTACTTTTCATTTACGATTTCTGCACTGTTAAATTTGTTTAAATTACGTAAGTTTAAAATAGCAATCGTATATTCAAATCCGCCGGTACTCCCCTTGGTTACTTTTATAGCGAATAAAATCTTCGGTTTGAAGGTTGTATTTGTTTCATATGATGTTTATCCCGAGATAGCAATTAAAACAGATGTTATTCAAAATACGAGCATTATAGCTAAATTCATGGGGAAACTTAATAAAGTAATATTCAAAAACATTTCTAAAGTTGTTGCTTTATCAACCGAAATGAAAGAGTATCTAATCAATTCTAGAGAAGGTTTATCAAACGATAACGTTGAGGTCATACCAAACTGGTATGCGTCAGATGTTGCGTATGATAGAAATAGCGCAAAAAAAAATCCTCTTTTTAAAGACATCCTTCAAAAAGAGCCCTTGATAATATCTTATTTCGGAAATATGGGGATTGCGCAAGATATGGAAACGATACTTGATACCATTCGCAAACTTAAGGACAATAACAACGTACATTTTTTGTTTGCAGGTCATGGCAACAAGATGGATACTTTAAAGAAAAAGCTTGCTGAAGAAAGAATGGAGAACACAACAATCTTTGATTTTCTTCATGGAAAAGATTTTTCTGATGCTCTAGCAATAAGTGATGCATTTATAGTGAGTTTAGAGAGCAGTTTAAATGGATTATGCGTACCGAGCAAAACATATAGCTATATGAGTGCTGGTAAACCAATATTAGCTATTATGAATCCTAATTGTGATATTTCAATGGATTTAACAAACCATAATGCAGGTTTCACTGTTGAAACGGGTCAGAGTGAAGCATTAGTGAAACATATTGTTACGCTTGGAAATAAAGAAATTTCTAAAGAAATGGGTAATAATTGTAGAGGTTTATTTTTGAACAAGTTTACAAAAGACATATGCACAAATAAATATGTAAACTTAATTAATCAAGTATTGGAGAGCGAAGCATGTTTACAAACAAAACATTATTAATTACTGGCGGAACAGGTTCATTTGGAAATGCTGTTTTAAAAAAATTTCTAGGGACAGACTTAAAAGAAATCCGAATTTTCTCTCGTGATGAAAAAAAACAAGATGATATGCGCAAGGTATATAATAATTCAAAAATTAAATTCTATATTGGGGATGTCCGTGATATAAACAGCGTGCGCAATGCAATGTACGGAGTGGATTACATTTTCCATGCAGCAGCATTAAAACAAGTGCCATCTTGCGAATTCTTCCCGATGGAAGCTGTGAAGACAAACGTAATCGGAACAGATAATGTTTTGACTGCAGCGATTGAAGCTGGAGTTAAGAAAGTAATCTGCCTGTCGACAGATAAAGCGGCTTATCCGATTAATGCGATGGGAACTTCCAAAGCAATGATGGAGAAAGTGTTTGTGGCGAAATCACGTAATGTTGATCCAGAGCAGACATTGATATGCGGAACGCGCTACGGAAACGTTATGGCTTCTCGCGGTAGTGTTATCCCATTGTTCGTAGAACAAATGAAAACTGGCAGACCGTTAACTGTTACTGAAGGATCCATGACCCGCTTCATGATGAGCTTGGAAGAGGCAGTGGATTTGGTGTTGTTTGCCTTTGAGAATGCAGAGCAAGGGGACATCATGGTGCAAAAAGCACCGGCTGCAACGATCAATACTTTGGTCGAAGCCGTTCAACAAGTATTCGGAACGAACTTGCCGGTAGAGAGTATTGGTATCCGTCATGGTGAAAAAATGTATGAGTCATTGTTGACCAAAGAAGAAGCAGCAAATGCCATCGATATGGGTGGGTTCTTCCGGGTGCCTTCCGACAAACGTGATTTGAACTACGGAAAATTCTTTGAAGAAGGGAATCAAGAAGCAGTCAACTTGGATGAGTACAATTCTGATAATACCGAGCAACTTTCCTTAGATGGTATGATCGAAAGATTGCTGAAATTGGATTACATCCAAGAAGAATTGAAAGGTTGGAAAATCCAATGAAGATTTTGGTTACAGGTGCTAATGGCTTCATCGGGAAAAACTTGATCGCTGAGCTACAAGCAACCACAGATCATGAAGTGTTTTCCTATGACAAGAACACAGATCCAAATCTGCTGGATTCTTATTGTGCAAAAGCTGAATTCGTATTTCATTTGGCGGGTGTTAACCGTCCCAAAGAGCAATCTGAATTTATGGAAGGCAATTTTGGATTTACGTCTACACTATTGGACACCTTAAAAAAACATGACAATCACTGCCCGGTAATGATTTCATCTTCCATTCAGGCTGAATTGAATAATCCATACGGAGAAAGCAAAAAAGCCGGAGAAGAGTTGCTACAGAAATATGGACAAGAGACAGGTTCAAAAATCCTGGTTTATCGTTTTCCGAATGTATTCGGAAAGTGGTGCCAACCAAATTATAATAGCGCAGTAGCTACGTTCTGCCACAATATCGCGCGTGACACACCAATCATTATCAATGACTCTGAAGTAATGATGATATTAGTATATATAGATGATGTCGTAAAAGAACTGGTTCGTGCTCTAGAAGGTGAAGAGAACCGAATTGATATGATTTGTGAAGTTCCGACTACGTATCAAGTTCGCTTAGGTAAAATCGTTGAGTTGTTGCATTCCTTCAAAGCCAGTCGTGAGGAACGATCTGTTCCGGATATGGCCGATCTATTCACGAAAAAATTATACAGCACTTATTTGAGTTATTTGCCGGAAAACGAATTTTCCTACGAATTGAAGATGAACGTTGATCAAAGAGGATCCTTCACCGAATTTCTGCGCACCCCTGATAGAGGCCAAGTTTCTGTCAATATCTCAAAACCTGGAATCACAAAAGGCAATCACTGGCACCACACAAAAAATGAAAAATTCTTAGTCGTTAGTGGAGAAGGGGTTATCCGTTTCCGTAAACTTGATTCAACTAAAATCATTGAGTACTTCGTTAGCGGGGATAAGATGGAAGTAGTGGATATTCCAGTCGGATACACACACAATATAGAAAACCTAGGTCAAACAGACATGGTAACGATCATGTGGGTGAATGAGCCATTTGACCCCGAAACACCCGATACATATTATTTGGAGGTTTAATATTTTATGAAAAAATTAAAAGTTATGACAGTAGTGGGAACTCGCCCAGAAATTATCCGATTGTCCGCAGTTATCAATAAACTTGAAGAGTCTGAAGCAATAGAGCATGTCCTTGTCCATACAGGGCAAAACTATGACTATGAGCTGAATGAAGTATTCTTCAAGGACTTCAATTTAAAAAAACCAGATTATTTCCTTAATGCTGCTACGGGTACTGCAATCGAAACCGTCGGAAATATTCTGATTAAAATCGATCCGATACTCGGAGAAGTAAAGCCTGATGCGTTTTTAGTTCTAGGAGATACTAACAGCTGCTTGTGTGCCATCGCTGCGAAAAGAAGACATATCCCTATCTTCCATATGGAAGCAGGTAACAGATGTTTTGATCAGCGGGTTCCAGAAGAAACAAACCGGAAAATCGTGGATCACACTGCGGATGTAAATTTAACTTATAGCGATATAGCTAGAGAGTATCTTTTAAGAGAGGGACTCCCAGCAGATAGAGTAATCAAAACGGGTAGCCCGATGTTTGAAGTTTTAAATTCAAGAAAAGAAGATATTGAAAAATCAGATGTGTTGGATAGATTGGGTCTTGAAGAGGACAAGTACTTTGTTGTTTCTGCACACAGAGAAGAGAATATCAGTTCTGAGCAAAATTTTATGGACTTAGTAGACAGCTTAAACACAATAGCAGAAAAATATCAGATGCCAATTATTGTAAGTACACATCCAAGAACAAGGAATATGATCGAAGCTAAAGGAATTGAGTTTAATCCATTAGTGAAAATCTTGAAACCGCTAGGGTTTAATGACTACAACAAGCTCCAACTACATGCGAAAGCTGTATTGAGTGATAGTGGAACGATTAGTGAAGAATCTTCTATCTTGGGCTTCAAAGCCTTGAATATCAGACAAGCACATGAGAGACCGGAAGCAATGGAAGAAGCTTCAGTAATGATGGTGGGGCTTGAAAAAGAAAGAATTCTTCAAGCACTAGAAGTATTAGAAACTCAACGGCAGAATACTTTGAGAATGGTAGCAGATTATAACATGCCGAATGTCTCTGATAAAGTAGAGAGAATTTTACTCTCGTATACAACTTATGTGAATAGAGTTGTGTGGGGGAAGTGAGATGAGAATAATGATTTTTGATGTTCCGGCAGAAAATGGCGGAGCATTAACCATTTTGAATCAATACTATGACGAAGCAATTAATAATCAAGAAAACGAATGGATTTTTGTTATTAGCACACCAAAGTTAATTCAACATGAAAATGTAAAAATCTTAAATTATCCTTGGACAAAAAAAAGTTGGTTTCATAGACTGTATTTTGACACATGTGTAGCTAGTAAACTAGTTGATTTACATAATGTTGATGAAGTGATTTCTTTACAAAATGTTATTGTGCCAAATGTTGATGTCAAACAGACCTTGTACGTTCATCAATCGTTACCTTTTGTTGAGAAAAGGTATTCTTTGGGTGAGGATTTAAAGTTTTGGGTATATCAAAATATTATTAGTAGGAAAATTTTCAAATCTATACAGAGCGCTGACTCAGTGATTGTTCAGACTAAGTGGATGATGAATGCAATATTAAATAAGGTGAATGTTGATGAATCAAAGTTCTTAATCCAACAACCAAAACTAAACATCCAAGTAAAAAAAATATATAAACGATATGAAGGTGATAACCAATTATTTTTTTACCCTTCAAGTGGTATGATTTATAAGAACCATGAAGTTATTGTAAATGCTAGTAAGTTATTAATGAGTCAGGGGATTAATAATTTCAAGATTATCTTTACTTTGAGGGGTGATGAGAACGCCCATATAATTAAGTTAAAAGAATATGTGATAGCCGAAAAGTTACCGATAGAATTTATAGGTCCAATTGATATCAATTTAGTATATGATTTTTACTCTAGATCAACGTTAATATTTGCTTCTTATATTGAGACTTTCGGATTACCAATGTTGGAAGCTAAAATGCATATGAGTCCAGTAATAGCTACGGATTGCCCGTTTTCACATGAAATATTGGATGGATATGAGAGGGTAAGCTTTTTTGATCCTTTTAGTTCGCATAATCTTGCAAAGTTGATAGAAAAAAGTCTGTAATTAAAATGATTTATTTGGTAAATATAAATATTATTATAAACCGCGCTTCCTGAATTGTGTAACGAGAATGGTTGTAAACCTTGATATTAATGGCTTTCCACGAAATTCTCGTTATTAATTTTCGGGAATGCAGGTTATCTTTGAAAAGCATGACGTATTATAATTTATAAGGAGGATGAATTTTGAAAATCTTATTTTTAGGTAGCATAGTAAAAATGGAAGATTGTTCAAAATATTTAGGTCCATCTGTTGCTGGGAACAAGATGCAAATAGGAATCATCAAAGGATTAAAAAAATTACATGGTGACATAACAGTTGTTACTGAAACTCCTATAGCAACTTTCCCAAAAGAAAGAAAAATGGTGATTAAACATCGTAAAATTGATATTGGAGATGGTATTGAAGCTATAGTAGTACCATTCTTAAACATTATTATCATAAAGCAATTAACGATGATATTTTCTGCTTTTTTGCAGATATTGATGTGGTCAATCAAGTATAGAAAAGAAAAAAAAGTTGTTGTTACCTTTAATGCATTTCCATATACTTCTGTTCCGATTATATTGGTATCAAAATTATTGAAAATAAAGAAGATTTGTATTTTTGCTGATCCGCCAATTAATGTAATCAAAAAAAATAGAATTAGAAGTATAGCTAAATATTTTGAAAAGAAGGCTACTGAAAAAAATATTAAGAGATATGATGGAATTGTAACTCTGAATGAAAAATCAATTGAAAAATATGCATCTGACATTAAATATGTTTTAGTTGATGGAGGGTTTGATATAAATGATAAACCAAATAGCCAATTTTTAAGTAAGTGGGCAAAATATTCAGAAGGAGACCTAATCGAAATTGTTTTTAGTGGTGGCCTTTATGAATATAACGGATTAGTTAATCTTATAAAAGCTTTTAAAAAAATTAAGAATGAATCTTTGAGATTGAGTCTATATGGAGAAGGCCCTTTAAAGGAAGCAATTCTTTTGGAATCTAGGAACGACCATCGAATAATCTACCATGGTAACATTGATAACAAAGAAATGATGTTAATACAGCAAAAAGCTGGGATACTAATAAATCCAAGACCAATTGATGAGCCTGTCAGTTTGTATACCTTTCCGTCGAAAATGATTGAGTATATGTTATCAGGAACTCCAGTAATAACAACTAAGTTGAACGGTCTAACACCGGAATATTTAAAACACGTTTTTGTTATAGAGAATAATTCTATTGAAGAAATAGTAAATGGAATTGAACGTGTTATCAAAATGGACAAACAACAGTTATTAGCGGTTGCATCTGACGCACGAGAATTTATAGTAGAGAATAAAACATGGGATCTTCAAAGTCGGAAAATATATAATTTTATAAGAGAAACTATGTAGAATGGGGGATAAGATGGTTTCTGTTAAAAGACTTCAATATTCAAATTTTATAATTCCTTTAATTTTCATAGATTTACTTTTATTACCTAACTTTCCGCTGTTCGTAATGCCAATGTCTCTACCCATCGTAATGATTATGGTCGTCCTGAAGAAGATTAAGATAGAGAAAGATAAATACTATGTTGTTTATATAATAATGGTTTTTTTTGTTCTAGCTAGCGTAGTAATGTCTTTTTTACAAAGAGATAATTATTTAGTTGGCATCAATATTCCGGTTGAGAATATTAAAAGAGCGTTTCAATTACTAACATCTTTTTTTTATTTTTTTACAATAAAAAGTTGCGCTAGTGATTTTAAAATGAACATAAAGAAAATATTGATGATTTTTGTAACCTTGTACATTTCTTTAGGATTAGTATCCTATTATAATACAGCGCTGTACTTTAAGATTTTAGAATTGCTGTCAATAAATAATCCGTTCGTAAGTGATTGGTTTCTCAGACAAAGAATTGAACTTTTCAGGTACTCTTATATTTGGATTGATCCTAATAATGCAACCTATGCTCTTCAAATGGTTATTTTTTATATGTTAGTAAATGAAAAACTAAATTTGTTTGAAACTTTGTATTTATATTTTTCTCTAATTTTGTCGTTACTGTTTGGGATGAGTACAGGCGGGCTCATTTCAGCAACGAGCTTTTTTGTTCTATATATATTAAACATGGTATTGAGATTTTCTGATGTAAAAACTTCTTATAAGAAAATACTATTCGGGATAATCTCGTTCATTTTAGGAGTGATAATTTCCGGAACTATATTTATATTTTTAAAAGACAAGTTCGCCTCTATAATTGAGTATAGTTTTAATAGAATGTCGAACAATACGAGTGGTGGAAGGATAGATAAATATTCTTTTATGTTCGGGAATAAAATTCCTAATATTATAGGGGAAGGATATGTGCTGATAAGAGAGGGTCTTTTTTTTAGGCCGCATAGTGATCATCTGAGATTTATTTACTCATATGGACTTATTGCCTATATTTCTTCGATATGGTTCTTCTTTCGAAAGGTACTTTACTCATCGAAATACTTGTTTATCATCCCAGGCTTCATGGCCTATTCAATAAATTCTTTGATTGATGAACAGAAAATATTGTTAGTACTGTTGTGTTTATTGGCGTACTTAGAAGGTAACAAAAATTCTGAATCAAACAGTAACATTCATAATACAAATAAGAATCAATTTATAACAGTCGATCGCTAAGGACTATAATATCATAAAAGAGCTAATCACTGTCTGTCATAAAAATGGCCATCCATATGTTTCTGAAAATAATAGGAACATTTAATCATAATCAGAGCGAATGTCAGAATGGATGAGAGTTAGTTGTATAGTTATTAAGTCAAACACAACTCTCATTCAAAGTTAGATTATCTTATGCTGGACAACATTATATTTTGCGTAAAAAAATCATGTGATTCAGTAAGTAATTTCGTCAAAGCAAATAAATAGTAATGATAAAGGAGATCTATTTGTAGATGGAGCCATTAGTATCAATAGTTGTACCCAATTTTAATAAAGGTAAGTATTTGGAAGATACCTTAAAATCTTTAATTTCTCAAACACACAAGAACATCGAAATAATAATTGTAGATGATGGATCAACAGATAATTCATTAGAAATTTTAAAGAGATATGATAAAGTTGACACTCGCATTAAAGTCTATTTCAATGAACACTTAGGAAAGGTTAGATCAATTAACTACGGTATGACGATGGTTAAAGGTGATTTTGTCAAGCTTTGGGGTAGTGATGATTACATGCAAGAGTATGTTGTTGAAAAACTCCTTAATGAAGTTGGAAACGCGGGTGTTGTCGCCCATAATTGTTTACTTACGGATGAGAATTTAAGTATCATCAATAATAATTTTATTGATTTTAGCGAATATGAAGGGAAAATAATATCTTTAGAAGACATCATAGAAGGTAAAGGCTTCCCATCCGGCTTATACTTTATGAGGACAGAAGTAGCAAATTTAATATTCCCGCTAGATACTAATATTCCATATGAAGACTGGTATATGTACATGTTTTTGAATATGAATAATATTGATTTGAAATATGTCGATACACCTCTAGGTATGTACAGACAAGTTTCAGATGGTGCATTCGGAGGTGTTAATAATTTTGACAAGCATATAACTCGATATAGAAATGAAAGAGATATAAAAATGCTTGAATACTTTCTTGATTTACTACCCGCTGAATATTCGTCTTTAATAAAACGAAGGATTTCTTTGCTAACCTTATCTACCAAAGGCAATTTGTTAGAAATATTAACCTCTGATCATTCAATTGATATGAAGAGTAGGATCATAATTAAAAGATACTTTTTTATGATTTACTATATAATTACAAAATTAAAAAATCGAGGAATATAAAAAATACAGTTGTTAAATAATTAATGTTTGAATATATACCTGAATTATTCATACCACC